>Ga0194128_10002986_pt1 | contig 26681 bp, 22 predicted proteins | sample TA2KigCa65mmetaG_FD_148650 | JGI IMG/M metagenome (GOLD analysis project Ga0194128, IMG submission 148650) | Freshwater microbial communities from Lake Tanganyika, Tanzania - TA2015037 Kigoma Deep Cast 65m | ecosystem: Environmental > Aquatic > Freshwater > Lake | place: Tanzania: Lake...
AGCTTTTAGCTCGCTCATGGTTCGACAAGCCCCGACCTGGTCGGGATCCCGATACGTCGGGACTCACCACGAGCGGGAATTGTCACACACCCTCTTAGGAACTGGCTTCGCAACGTATTGCAATACGTTGGCGAGGGTGTTATTGTGTCCACGGTTTCCTAACATATTGCAGCTTTGGGAGAGCCTGACGTTTAGATGGTATCCGCCAGCCATTCACGAGGGAACATGTCCAAGGTCCTGGTTGTTGACGACGATACTGCGGTGTTAGGGTTCCTGCGGCAGCTATTCGGAGATTCAGGCTTTGAAGTTACATTAGCCACCGATGGAGTCGCCGGGCTGCGGGAGTTCTTCCTCGCGCGTCCAGACATCGCGGTCATTGAACTGAAAATGCCCTATATGGATGGATTTGAGCTGTGCCGGCGCATTCGTGAAGTGTCCCACATACCTATCCTGGTGTTGACCGGCTTGGACCAGATTAACGAAAAGGTCAATGCCTTTACCGCCGGCGCGGACGACTACGTAACCAAGCCGGTCAGCGGACGGGAACTGGTGGTCCGGGTCCAGGCCTGCTTGCGGCGCGCCCGCTGGCCCACGCCGGACAGTTTGCCGACCAGCTATTCCGATGCGTACCTTACCGTGGATTACAGCCGCCGGGAAGTATATGTAAACGGAGTGATCAGGGAGCTGACGCCCATTGAGTACGCGCTGCTCTGCCTGTTGGTGCAGCGCCCTGGAGAAGCCCTTTCAGTGGAATACTTGCTGACCAACGTTTGGGGCCGCGACTACGATACTTTTGACCTGGTTAAGTGGCACATCAGCAACCTGCGCAAGAAGCTGCAAAACGGCGGGTCCGGCGGAGCAGGGATTGTCACGGTACGCGGTTTTGGCTACCGCTACAAGAAGCCGGCCGAGGCTAGCATCCCGCCGGTCTCCTGACCTTGGCATGCCCCCAATTAGCAAGTAATAAAACGCCAGCGGCCCCCGTTAAACGAGGGCCGCTCGTCATTTGCCTGCTGCGGCCCGGCCTATTCGCCGGTCCAGCCTTTATTTTTTGGCCTTGCTGGCTTCCACCGTCTCAAGTATGGCGCCAGGAGACATGGGCAGCTTGGTCATGCGAACGCCGGTGGCATGGGAGACCGCATTGGCCACCGCCGCCAGCACCGGCGTGATGGGAATTTCGCCAACGCCCCGCAGGCCGTAGGGATGGCGGGGGTTGGGCACTTCTACCAGCACAGTGTCCACCATGGGCAAGTCCAGAGTGGTGGGCATACGGTAGTCCAGGAAGCTGGAGTTGGCCATGGCGCCGTCCTTGGTGTAGAAATACTCCTCGTTCAGCGCCCAGCCTACGCCCTGGGCCGTGGAACCCTGCACCTGGCCTTCCACGTAGCTGGGATGCACTGCGGTGCCAGCGTCAATGAAGGCGGTATAGCGCAGGATGGTCACTTTGCCGGTATCCGGGTCCACCTCCACGTCCACAATGTTGCCGCCAAAAGTGGAGCCGACGCCGGTGCTGACCGCCGATACGGACGCGGTGATGGGGCCGCCGGTGCGCATCAAGCGTCCAGCCAGGTCCTTGAAAGTCATGCGGTCGTTGGGGTTCTTGGTGCACACCATCACCCCATCTTTGTACTCCACGTCGCCGGGCTGGACTTCCCAGATTTTGGACACCCGGGCAATCATCTGTTTCTTTATCTCTTCCGCCGCCCCAATGGCCGCCAGGCCAGTGTCATAGGCGGTGCGGCTGCCCGCGGTGTTGCCCGTGTAGCCAACGCTGTCGGTGTCCGCCACGGATGGATTGACATCTTCCGCCTTCAGGCCCAGCACTTCCGCCGCCTGCATGGCGATGGCGGTGCGGGAGCCGCCGATGTCCACCGAACCGGTAATCACGCTGATGGTGCCGTCGCTGTTCACCGCAATGGTGGCCGAGGACATGTTGCCGGCGTTGAAGCGGTGGCCCACCGAGACGCCCCGGCCGCGGTTGGGGCCGGTCAAAGGCGTCTTGTAATGCGGGTGGGCCTTCATGGCCTCCTCCACTTCCTTGCAGCCAATGCGCGGGTAAACCACGCCGTTGGGCATCCGGTCCCCTTCCTGCACCACGTTGCGCAGGCGAAGCTCCAGGGGGTCTATGCGCAGCTTTTCCGCCAGCTCGTCCATCACCGACTCCACCGCCAGCGCCGACTGGGGCTGGCCGGGGGCGCGGTAGGCCTGCACTTTCTGCTTGTTGACCACCACATCGTAGCCGTTGACCAGCAGGTTATCAATCTTGTACGGCCCCAGGGCGGTCAATGCGCCGCCGCCCACGGGCGATCCGGGGAAGGCCCCCGCCTCGTAAGCCATTTCCATTTCAGCGGCAGTAATCTTGCCGCGGGAGTCCACGCCAATCTTGCAGCGAATGTTGGTGGCGGAGGTGGGGCCGGTGCCCTCAAACACTTCCTTGCGGGACATGACAATCTTGACGGGCTTGCTGGTCTTGCGGGAAAGGATGGCCGCCACCGGGTCCAGGTAAGTGACCAGTTTGGCACCGAACCCGCCGCCGATCTCCATGGGGATAACCCGCACTTTGCTTTCGGAGAGGCCCACGATGGCCGCCGTCAAGGTGCGGATGGCGAAAGGCCCCTGGGTGCTGGTCCAGATGGTCAAATGGCCGTCCTGGGACCACATGGCAGTGGAAGCATGGGGCTCGATATAGCCCTGGTGCACTGTCTGGGTCTGGAACTCCCGCTCCACCACTACGGAAGCCTCGCGGAAGCCCTGGGCGATGTCGCCGCGCTGGAACTGCACGTGGGCCGCCACGTTGCCCGCTTTGCCGGTGTCCTTGCCCGAGCCGATGTGCTCCACGCGGAAGCGGGTGGTCATGGCGTCGTGAAGCCGGGGCGCATCAGGCTGCATGGCTTCTTTGGCGCTGAATACCGGCTTGAGCGCCTCGTAGTCCACCTTGATGAGCTTGAGGGCCTCTTCGGCGATGTTGGGGCTGTCGGCCGCCACCGCGGCCACGGCATGGCCTACGTAAAGGGCCTTGCTATGGGCCAGCATGTTCTCCGCAATCATCCGGGCGTTGCCCATGGTCTCGCCAAAGTCAATGGACTTGTCCCGGATGATGGGGAAGTCCTTGGAAGTCACCACGGCCCGCACGCCGGGCAGGGCTTCCGCCTTGCTGGTGTCAATGGAACGGATGCGGGCATGGGCATGGGGGCTGCGCAGCACCTTGCCATGCAGCATACCGGGCAGGTCAATATCCGCCGCATAGCGGGCGCGGCCCGTCACCTTATCCACGCCGTCATGGCGCACCGGGCGGGTCCCCACTACGTTGTACTTCTTGGACTGGTTGCTCCGCGGGGCCGTGGTAGTCATTTGCTACCTCCCTAAAACATCTTTAGAGTTACTTGGATACCTTCTGGTAAATCTGGAGCCGCCCCTTCCCCGAGTCCACCACCACAACCCGGTTGTCCTGGTCCACTTTGATGCCCCGGGGGATGAAGAACCTTTTTTCCAGGCTGAGGTCCTTGGCTACATCCCGGCCCGCTAGCATCAGCGGGTTGGCCGCCAACAGTTGCTCGCCCCAGGTGGACATAGCGGCGTCGCCCGCCAACTGGTTCAAGAACTGGCCGTTGGCATCAAACACCTGGACTCGGTGGTTGTGCCAGTCCACCACGTACACGTCCCCTTCCTGGTCAATGGCAATGCCCGCGGGCCGGTTAAATTGGCCCTCGCCGCTGCCGGAAGCGCCCCATTCCAGCAGGAAGCTGCCATTGGGCGCGAACTTCTGGACTCGGTCGTTGCGCCAGTCACTGACGTAGATTTCTCCAGCGCCGTTCACCGCCACACCCCAGGGCATGTTGAACTCCCCTGGGCCCGCGCCAAAGGAACCCCAGCCAGACAAGTACTGACCATCCCTGGTGAATTTCTGAATCCGATGGTTGCCGCCGTCCACCACCAGCAGGTTTTCTTCCCCATCCAGGGCCAGGCCGGCAGGCCGGTTCAACTGGCCGGCCGCGCTGCCCTGCTCCCCCCACTGGCGCAGGAAGGCGCCCTTGGTGTCAAAGACCGATATGGTGTGGTTCCATTCATCACTGACAAAAAGCTGGCCCTGGGAGTCCAGCACAATGGAGGCGGGCCAGACCCACTGGCCTGGCTCGCTGCCGTAGGTCCCGAAGTCCCCGAAGAACTCTTCTCCCAGGTTGCAAATCTTGACCGAAACATTGCGGTGCAGCGGCGTGCCCCGCTGGAGCACGTAAAGGGTGCCGCCGGGGCCAATGGTCAGGTCCACGGCGCAGCGGAAAGCCCGCCCGGCAAAGTCGTCAATGCCAATGGTGTGGCTGTATTCGTATTTTCGTGCGCGAGTCTTGAGAGTCGCCATGCTCACCATCCTCTTGAAGTCTAGCGAACCAGATGCGATTTAGGCGAACTGGAACTCCCTGGTGGAGACGATGAGTTGCAACATCTCCGCCACGCGGTGGTCCGAGGCCTCTTTTTCCTTGGCAGTCCCCCACTTGACCTTGCCGCCCAGGACCGCGTGGTTCACCAGCGCGGCGTGAGTCTTGGGAGTCACTTCCAGAGGGCCAATCAAGTCCAGGCAGGTATCCACCAGCTGTTCCGGGGTCATTTCCTTGCCCTGGGCCTGCACCCGGCGGATGAAGGCCTGGACGCCGGGCTGGTCCAGCTTGCCTACCTGGTCGGCGGCAAAGTTGACCCGGCCCACCAGCGCGCCGCTGTCAATCCACTCCTTGCCGGTGTGCCAGCCTTCCACCGTGGGGGGGTTCAGAAGCTCCTGGCCCATGAACTTGGACTCCCAGGTAACTTCCACCAGCCCCGGCTTGGGCTCCCGGTAGTCGCCCACCATGCGCATGATGCCAGCCACCAGCTCCGAGGGACTCTTGACCTTGGCGAAGCGCGCCTGCTTGAAGAAGTCCGAGTTGAGGAGCACCCGCATCACGGCGGCAATGTCGTACTTGGACTGGAAGTAGGCGTCGGACAGAATCTGGACGGCTTCCTCCGGGGCCGGGTCGTCGGACACAAAGAACTGGTACAGCTTGCGGGCCACAAATCGGCCGGTGGCGGGTTGTTCAATGATTATGTCAATGACATCTTCGCCATTGAACCGGCCTACATGGCCCAGGAAAGTCTTCTCGCTGTCGTCGTGGTCGTCGGAGCGGTACTCAAACTCCAGGGGGAAAGCGCCCCAGGGGTAACGCGGCACCGCGTTAGCAATAGTCCAGCCGGTAAAGGCGCGGGCGCAGTTCTTGACATCGTCTTCCGAGTAGTTGCCCACGCCCATGGAGAACAACTCCAGGAGCTCGCGGCCCCAGTTCTCGTTGGGAGCGCCCTTGTGGTTGGTATTGTTGTCCAGCCACAAGATCATGGCCGGGTCCCGGGACAACTCCAGCAGCATGGTGCGGAAGCTGCCCAGGCAGTGCTTCCGGAACATTTCAATCTGGCCAGAGGTGGCGCGGCCGTTCTGGATTTTCTCATAGGCGGTGGCAAAAAGCCCATGCCAGAACAGCGTCATCTTCTCCTGCAGCGGGCTGCGGGTGTTAATCATTCGGTACAGCCACCAGGCGTTGGCGGCATCCGACATCCGCATGTCGTCAATATCAATGTAGTACCGCTGCACGATGTCCTGGTTCAGATACCCTTCGTCCTCTGGATGGAGCAGCTGCTCCACGGTGGCCTCATATCCCTGCTTAACAAAGGCTTCCAGCTCATCCCGGCTAGCGCCAAAACCTGCCCGGCGCATGAGGTGGGCCATCAAGGCAATGTCGTTAGACGTCGCTGAAACCATGTTCCTCTCCTAAGCTTTGCACTTACCCAGCCTGCGGGGCAGCCACCCAGGCAGGCCGGGTTTCTTGGCACGTAGTTTACCACAGATTAGTCCCACCAGTGGAACTGCCAGCGGCCAAAACACTGACCCCACACGGCTTTGCCCCAAAAGTATGAATCTCAATAGTCAGTAACATTTTGCATACAATTCTTGTCACCCCGAGTCCTTCGGCTGAAGGACGAAGGGTCTAAATTTCCAGGATTTTAGATTCTTCGTCCCGATTGCATCGGGACTCAGAACGACGTTTTGGGCAAAGGCGACCCCACACACCAACTACGCTAATTTATGTTATGTCAATTGCAGGCCGCGGTTCAGGCAGGGCCTTACAGTCGTCATTACGACTCCCGATTTCATCGGGATGAAGCAATCCCACCCTGGGGCAGAGATTGCTTCGCTTCGCTCGCAATGACTATTACCCTACGCCCTTGGAGAATTGAAAAGCCCTGGCGATTCAAGCGGGTAACGGATTCCGTTCCCAGGGCGCCCATCGCAGGGCCGAGCAACCTCTTTTCAAGGGGAAAAGAAAGGAATAGTATGTACCTACTGCGTCCTAAAGCGTATTCAGGAGGCGTCTATGGCGTCCAGGAACGAGATGGAGCTTCTGGCTCACTTGATGCGGCGGGCGGGCTTTGGCGCAAACCGCGACCAGTTGGAAACGTACCTGGCCCAGGGCTATGCGTCCACCGTGGAGGAGTTGCTGCACCCCGAACAGCAGCCCCCCTTTGACGATGACCTGATCTACCGGTACATCCCCTACTTCCGCACCGGCACCGGCGTCCAGGGCTACCAATGCTACTGGATTTACCGCATGATTAGCACCAAACGCCCCCTGGAAGAAAAAATGGCGCTGTTCTGGCACAGCGTGTTCGCCACCGGCTTCTCCAAGGTGGACAACGCCCCCCAGATGAACCGCCAGATTCAAATGCTGCGGAAGTACGGCATGGGCAGCTTCCGCACCTTGCTGGTGGAACTGGCCCGGGACCCTGCCATGATTTTCTGGCTGGATAACAACACCAACCACAAAGACGCCCCCAACGAGAACTGGGGCCGCGAGCTCCTGGAGCTGTTCACTATGGGCGTGGGCATGGACGGACAGCCTAACTACTCGGAAGAAGATGTGAAAGTGGCCGCCCGCGCCTTCACCGGCTGGACTATGATTACCGGCCTGCCCCGCTACCCCTACGGGGAACACTTCAACACCTTTGAGTACCAGCCTGACGACCACGACGATAGCGAAAAGACCTTCCTGGGCGAGACCGGCCGCTGGAACGGCGAGGATGTGGTGGACATCATCTGCAAGCAGCCCGCCACCGCCCGGTTCATCTCCCGGCACCTCTACAACTTCTTTGTGGCCGATGAACCCCAGGTGCCCGCCTGGCAGAACACACCACCCAGGGACCCGGCGGCCATTGCTGCCCTGGAGCAGGCCTACTTCGAGTCCAATTATGATATCCGCGCCATGCTGCGGGCTTTGCTCAACTCGGACTTCTTCAAGGCCGAAAGCGTCCGCTACGCCAAGGTCAAAAGCCCCGCGGAACTGGTGGCCGGGGTGATGCGCTTGTCCGGAGACTTTACCTCGCCCAAACCCTACATCCACCCCATTGCCGCCGCCTGCAACTACATGGGCCAGGAGATTCTCAACCCGCCCACGGTGGAAGGCTGGCACACCGGCAAGGAATGGATTGACAGCGGCGCGCTGGTGGAGCGGGTCAACTTCGCCTCCGACCAGGTGGGCGACCCCAGCAAGCCGGGCGTGCAGCGCATTGCCGAGCGGCTGGCGGCCTGGGGGCCCACGCTGACTCCCACGGCCCTGGTGGACCGGTGCCTGGACCTGGCTGGGCCGGTGCGGATTCCGGAGTCCCGCCGGGCCGAACTCATCGAACACGTGGCGCACGGCGGCCCCATTCGCTGCGGGACGGCTGAGGACCGCAAACTGTTTGACCAGCGGGTGGCCCGGCTCTTGCAGCTGATTGTGGCGGTGCCGGAGTTCCAGCTTACGTGAAAATCTGTATAGGATGTGTGACTATTCCCGCTCGTGGTGAGCCAGTCAAACCATGAGCGGGTTATGGTTCGCCACCCTTCGACAAGCTCAAGATGAGCGAACAATGTCATGGTAACTCCCACACAAGCTCTAAGGCGGGTTTGGAACCCGCCCTTGCACTACCGAAATCCTCTTCCAACAGGATGACGACATGACCACCCAAACCACCGCTAAACCCGCTTTCAAATACAGCCACACCATTGGCAATGCCGCCGCCGGCGGGCAGGTAGGTTTCCGCCATCCGGTGGACGTGGCCGTTGCCCCCGGCGGTCTGCTGTACGTGCTGAACAACTCCTACGAGTTCCAGGAGGACGGCAAGTGGGTGGTGCGCTGTAACATCACCGAGGACTATCTTGGCAAGTTCGGCAGCAACGGCACGGCGGACGGGCAGTTCGTGTGGCCCAACGCCATTGCGGTGGACCGCCAGGGCAATGTCTTTGTCACCGACGAGTACCTTCACCGCATCTCCACCTTCGACCCCGAGGGCAACTTTCTCTTCCAGTGGGGCGCCCTGGGTGACGAAGACGGCCAGTGGGAGCGGCCCGCGGGCATTGTCTTTGACCGGGACAACAACCTGCTGGTGGCGGACAGCTTCAATCACCGCATCCAGAAATTCACTCCAGAAGGCCGGTTCCTGGGCAAGTGGGGCGGGCTGGGCACGGGGGAAGGCCAGTTCAACACGCCCTGGGGCATCACCCTGGACCGCCAGGGCAACGTGTACGTGGCCGACTGGCGCAACGACCGGATACAAGAGTTTGACCCCAACGGCCAGTTCTTGATGCGGCTGGGCGCTTCCGGCAGCGGCGACGGGCAGTTCAACCGTCCCACCGGCGTGGCCGTGGACCGGGAAGGGTTGATTTACGTGGTGGACAGCGGCAACGACCGGGTGCAGGTGTTTGACGGCCAGGGCCGCTACATTACCCAGTTCCTGGGCGACGCTGGCATGTCCAAGTGGGGCCGGGACCGGCTGGCTTCCAACCCGGAAAGCATGTTGGACCTGCGGGCCAAGGCGCGCAGCATGGCGGCGGAGCAGCGTTTTTACCAGCCCGTGGGCATTGAGACGGACGACCAGGGCCATATCCTGGTGGCGGAAAGCGGCCGCCACAGGCTGCAAATCTACCAGAAGGTCAGTTAAGCGCCTGGCCCACGGCTGAAGTTACCAGGCCTTTTCAAAGTTCCACCGGCCCGTTTGGCCGCTCGTCCTGAGCCAGTCGAAGGACGACGGCCAGCCCCGCTCATGGTTCGACACGCTCACCATGAGCGGTGTTTTTGAATGCCGCCTCACCGGGCGTCTGTATGGTCATTACTTCATCCCAATGTAATCGGTACGAAGTAATCCTGTTGCGGCGAAGCGGGTGCTCTACTTAGTCCGCAAGGACATGACGGCACTTTCTGGAAACCTTCTCCAAACTGCGTCCCTCAGCAGCCCGTCACAGCACGCCCTTTTCCACCATTTGCTTAATCTGCGCCTGGGAGTAGCCCAACTCCAGCAGAATTTCGGAGTTGTGCTCCCCCAGCAGCGGTGGATGGCGGCGCATCTCCCCGGGCGTCTCGGCGAACTTGATGGGCAGGCCAGTCTGCTTCACACTGCCCAAGGTGGGATGGGAAATCTCTGTGACCATCTGGCGGTGCAGTATCTGGGGATCGGCAAATACGTCCGCCAGGTCGTTGATAGGGCCGCAGGGCACGCTGACCGCCTGGAGAGCTTCCACCCAATGGGCCACTGGCTGGGTCAGGAAGACCTCTTGCAGCAAGGGAATCAGCTTGGCGCGGTTCTTGGACCGGTCGCCGTTGCGGGCGTACTCCGGCCTGTCCCGCAGGTCCTCCCGCCCAATGCCCTGGCAAAACCGCTCCCACAACCGCTCGGAGCCAACCGCCACGTTGATGTACTTGCCGTCCTGGCACATAAAGGCCTGGTAGGGCACCAAGTTGGAGTGGACGGTGCCCAGCCGTCCGGGGGGGCGCCCAGTGCCAAAGAAGTTACCGGCCTGGTAGGTCAGCCAGGCTACCTGGGCGTCCAGCATAGCCACGTCAATGTACTGCCCCTGGCCGTGGCGCTCCCTGTGGTAAAGGGCGGTCATAATGGCAAAGGCCGCCCACATGCCTGAACCAATATCGGCGATGGCCACGCCTACTTTAACCGGGTCGCCCTTGGCTTCCCCCGTTACGCTCATAACGCCGCTCAGGCCCTGCACAATCTGGTCATAGGCGGGCCTGGTGCGGTAGGGGCCGTCCTGCCCGAAACCTGAAACGGAGCAATAAACAATGCGGGGATTGACGCCTTTCACTGCCTCGTAGTCCAGGCCCAGCCGGGCAGTGACGCCGGGAGTAAAATTCTCCACCACCACGTCGGCAGTGCGGGCCAGCTTCAGGAAAATCTCCTGGGCCTGCGGCTCCTTGAAGTTCAGCGTAAGGCTGCGTTTATTGCGGTTGATGGAAAGGAAGTAGGCGCTCTCGCTGCCAATGAAGGGCGGCCCCCACTGGCGGGTGTCATCCCCGGTGCCAGGTATCTCAATCTTGATGACGTCTGCACCGTAATCGCCCAGCATCAGGGTACAGAACGGGCCAGCCAGGGCCCGGGTAAGGTCCAGCACGCGCACCCCATCCAGCGGCGTCATGGGCAGCGTCCTCCTCGGCATGGGATTGGTTTGGTATGGGAACAACATTGGGAGCCGCGGCCCCCAGCTAAGGTGCGCCCATTGTACCACAAGGCGAAATATGGCTTGCCCTGAAGGCCCGCTGGGGGGCCATAGGCTGGAGGGAACGGCTTCGCCCAAAATGTCATTTTTCGTCCTTCAGCCGAAGGACTCAGGGTGGCAAGAATTGGATGCAAGGCGTTACCGGCTGTCAAAAGCTATACTTTTGGGGCAAGGCCGGAGGGAAAGACTCTGCCAGGCGCTTGCGGAGATGGCAGTGCCTGTTTCGTGAGGCGCTGTGCCCGCGATGAAAATAGGCGACCTCCGCCCGCACTGGGTGGAGGTCGGTTGGATGCCAATTGCGGGTAGTGTATCAATTAGCCCTTCGTCGTTCCGGCGCAAGCCGGAACCCAGTGGTGCGTTTCAGCCATGTCCCTATCTGGGCATCCTGACTTGTCGGGGTGCGACGAGTTGAGTCCTTAAGCAAACGAATACACTACTCAATTGCGCTGCTTATTGCCTCAGGCGGCAAAGGGTGGAAAAGGACCGTCCCTGCGCCCGTAAGAGCGGGTCAGGTGCCGCCCGCCGTGGGACAACCGCCGCCGCTTCCCTCCCTCCACCTTGGGGACCACCGGCGCGGCCACCGGCTCCACGCTGATTTGCGCTGGTGAATCCAGTTTCTCCATAATGTCTTTGCTGAACCCGCACTGTACACAGGTGATAAAGGGGCCGTACTGGTCTTGGTCTTCGTAAACATCGCCGGAACAGCGGGGGCAACCTTTAAACCAGAACATCGCCACCTAGCTCCAAATTATTAGCCGCAGTTGCCTTGCGTGCTTCCCGCCCCGGAAACGCTGCGCAAGCATGGCGGCAAAGTTGGGGCGCCCTGCCGGAATAGCCCGGCGCCACCGCAAACGTTTCAATAATGTTAGGATTAGGTAAAGCAAAGTGGCATGGTCTGACCACCCATGTGGCCGGGGGGTATACACTGACAAACCGAGGCAACACCACCGGTATATCTGGCGCTATCCGGATGAACCCCAGAGGCACACTTTGTTGCCGGAATCCCCTCAGCCCGGTAGAATGTACACAATTTGTCCTACCAATCTGGCATAAGCCCATTCATATAAGGAGGCACCATGGCCACAACTCAGCGCGCCACGTCTAACCGGTTCCGGAAGACCTTCGGCGAGCCCACCGGACGCGCCGCCACCAAGGTCAAGCCTTCTCTGACTCCCTTTGTCCAGGAGTTTATCCGTCACTCTCCCTTTGCCGTCATGGCCACCAGCGACGCCCAGGGCAACTGCGACGCCTCCCCCAAGGGGGGCAAGCCCGGTTTTATCCAGGTCCTGGATGACCGGCGCCTGTTGCTGCCCGACGTGGCGGGCAACCGGCTGTTCCAGTCCTACGCAAACATGGACGCCAATCCCCACGTGGGCCTGGTGTTTTTCATACCTGGAATCACCGACACAGTGCGGGTCAACGGCCGGGTGCAGTTCCTCTCAAAACAGGAACTGGAGCAGCAGAATGTGGAAGTTTGCATCTACGACCCGGACGATCGGGGGTTGTACCTGCAAGGCATTGTGATTGAAGTGGAAGAAGCCTACGGCCATTGCCCCCGGGCCTTGACCTTTTCCCGGCTGTGGGATGTGGAGACTATTGCCGCCCACCAGGCTAACCGGCCCATCGCAGACCGTAGCACCAACGTTTAAGCAACCATCCAGAAGGTAACGTCGTATCTTTGCATGTCCCGAAATCAATCGGGACATGCAGGTCTCTTAGAGGGTGTCTAAAAAGGCTAGGTGCTCGTGGTTCGACAGGCTCACCACGAGCGGTCCTTCAGCCGAAGGACGCTCACCCTGAGCTTGTCGAAGGGTGAGCGCTGGTAGTGCACAGCACTTTTTAGACACATTCTTAGAGGGTGTGTGACAATTCCCGTCCTCATCCTTCGACAAGCTCAGGATGAGCGGGCTGGGTAGACGGCATTTCTCACACAGGCTCTTAGAGGTTTGGGCCCCTACAACCACTTCCTATCACCTTCCAAGAACAACAACCCTGGGGGACACACTGAGAGTCCAATGGGTTGCTATGGTTGCCGCAAAACATCGTGGGGGACCAAGCGGCGAAGAATATACGTGTCCCCAGCAATCTGGAGGGTAATGCGGTAGCTCCGGCTAACCCGCAGCTCCCACACGTCATTGGCGCCACGAATCCGCTTCAATCCCAGAGAGGGGTGCCGCGGGTTGGCCAACAGCAGGGCAAGTTGCTTCTCCACACGTCCCTGGATGTCTGGTGGCGCTTCCCCAAAGTTCCGGTCAAAGGGCCGGGCAGTTTGAAACCTCATTGGGCCTTGAGATGGCGCATCAAGTCGTCCACTGACTCAAAGGGGCCAGACAGTTCGCCTTGGGCAATGGCCGCATCCGCCTCCTGCTCCCGTTCCTGCGACTCCTTGCTCCAGAACCAGGCTTGCTCCCGCGGCACCAGCTTCTGCGGCACCAGGTAAAGAGCTTCTTCCCGCACCTGCACCTCCAGAAAGTCTCCAGGTTCCAGCCCCAGTTGCTCAAATACCTCCTGGGGTATGGTTATCTGATGCTTGGGGCCGATTTGTGTTACGGTCATGGCAGAACCCTCTGTGTGAACTTACTTTCTTACTTTAAGCAAAACTTGAAGCGGCAAGGCGGTCAATGCGGCAATTCAGCCGCCCCTCCACTGGGGTATAATTATCCCTTAAGCCCCGACGCCCCGGAAGCGCCAGCATTGGGCTGAGAAAGGACACGCCAAATGGTCAGCATCGCTTTTGAGAAAGTCACTCTCTCCAACGGCCTGGACGTAATTCTGCACCAGGACCACACTACCCCCCTGGTGGCGGTCAACGTCTGGTACCACGTGGGATCCAAGGACGAGGAGCCGGGCCGCACCGGTTTTGCCCATCTGTTTGAGCATGTAATGTTTGAAGGCTCCAAGCACCACAACCGCAGCCACTTTGAGCCTCTGCAAAAGGCCGGGGCCAACCTCAACGGCTCCACCACCATGGACCGCACCAACTACTGGGAGGACGTGCCCTCCAACTACCTGGAATTGGCCCTGTGGCTGGAGGCGGACCGCATGGGGTTTCTGCTGGACGCCCTGGACCAGCGGCGGTTTGACGTGCAGCGGGACGTGGTGAAGAACGAGCGCCGCCAGACCTACGAAAACCGTCCCTACGGCATGGCCCACTGGCAGCTTCAAGAAGCCCTGTTTCCCCTGCCCCACCCTTACCACTGGATGACCATTGGCTCCCAGGAAGACCTGGACGCTGCCAATCTGGAAGACGTGAAAAACTTCTTCCGCCGGTTCTATTCCCCCTCCAACGGCAGCCTGGCCATTGCCGGCGACTTTGACCGCGGCCACGCCTTGGACCTGGTGAACAAGTACTTCGGCGACTTGCCGCCTGGCCCGCCGGTGCGTCGCATCGGCAAGTTCGACTCCGGCCTGGCAGGCCGCGTTGAACTGACCATGCGGGACAAGGTGCTGCTGCCCAGGGTGTATATTTCCTGGCCCGCCCCGCCGGAGCAGGACCCTGATGAAGCGCCCTTGGAAATCCTCAGCGCCGTACTTTCCGACGGCCTGGCTTCCCGGCTCCACCGGTCCCTGGTGTACGAAAAGCAAGTGGCCCAGACCGTTCATGTGCGTTACTACTCGGCGGAGATTGCCGGCGAGTTCACCATTGAAGCCACCGCCGCCGCCGACCGCTCCCTGGCCGAGGTGGAGGCCGCCATCGAGTCAGAACTGGCGCGCCTCCAGCAGGAACCTCCCACCGATGAAGAGATTTCCCGCGCCAAGAACCGCATCGAAGCCCAGCACTATCGTGCCCTGGCCCGCGTGGGCGGGTTCAGCGGCCGGGCCGAACAGCTGAATCACTTTAACGTCTTCACCGGCGACCCAGGCAAAATCAACACCAGCATTGATGCCTACTTGAAGGTGCAGCAATACGACCTGGTGCGGGTGGGGCAAAAAGTGCTGGACACCCGGCAAGTCCGCCTGCGGGTCCTGCCCGAAGCGGCGCTGAAGCCGTTGGTAACAGGGGTGGACCGCACGGTGATGCCTCCCGCCGCCAAGGAGCCGGAATTTACTCCGCCCCTGCCGCGCCGGGGCAGACTGCTCAATGGACTGAACGTGGTGGTGGTGGAGAAGCGGGGTTTGCCCATCGTCTCCTTCGGCTTGCTGCTGGGAGCCGGAGCCACCACCGACCCGGCAGATCAGCCGGGGCTGGCCAACTTTACCGCCCAGATGCTGTCGGAAGGCACCTCCCAACGCACCAGCCAGGAGATTGCCGGGGCCTTTGAGTTCATCGGCGCGCGCCTGAACACTGACACCCGCCGGGAGTACACCCTCCTGTCCACGGAGACGCTGACCAAGCATTGGCCCACGGCCCTTTCCCTGATGGCCGAAATAGTCCAGGACCCGTCCTTCCCCCAGCACGAGCTGGACAGGGTGCGCCGGGAACACCTGACCGATTTGCGCCGCGCCAAAGATGACGCCAACGCCGTAGCGGAACGTATCATGCCTGGGCTTATATTCGGACAGGCAACTCCTTACGGACACCCGGTGTTCGGAACAGAAGCCGCTACCGAGGCCCTGACCCGGCAAGCCCTGGAACGCCATTTCCGCGGGCACTACTCCGCCGCCTCTGCCACATTGTTGGTGGTGGGCGACATCAGCCTGGCCGAGGTGCTGGCCCAGGCGGAAGCGGCCTTGGGCGGCTGGCGCACTTCCCCGCAGGCAATCCAGCCCCCGGCAGGCGGGGCCTTAAAGGCTTTCCCAGCGTCAACCATCTACCTGGTGGACCGGCCCGGCTCGGCCCAATCGGTCATCAGGGCGGGTCACTTCACCGCTACCCGTAAACACGCCGACTATTACGGGTTAACCCTGGTCAACTATGCCTTCGGCGGCCAATTCTCAGCGCGCCTCAACCAGAACCTGCGCCAGAACAAGGGGTACAGCTACGGCTACCACTCGGGGGTCCAGTGGTACCAGGGGCCGTCCCTGCTGGCGGCTGGGGGCAGCGTGCAAAGCGCCGTGACCAGGGAATCGGTGCGGGAGACCTTGCACGAGTTCCAGGACATCCACGGGCACCGGCCCATCAGCGCCGAAGAGCTGGAGGCGTCCAAGCAGGGCTTGCTGCGCAGCTTCCCCGCCAGCTTTGAGCAGCCCGCCCAGGTGCTGGGCCAGCTGGTGCACATGGTGCTCCACGGCCTGCCCAACGACTATTTCCGCACAGTGAGCGCCCAGCTGGCCGGCGTGACTCTGGCGGAGGCGCGGCGGATCGCCTCGGAGCACATCAACCCTGACGAGCTGCGGCTGCTGGTGGTGAGCGACCGCGAGGTGGTGGAGCCGGGCCTGCGAGAGCTGGGCTTGCCGGTGGAGCTGCTGGACCGGGACGGGGTTGAGGCGGGCTAAAAGACCCTCTGGAATTTCACCGCAGAGGCCGGAGAGAACGCAGAGCTAAAAGTTTGTGTGGAATTGCCACACACCTTCTAACTCCGCGCGCCCGGCAGTAAATCAACCCTGTCTATCGCGGCAGCTCTCCCAGCGTCAGCGTAACTTTGCGGGTGGCCCTGCTGCGAAAGAGCTCCACTTCCACCTGCTGGCCAGGGCGCAGCCCTTGCCGCAAGGTGCGGGTCAGGTCGCTAACGCTGGTCACTTTGCGCCCGTTCAAGAAAAGGAGGATATCCCCCGGGCGGATTCCCGCCTGGTCGGAAGGCCCGCCGGTCACCACGCCGCGAATCACCACTCCCTCCCGCACCGGCAACCCTACCTGGGCGGCGGTCTCCGGCGCCAGGTCGGCCAGCAGAGCGCCCAGCCAAGGCCAGCGCACCCGGCCCTGGGTAATCAACTGGTCGGAGACGAATGTCGCATTTTCCATGTTGATGGCGAACCCGATACCTTCTATGGGCGGGCCGGAGCCATTGCCGCCCCGCAGCACCGCCGTATTGATGCCCACCAGTTGGCCCTGCAAATTTAGCAGCGGCCCGCCGCTGTTGCCGGGGTTAATCACCGCATCGGTCTGAATCAGGTCATACAACGTAACGTCTTGGGTCTCCTCCAGGGTCCTCCCCAGGGCCGATATCACGCCCACGGTTACGGTGGGGCCGCCGGGCAAAGCCAAGGCGTTGCCAATGGCAATCACCCATTCCCCCACCCGCACCGGCACGTTCTTCCCCAGTGGCACAAAGGGATAACCGTTGCCCGGCAAGCGCAGCACCGCCAGATCGGAAAGAGGGTCATCTCCCACCAGCTGGGCGGCAAAATGGCGTCCGTCATCCAATGTCACAGTTATGTTAATCGCCCCTTCCACCACATGGTGGTTGGTCAGCACCAGACCACTGGGGTCAAAAATTACCCCGCTGCCGCTGCCATACCCCCGGCTAACGCCAAAAAAGTCCTGGACCACCACTTCGGACACAATGGACACCACCGCAGGCCGCACCCGCTCCACGGTATCGGCCACTCCCAGCAGCCCGGCAACGCCAACTGGAACGGCTGGCGTGGGGGCGGGCGCCGCAACAACGGTTGGCGGCGGCGCCAAGGTGGGAGAAGGCGGGATAGTAGCCGTGGGCGCCTGGGTATTGGGTACGGGAGTGGCGTTTCTTGGCGGCGGAGGGGCCAGAAAACATCCTGCCGCACCCAGGGCGAGGGCAGCTCCCAGCAGCAGGAACACCCAGGCAGGCCATAACCGAGGCCGCAAAAACTCCATTGGGCTAACCACCTTATCTGACCACATCCTCAGCCCTGGACTCCTGGCAAAGAGCCGCGGCGGATGGCCTCTTTCTGCGCCTGGAAAAGCGGCCCAACACCCTGGGCCGCCAAGGCCAGAATTTGGGCTACCCGCTCCTGGGGGAAGGGCGCGCCTTCTGTGGCCCCTTGCAGCTCCACCATATCTCCCTGGTCGGTGAGCACTACGTTAAAATCCACCTGGGCGCGGGAGTCTTCCCGGTAACACAGGTCCAGGATAAGCTCTCCATCCAAAAGCCCCACACTGGTGGCGGCCACCGCGCAGCGCAGGGGAACCCGGGGCAGCGCCCCGTGGCGCACCAGGGTGGACAGGGCCTGGTGGAGCGCTACGTAGGCCCCGGTGATGGCGGCGGTGCGGGTGCCGCCATCCGCCTGAATCACGTCGCAGTCAATAATCACCGTGCGCTCTCCCAGGGACGGCAGGTCGGTCACGGCCCGCAAGGCGCGGCCAATGAGGCGCTGAATCTCCTGAGAACGCCCGCTGGGGTGGCCTTCGTCCCGCTCCCTGGTGGTGCGGGTAAGCGTGGCCCTGGGCAGCATAGCGTATTCCGCGGTCACCCAGCCCTGTCCCTGGCCCCGCAAAAAAGGCGGCACCCGCTCCTCCAGACTCGCCGAGCATAGTACGCGGGTTAGGCCCGTCTCAATTAGCGCCGAACCTTCAGCAAAACGCAGGTAACCAGGGGTTATGGCAACGGGCCTTGGCTCATCCCACCGTCGCCCATCGGGTCTTGGCAACTTCAGTGCTCCTTGAGAAGAGTGCTGGCTAACAGCCTATCTCCTCCACCCCAACGCTCTCCCATGCAGGGAGAGGGCGGACAGTACTTCCTCTCCCCTTGTGGGCCTTGTTTCAAAAGTAATGATTTCGCTGGGAGGATACGATTTTCATCCAATTCTTGTCACCCTGAGTCCTTCGGCTGAAGGACGAAGGGTCTAAAATTCCGGAAATTTAGATTCTTCGTCCCGATGCAATCGGGACTCAGAATGACATTTGGAACAAGGCCCCCCTTGTGGCAGAGGACCCAGGCAAGGCGTAAATGACCGAATAGACCAGGTTTCAATGCATGGGATAGTAGTATACACGACCCGCTGTACCATCCGGCCAGACCCTCACCTGCGACGATGAGTCTTTACCCACAGCCCCTTGCCGTCGCTGATTACTTCGATGACGCCTTGCTGGTCAGTGCGATAGACCCTGTCCTTGCCCAGGTAGGCGTCCAGCCGCGCCAACACCTCGGGGTGCGGGTGGCCGTAGCGATTGTCCTTTCCCACTGAGACCACCGCCAATGCCGGACTGACTTTCTGGAGGAAATCTGGAGTGGTGGAACTCCTGCTGCCGTGGTGGGCCACCTTCAGCACGTCGGAATCCAGGGCTTGTGGGAAACTCCTGACCAGCGCCGCCTCTGCTTCGGCCTCAATATCCGCAGCCAGCAGGATGCTGAAGTCGGCGTAGGTCAAGCGCAGCGCCACCCCGTTGTTGTTGCGGTCGGCCTGAGTGCCCTGCCACGGCGGGTTAGGGGGGTTAAGCACCTCCAGCGCCACGCCGGAGTCCAGAAGTATGCGGTAGCCCGCGGCAACTTGCTGGGGTTGCAGGGACTCCTGCACCAGGGCCGCATCCCACCGGGGGTACATAGGGCTTTCCGGGTCAGGCGTCCCCGCCAGCACCAGCCCCACGTCGTAGCGGGCCAGCACTTCCAGAAGGCCCAGGCTGTGGTCTGCATCCAGGTGGGTCAGCACCACCAGGTCCAGGCTGCGGTCCCAGGGCAGTAAGGGTCCGCCCAGGGCCGTCACCGCGCTTTGGGCATCCGGACCGCCATCTACTAACACCTGGCGGCCCTGGGGCGTAATCACCAGAATACTGTCGCCCTGGCCCACGTCAAAGAAATAGACGTGCAGGCGGCCATCGGGCGCAAACCAGACCCGCGCCCAGACCAGCAGCGCCAGCGCCGCCAGAACAAAACCGGCCGCCGCCATCACACGCCAGCTTACGCTCGCGGCAGCCAGGCTTCCCGCTGGCGGTCCCCCTTGCCCCAGCCAGCGCCACATCCGGCCCAGGCCCCCGGGCCAAAGCAACGTTCCGCCCAGCAACCCAAACCAGGCTGCCATCAGGAGCGGCCCCACCCAGCTGCCGGTAACGGCATGGCCGGGAGTGACCGCCGCCACCGCCAGTTGGTAGGCCAGCGGCGGCCAGGCAGCCCAGCCCAGGGCCTGTCCCAGCACCGGATGGAGCAGCCCAGCCAGGGCTGTGACTGCCGATCCAATCAGAATGGCGGCCCGCACCGGCAGAGACAAAATGGTGGCTGGAATCCCCCACAAAGGCACCTGATGGAAGCTGGCTGCCACAATGGGAAAAGTAGCCAGGGTAGCTGCCAGGGAGACCACCACCGCAGTCCCCGCCAGCAAGAGGCAGCGCATGGCCCAGCGCCGCGGCCATGCTGCCCCCTGGTCAGCAGGTTCCAGGAAAGCCTGGGCAAAGCGCGCCTGCCAAGGCCCCGCCAGGGCGATACCCGCCACCGCCGCAAAGCTAAGCTGGAAGGACACCTGCCGCGCCGCAAGGGGATTAACCACCGTCATGACCGCCGCGCCCAGGGCCAGGGCGGGCAGCACGCTGCGCGGGCGTCCCAACGCCAATGCCGCCAGGTAGAATGTGCCCATGATGGCAGCCCGCACCACCGGAATTTCCAGACCGCTGATGGCCGCATAGCCCCACACCAGCGCCAGGGGCGGCAGCAGATAGAGTTGGCACCGCTTGCCCATGAGCCACGCTGATGCTGCCAGCGCCAGCCCCAGCAGCATGGCGACTTGCAGGCCCGATATAGCCAGTAGATGGGCGGTGCCGGTGCGCCGGAAATCCTCCGCCGCCTGGTCAGGCATCTCCGAGGTCACGCCCAGCAGCAAGGCCTGGGCCAGGGCGGATTCCGGCGAGGGCAAGGCCGTGGCCAGGCTCTCAGCCATCCGCCGCCGCAGATCAAACACGGCCGCCAATATGGGATGGCCCCTGCCCTGGGAAATCCAGTGCACTTGGCTGGGGCGCATGATGGAAGATATGCCCTGGTTCGCCAGAAAGGCGGGGTAGTCGAAGCCCTGAAAAGGCTGGGGCGCAGCCAGATCTCCCCGGACTTCCAGCATGTCCCCATAGCGAAAGTAGGGAGCGCCGCGCACCGCCACCATGTCGTCTGGAGGAAAGGCATAGACCAGGGCCTTCCCCCGTACCGGCTGCCAGTCATTATCCTGGCCGACGTCAGTGACCGTCAGAACAAACTCGGCCCGCTGTCTTGCGGATTCCGGGTCGCTGGAGACCCAGCCGCGCAGGGCAACGGGCTGTCCCTCTAGAAAGAGCAGGTCCTGGCGGTGGGATTCAGCCCACTCACCGCGCCAAAACCCTAGCAACAGCAACGCCAACAACAGGCCCGGCAGCATCTTCCAGCGCAGCAGCCTCGACGCAATCGCCAGCAGCGCCAACGACAGGGCCGTTAGCAAAAGAGGCAGGGGCGGGACATCCTGGACGGCGCTGAGCAGCAACCCCACCATCCAGGCAACAATTAGCAGGGCCAGCGGCATGGAAGTCTTGCCTGTGCTCCCGCTACGGGGTTCCGCCCACGGTAATCAGGTGCCGGATTTTCTCGTAGGTGGACGGCCCAATGCCTGGGACGTTGGTGACTTGCTCCGCCGAGGCGAAGGCGCCATTGATGGCGCGGTAGTCCACAATGGCCTGCGCCCGCACTGGGCCGATGCCGGGTAGCTGTTCCAGGGCCGACGCCGAGGCTGTGTTGATGTCAACCAAGCCCTGGGCGGCAGGCGTCACCGCCCCTTGGGCTTGTTCCGGCGCCAAAGGGTCTGCCGCCATAGGCGGCTTCTCGCCCGGCCTGGGGATGTAGTAATAGCCTTCGTCCTGGACCCGCCGCGCCAGATTGACGGCAGTCAGGTCAGCGCCTGGCGCTGGGCCTCCCGCGGCAGCCAGGGCGTCGGCCAGGCGGTCGCCGGGCTGGAGGGTATAGACACCAGGCCGCTGCACCGCCCCGGTTACGTAAACCACCACCTCGGCCTCTCCCTGGGTAGGCTGGGCGGCCAAGGGCACCGCGCCCCCCGGCAGCAGCGCCAGGCGGCAACACCTGTATTGGGGCATTGCGGCCCTGGCGCACCAGCAGCGCCACTGCTCCGGCCACCAGCAGCACAGCCAGCACGGCCAGACAGGCCGCGGCAAAGATACGATAAGCTGAAGCAGGCACTTCGCTGATCCCCAGGCCAGCAATAGATACAACTTGTGTTTACAGTGAGTGCCTGATTATAATTGAAGCCAACTTGTTGCGAAAGAGGATGCCGTGACTACCTCAAAATCCGCCGCCAGCAGCCAAGCGCATTACGCCTTCTTCAAGGGCCAGTACGTGCCCCTGCAGGAGGCCAAGGTCAGTGTCATGACCCACGCCCTGCACTATGGCACCGGCGTGTTTGAGGGGATTCGCGGCAACTGGAACCAGGAAAAGGAAACCGTTTACATCTTCCGGCTGCGGGAGCACTACCAGCGCCTGCTGCGGGGCTGCCGCCTGTTAATGCTGAACATCCCTTACACCCTGGACGACCTGTGCCGCATCACTGTGGAGTTGGTGGAGCGCAACGGTCATTGCCAGGACATTTACATTCGCCCGCTGGCATACAAGAGCGCCGAGATGGTGGCTAACCTGCGCCTCCAGGACCTGGTCAGCGACTTCACTCTGGTGACGGTGCCCTTTGGCAACTACCTGGGATCGGACCGCCTGCGCTGCTGCACCTCCTCTTGGAGGCGGGTGGACGATCCCATGATTCCGGCGCGCCTGAAAATTGCCGGCATTTATGTCAATAGCATCCTGGCCAAGACCGAGGCAACCCTGGGCGGCTATGATGAAGCTATTTTGCTGAACCAGGACGGCCACGTTTCCGAAGGCTCCGGGGAGAACCTGTTCATGGTCTCCGATGGCCGCCTGATTACGCCGGTGCTGGAGGACAATGCCCTGCCCGGCATTACCCGGGAGACAGTGATGCACCTGGCCCAGAACGAGCTGGGAATGGAAGTTGTTGAACGGACCATTGACCGCAGCGAGCTTTATCTGGCCGACGAGGTGATGCTCACGGGCACCGCCGCGCACCTGACGCCGGTAATCGAACTGGACCACCGCCCCATTGGCGACGGAAAGCCCGGCCCAGTCTCCACCAAGCTCCAGAAGATGTACTTCGACGTGGTGGTGGGACGAAACCCCAAGTACCTGCATTGGTGCACGCCCGCCTCGCCCAAGCTGGCCCGCGTCTAAGTCTTAGTGGGTGTCTAATAAAGTGCCTTGCTCACCAGACGCTCACCCTTCGACACGCTCAGGGTGAGCGTCCTTCGGCTGAAGGACCGCTCGTGGTGAGCCTGTCGAACCATGAGCGGTCACTTTTGACCCAGGCTCTTAACATTTCCACTACGCCGGGGCCGACGCCAGAACGGGGCTGCTGATTGCTCGCCGAAGCACTGCCTTGGATAGCCATTGTTTTGGGAGCATACCTTCTGGGCAGCACTCCCTCGGCCTATTTGGTCACTCGTTGGGTGGCCCGCAAGGACATCCGCCGGATTGGAGACCTCAACTCCGGGGCGGCCAACGTGTTCCGCACCGTAGGCCGGACTGCGGGCATGATAGTGTTCCTGGTTGACTTGGCAAAAGGAGCGGTGGCCATTGCACTGGCTTGGATTTTGGCTGGCACACTGTGGCCCTACTGGGGTATGGCTGCAGCGGCGTCCGCCATAGCCGGACACAATTGGCCCGTGTATCTCCGCTTCCGCGGCGGCAGAGGCGCCGCCACCGCCGCTGGAGCTTTGCTGGCGCTGTTCCCGGCCCTGGCGGTGCCCCTCAGCCTTTTGGGTATTGTGGCATTGCTGCTTACCCGCAACGCCACCAAAGCCCTGGCCTGCCTGTTCATCCCCTTGCCGCTGCTCACTTGGCCGCTGGGCTACAGCGCCCCGCAAATTGCCTGCGCCTTTGGCCTGCCCATTCTGGTGGGCGTCAGCCACTTCCTCAGCGTGCGGCGTAAACCCTTGCCCGCGCCCGGCCACTCCCCCCAAGGGTGACCCGTGGACGACCCTTTTATCCTAGACTACATCGCTCTGGTCTATGTCGCAGCCCTGGGGACGCTGCAAGTCGCCGCCGCCGCCAACGGCTTGCAGGGGCTCATGCTTCTGGGGCGGCGCGGCCTGTGCCTCATCCTGGGCATATCCTTGCTGGGCGGAGCCTTCACCTGGTTTTTTCTTTCTGCGCCGCGTAACGTACCGGACTACCTGAGCGGCCTCAACGGCACCCAGCAGTTTTACGGTTTCTGCGCCGGGGTAGCCGCCGCCTTTATAACCACAGCAGTGGCGGCAGCGTTCGCGCAGCGGCAGTTGGGCCAGGGCGCAGTGTCACTGCCTGAAGGAGTGGAGGGGCTGAGAACGAGCCATTATCCACGGCTGCTGTACTGGAGACTCCGGGGTCTGTGGCGGCGGTGACAGACCTCCTGTTCTCCCTGGATGCCCGTATCGTCCTGTGGCTGAACCAGGCTGTGGGGATATTCGGCCCCCTGGACGCCGCCATGTACGTGCTGGGCAGTGACTATTTCGTTCCGGTATCCCAGGCCCTGGGCCTGCTGGGGCTTTGGTTCTCCGGCGAGACCCAGCGCCACCGGGAACATCGCCAGCGGGCCGTATTGCGGGCTGCCCTTTCCCTGGGTTTTGCCGCCCTGGTCATCGTAATCTGCAACCACTTCTGGTTCCGGGAGCGGCCCTTTGCCCACCTGGAGGTAGCCAACCTGCTGTATGAACCCACCGACTCCTCCTTCCCCGCCAATCCAGCAGCAATTTCTTTTGCCATTGCCAGCGGCGCGTTCACAGGAAACCGCAAGGCAGGCCTTGCCATGTTCCTGCTGGCGGCGCTGTGGGTGCTGGCGCGAGTAGCCAACGGGGTCTATTACCCCAGCGACGTGCTGGCTGGTGCGGCCATTGGCATGGCGGTCGGCCCTGCAGCCCGCCTGGTGCTGCGGCTAATGGAGCCGGCCCCCACCTGGCTTATCCAGGGGTTCAGGTTTTTCCACCTGGCATAAAATTCACAGCAGCGCCAGCGCCGCCACGCCCAGTACAATCATGCCGATGGACACTGCCTTGAGCGCCATGCCCAGCCGCGTCACTGGCTCGTCAGTGATGTTCCAGGGAGTGGGCCGCAGCGCCATGCTGACGACAAAGACAAACAGCGGCCTGGTGGCCAGCACTGCCGTAACCAGGGAGACCGGGCCCAGGCTGGTGGCGGTTATGCCCAGCACCGCGCAGGCAATGGGGATCACCCCTTCTCCCAGCAATAGCAGCAACAGGGTATTGCGCCGCCGCAGGGCTGCGCCCAGTCGCCGCCACACCTTGGGGCGGGCAAACAGCAGGAATACTGCCATCACCCCCAGTTGCTGCACCGCAAAGGTGTGCCACACCGGCAGTCCCGCCAGGGCGAGCTTGGCAAGCAGGTAAGCCAGAGCGGTGAAGAAGCCGGCCAGGACCAGGTACGGGGTTCCGCCCCTGGGCAGCAACCCCGCCAGGCTGGGAGCGCCCTTCAGCGACACCAGGATTGCTCCCATCACCACCAGGCTCATGGCCGCCCACTGAAGCACACTCAGGCGCTCTCCCAGCAAGGCCACGGCCAGCAGCGCCACAAACACCGGGTAGATTTGCACCACCGCCAGGGCGCGGGCGGCGTCTTCCCGGCGCAGCCCGGCAAAGGTCAGAGCAAGGCCTGCGCCCAGGCTCAACCCGGACCCAAGGGCTGCGGCCAGCAGCTCCCAGGTGGCGCCCGGCGGCAGCCCAGTAACGGCCAGGGCCGCCGGTACGTACACCGCAATGGTCAGCGCGCCCCAGAGCACCAGTTCAGAAACACCGGGCAAGTGCCTGGTCAGCACCCGCTTGTCCACCGCACTGACCACGCCAAACCCCGCTGCGCTCATCAACGCCAGCAACGCCCACATGAGTATAGCCATCCGCCCTGCCAAAAGTTGGTGGCAATGGTGGCACAGTCCCGCCCAGAAATCAACGTGCTATAATCCCAAAACATTGAGCTTTCGGGAGGTTTGGCAATGGGTAAGCTGGATGGCAAGGTAGCCCTGGTCACTGGCTCTGGCCGGAATATAGGCCGCGCCACGGTACTCCGGCTGGCCAGCGAGGGCGCTGACGTGGTGGTCAACGCCCGCAGCAACCGCCAGGAGGCGGAGGACACCGCGGCGGAAGCCCGCGCCCTGGGAGTCCGCGCCCTGCCCGTGCTGGCCGACGTGGCGGTGAAGGAGCAGGTGGATAGCATGGTCAACATGGCCATGTCCGAGTTCGGCAAGATAGACATTCTGATTAATAACGCCGCCGTCCGTCCCCACAAGCCCTTTCACGAGTTGACTCTGCAGGACTGGGAGGAGGTGCGCGGCGTGGTGCTGGACGGCGCATTCTACTGCACCCGCGCCGTGGTGCAGTCCATGATGGACAACCAGTTTGGCCGCATCCTGTTCTTCACCGGCGAAGGCGCTTTCCGCGGCGGCGCAGAGCGCGCCCACGTCTCCGCCGCCAAGATGGGCCTGGTGGGCATGGCCCGCGCCCTGGCTTCGGAATACGCGCCCCACAACATTACGGTCAACGTGGTCTCCCCCGGCAGCATTGACACCAGCCGCGCCCACCCGGAGTGGTACACCACGGGCCGCCCCAGCGCCTCGGGTATCCCCCTGGGACGCCAGGGTATGCCGGAAGAACTGGCCGCAGCGTGCATGTTCCTGGTTGGGCCGGACGGAAACTACATCACCGGCCAGACCTTGCACGTCAACGGCGGGGCTGGCTACTACTGAGGTGAAGGGCTTTACTGCCCTTGTAGACGGCTTGGCCGTAACCAAATCCCCCTTGTCCCCTTGGCGCTTTGCCCGAAAAAAAATCATCGTCGCACCGGCGCAAGCCGGTGTCCAGGACTTCCACGGCGTTCGGCCATATCTGGGTTCCGGCATTCGCAGGAACGACGAGTTGTGCCTTGGCAATTTTCGGGCAAAGCCCCTTTTGCAAAGGGGGTTGGGGGGTCCTGGCAACAAACCACTCACAGACCCTCGCATTGAAGTCTAAACCGCTCGTGGTGAGTCCCGACGTATCGGGATCCCGACCAGGTCGGGGCTTGTCGAACCATGAGCGGGCTGATAGCCAAGTTTAGCAACCAGTGCAAGGCTAAATAGCACTAGAGAGTGTCGTCAAATAAGGAGGGTAACACTGCTACGAGATTTGGCTGAAGATTCAGTAAACTGGCGGGATGACAGCATCCCATCGTCGCCATGACATCTCAGATCGGGTTTGGGAATTATTAGAACCCCATTTGCCTGGGGAGCGGGGTAAGGTGGGCAGGCCGGCCTTCGACAACCGCCGGTTCTTGAACGG
>Ga0194128_10002992_pt1 | contig 26645 bp, 18 predicted proteins | sample TA2KigCa65mmetaG_FD_148650 | JGI IMG/M metagenome (GOLD analysis project Ga0194128, IMG submission 148650) | Freshwater microbial communities from Lake Tanganyika, Tanzania - TA2015037 Kigoma Deep Cast 65m | ecosystem: Environmental > Aquatic > Freshwater > Lake | place: Tanzania: Lake...
ATGGAGTTGTCTTTACCTATGTAGGCGATCGAATAACAATTCGGATGAAACTCCATTTCACTCGACTCTGCAGCCCAATAGCTTTCGTTGGGCGCCATTCCAAATGGTAAATTTGAAATAGGAGCATTCAGGTTGCTCGGAATAATCTTTCCTTGAATGTCTGAAAAATACGTGTTTCGATTAACTCCTGGATTCACGTAACCTGTTGGGGCTTCTCCACCGCCAAGTTCAAGAAAATTACCTGCCCCATAGTTTTCGTAATATGCCAAATTTCCATTGTGATAAAGCCCACCCACTAAAACATCCTCATTCCAGCCACTTCCTAATCCCCAGTAGTCTGAGCCATGAACGCCAGACATACGAAACTCATAATTTGAACTGAAAAAATCAGATGATCGGTAAATTCCTCCGTCCGTACTAACCCATGCTGTGTTACCTAAAATCCTAAAATCCTGCATATCTACATGCATTCCGAGCGGTCCGCCTACATATCCTGCAACCGGAGTAAATGAACTCCCGCCGTTTATTGACTTATATAAATTAAGTCCTCCGACCAAAATTTCATCGGGATTACTCGGTGAAGCCACGAGCGCACAATTGTAAAATCCCTGGTGATACGTCCAATCCGCCCAGCCAATGGCTAAATTTACGTGATCTGTCGTGTAAGGGCCTCCCGTAGGACCATTCGGTAAAATCCAGGAAGAACCGCCGTCGTCACTGCGATAAACTCCGATGTAGCCAAAATCATTTGGTTTTGATTCGCCGATTAAATAGGCATAAATTCGATCTGGATTTGCTTCAGTTACGGCTAAACGTGCTCCGCCATCGCTTCTCGCTGCATCAGTAGAAGAATACCAACCATTACTTTGAACGTTCCATGATTCGCCGTAATCCGTTGTTTTCAAAAACTCACAAATTACAGCTGTTGGGTTATTTCGAACAATATATAGAATGGAACCGTCTGCGGTGTTGGATTTAATATCGTACGTTTTATTGGAAAATAGAAGATTCCAAGTTGTTCCGCCATCCAAAGAGCGATATAAACCTTTATCCGTACAAGCAAATATGAGCTGATCATTGGTCGGATGGATCAGAATTTCGTTTACTCCAAAATTTGTATTTGGCAAAACATTTATCCAAATTTGACCACCATCAGTGGATCTAAATACACCATTATTACCCCCGGCAAAAACAATATCTGGATTTGATGGATGTACTTCAATCGCTGTCACACCGCTACCAAAATTCTCATTTTTTGAAACTAAATTCCAATTCAATCCTTCATCTATACTCTTGTAAACTTCTCCCGGCTCCGTTCCGCAATACATGAAAGTGGGCGCGTTTAAGCATTGGTCCACGCTGTACACATTGGTTTGTCCTGAACCTTGGTTTCCTCCTTCCTGGTAATTTGTAATGGGACCAACAATACTCCAATCGGATGATTTAGCATTCGTTTGCTTCCCGCGATATATCTGATCATTGTGATGTGTTTCGGTTGGACTGGGTTCGTGAATAAACCCATTCTCATCGGCGTAATTCAAGTATTTTCTTCGCCAACGCTTGTAGTATTGCGTATGAAATGATTTTTCAAACGGGTTATTTCGATAGAATTCTTTGTACAATTGGTCAACTTCAAAAATCGATGGGTTTTCTGAATACATTGTTTTTGCCCAAAGCGGCAATGAGCTGATTTCGACCGAAGAGGGCTTTTGTAGATTTTGAGCGAAATTAACCGAATTTAAAAAAAGTATGGTGGAATAAAACAATATTTTTCTCATGGATTCTTATGAATAAATTGGAGTATATTAAATTATTAAGTGAAAATAATTAAAACCTATAGTAATGAATTTTGTTGTCGATTGATTTAATTCTTAATCTGCTCCTTTCTTTTTTCAATATCTTTTAATTTAGTTGTTTGTATGGATATTTCTATTTTTTTTGTTTCCTCTTTACCTTTGGTTTTTTCAATTTCTTCCTCTTTTTCTGAGATTTTCTTTTTTAAATCCCCAATATCAGATTGAAGGTTTTCTTGTTCTTTGACCAACTTCTCTTTTTCCCTTACTAGTTCTTTTAAAATCTCATTTTCAATCTCGATTTGGTGATTAATACTTGACTCTACAGCTTCTACTGCAAATTTTTCAAGTCTTTTCTTAAAAAAAGAATACTGCTCCGAGTGATTAGACTTCTCCATGTATGCCCCTCCAAGATCAATTGACCAACAAACAGAAAGAGGACCATCTTTTGATTTAATTATTTTGGCGTAAACATCAAATTGTTTTTTACCAAGATCTTTCGTTTCACAAAGTGTAACGAAATATTCATTATTTTTATCATCCAATTTTCCGTTGAACTCTTTCAATTCTTTTTTTAATAATTTTTCAACGATGTTCATTTCCGCAAAAGGAATTGTTACAAGAAGACTGGGTTTCGATCCAGTTTTGCCGAGAGAATAGTCAGTAATTCCATCAATGGCACTAATTTTTTGACTAAAAAATAATAAAGGTACACCAACCAATATCAATATGAAAAGTGATTTCATAAATTTTTTATTAAAGGTACAAAAAACTACATTTACAACTCTACTTCGCTGATATTTTTCCAAAAGTCTGATAGCTTTATTCCTGCATAAGATAGCATTTGGGGGACAATACTTGCCGAGGAAAAGCCAGGAGTTGTATTCACCTCAATTACATATGGATTTGAATCAACAACCATAAAATCAATTCTTGCGATTGATCTCAATTGCATAAGTTCGTATATAAATTTAGATCTTGATTGAATTTTTTCTCTAATTTCTTCTGATACCCTTGCTGGGGTAATTTCTTGGGATTTTCCTAAATATTTTGCGTCGTAATCAAAAAACTCATTTTCAGAGGCAATTTCGGTAAGAGGCAATGCAACAACTCCCTCATTTGATCTATAAACTCCGCAGGTTACTTCAGTTCCATTTAGAAAGGATTCAACAACAACTGTTTTCCCCTCTCTAAAAGCAGATTGTATTGCGGGTAAAAGTTCTTCAATTGTTTTAACCTTAGAAATACCATAACTAGACCCTGAGTCAGAAGGTTTAACAAAAAGAGGTAATCCTAATTCTTGTATTATATTTTCCTCTAAAATGGGTGACGTAGAAGTTAGTAAGATAGATTTCGCAACAGGAATTCCAAAAGATTTAAGAAATTGATTACAAAACCATTTGTCAAAGGATAATGAGGATGCAAGAGGGCCGGAGTTTAGGTAGGGAATCCCTTTCATATCGAGTAAAGCTTGAATTTTTCCATTTTCTCCCGGATCGCCATGTATATATACTAATCCAACATCAATTTTTTGATTTCCAAAACTCATGGAATTTATATCAAAATGAATTAATTCATTGTTGACTTCAGCTTTCCACCCTTCATTATTTACGATAATTTTTATTGTATTAAATTCACGGGGAAAATTTTTTTGAATTGTTTCCGCACTTTTTATCGAAATTTCGTACTCAGAGGAATAACCACCACAAAAAATGCCGACAGTTTTCATTTATCAGTTTTTCTCAAAATTAATAGACTCTTTATTATCAGTATTAGAAGTCATTTAAAGTTATTCTCATATTTAGGTTAATAAAGTGAAATTTTATTGTTCTTCTGAAATTTTGTATTTTCACCATCTATTTTAAAAAATGAAAAAAATAATTTCTTGTTTTTTGTTTCTGGGTCTATTCTTTCAACATTTTACTCAATTAAAACCTCAAAATGGGATCCAAACCTCATCTCCACAATTTATAGCGTTCAAAAATGCAAAGATTTACATTTCTCCAAAAGAGATTATTGAGGAGGGAACACTGCTTATTCAAAACGATAAGATAATTTCTGTTGGTAAAAACGTTAAAATACCCGAAAATACAATAGAAATTAATTGTTCAAATAAGGTAATTACACCTTCATTTATTGAGTTATATAGTAGTGTCGGTTTGTCAACGACCAAGAAAGAAGAAAATACCGGTCTTGGAGCTTACTATTGGAATGAGTCAGTACATCCTGAATATGATGCGTCGGATGATTTTCAAATTGATTACAGTTCGTCAGAGAAATTAATTAATATGGGGTTTGGCTTAGCTTTAATCCATCAACATAATGGAATAGTTCGTGGTTCAGCCGCCTTAGTTTCTCTTGGAAATTCTGATGTTAATAAGCAGTTGATTAAATCTCAAGCTGGCTTCTTTTATTCCTTTAACAAAGGTACATCTGCCAATTCATATCCATCATCTCAAATGGGTGCAATTGCTCTTCTCAGACAATCTTTTTATGACCTAGAATACTATCATTCATCAACACCTATTGAAAGAAATATTTCTTTGGAAGAGTGGAAAAAAAAGTCAGAATTGCCATCATTTTTTAAATCTGAGGATAAATGGGAAATTTTAAGGGCAGATAAAATCGCTAAGGAATTTAATCAAAAGTGGAACTATATTGGAACGGGTAAGGAATATTCTTGGCTACCAAATTCAAAAAAATTATCTGGGTCGATTATTATACCAATAAATTTTCCAGAAAGCTATGATGTCCGCGATCCATATATTGCTAAGCAAATTCCTTTAAGTGATTTGAAACATTGGGAGTTGGCTCCATCAAATCCAAAAATACTAGCAGATAATAAAATTTCATTCGCTATTACTACAGACGGTATAACTAAATCGGATATTTTTTGGACTAATTTAAGAAAAGCATTATCGAGAGGATGTTCGGTAGAACAAATTTTAAGTTCATTAACAACAACTCCTGCTGAACTTCTAGGATTGAGCGGTCTTATCGGGGAATTAAAATCTGGTAAATTAGCGAGTTTTGTAATTTATTCTGATGACCCTTTTCTAAAGGAAGGTGTTCTCATGTCTAGTTGGCTTTTAGGAAAAGAGCATGTAATAAAAAGTGAAACGGGTAAAGATATACGCGGATCTTATGTATTAACTATTGCAAAAAAAGAGTATTTCTTAGAAATTTCGGGTACAAAGGAACTTAGAAATTTCGGGTACAAAGGAAAAGCCAACAGGAAAGTTAACTACGTATATAATTAATGGTAATTCAAAATCAAAACCAATTAAAAATGATACTCTTTATCAAGCAGTACAAATAATTCAGCGAGATAATGATATTATCTTACAGTTCAACCTAAATGATTTGAATTATAATGGAAGCATCAACTTGCACGGTAAGTTGATGGGCAGGGATGCTGGTATAATTGAGGGAGACGCACTCATACCTGATGGAAGAATGGTGTATTTTGTTGCATCAAAAGAAAAGGCCTCAAAAGTAAAGGATGATAAGTCTGTTTTAATTATTGATACTTCATTTAATGGAAAAATTTGGTTTCCAAATATGGGATTTGGGAATGACTCTCTGCCAAAATCAAACTCCTTTGTGTTTGAAAACGTAACGGCGTGGACCAATGAAATCGAAGGAATTATAAATAATGCCTACGTCATCATTGAAAATGGTAGAATTAAATATGTCGGAAAAGAAAAAGGTAATTACCCTAAAAATGCAATTATCATAAATGGAGAAGGTAAGCACCTTACCAATGGTATCATTGACGAGCATTCACACATTGCCATTTCGAAAGGTGTTAATGAAGGGAGCCAAGCAATTACAGCAGAGGTCTGCATTGCAGATGTCGTAAATTCAGACGATATAAATATTTATCGTCAGTTGGCTGGGGGAGTCACGTCAGCTCAATTGTTACATGGATCAGCAAATCCGATTGGTGGTCAATCTGCATTAATTAAATTAAAATGGGGGCACAGACCAGATGATCTTTTGATCTCAAATGCAGATGGTTTTATTAAGTGTGCGCTGGGAGAAAATGTTAAACAATCAAATTGGGGTGACAATAATACTACACGATTTCCACAAACGAGAATGGGGGTTGAACAAGTATTTTACGATGGGTTTAATCGAGCGAAAAAATACCTAAACGAGTGGAATAATTACAAGTTGAATGGAGGCGTAAAACCGAGAAAAGATTTAGAGTTGGAGGTGCTTGGTCAGATTTTGAATCAAAAAAGATTTATTACTTGTCATTCATATGTGCAATCAGAAATAAATATGCTAATGCACGTTGCTGATTCCATGGGAATTAAAATTAATACGTTTACTCACATTTTAGAAGGATATAAAGTAGCTGATAAAATGAAAAATCATGGTGCTGGCGGATCTACATTCTCGGATTGGTGGGCATATAAATTTGAAGTTAATGATGCAATTCCTTATAATGCGAAGTTAATGATGGATCAAGGAGTCGTTGTTGCCATAAATTCTGATGATGCTGAAATGGGAAGAAGATTAAATCAAGAGGCAGCTAAAAGTGTTAAATACGGCGGGATGTCTGAGATTGATGCTTGGAAAATGGTGACTCTAAATCCCGCAAAATTATTGCATCTAGATAATCGCCTTGGTAGCATAAAAATCGGGAAGGATGCCGATTTAGTATTGTGGGATAGTAATCCGTTATCAACCACCTCCAAAGTTGATTTAACAATGATTGAAGGCACTATATATTTTGAAAGAAAAAAAGATGAAATGTTACAAAATCGAAATGATTTAGAACGAGCAAGAATAATATCTAAAATGTTAAAATCCAATGAAAAAGGCGAACAGACAAAACCATATTCTAAAAAAGGAAAGCGCCACTATCATTGCAATACAATAGGTGAAGAAGGAACCGATGAGGAAAATTTACATTAATCTACAAAACATGAAATTTTTAATAAGTTTGTTTTTTCTGGTTTTTTTTGGTTTGGTACAAGCACAACCAAACCGCATTTTGTTAGTCGATGGATTCTTACATGTAGGAAATGGTCAGACGATTGATTACGCATTAATAGGCATAAAAAATGGTATAATTACTGAAGTTGGAAATTCACTGATAAATAGTTATGATGCAAATGATTGGGATACCATAATTCATCTTGATAAAAAGCATATTTATCCTGGATTTGTTGCTGCTAATTCTACTTTAGGTCTCACCGAGATTGATGCCGTACGGGCTACTCGCGATTACAATGAAACGGGAAGTTTTAATCCGCATGTGAGAACACAAATTGCCTATAACGTTGAATCAAAAGTAATTTCAACGGTATTGACGAATGGCGTTTTGCTTTGTCAAGCCACGCCACGGGGTGGAATCATCTCAGGCACTTCATCTATTATGTCTTTAAGTGGGTGGAATTGGGAAGACGCAACAATTTTTGCCAATGATGGAATACACGTGAATTGGCCATCGAGTTTGCAAGGTGGGGGTTGGTGGGCTGAACCTGCTCCAAAAAAGCAAAATGAAAATTATTCGAAACAACTGAAGGAGTTGAATGAGTTCTTTGTAATGGCCAGAACGTATGCGAATTCACCGAAGGATGTTGTTGAATATGATCAACGTTTAGATGCCATGAAGGAATGCTTTTTAGGAAGTAAACGGGTTTATTTTCATGGAGATGAAATACAGCAAATTTCAGATATTATTGAATTCTCAAAAAAGCACGAGATAAATTATCCTGTTGTAATTGGGGGATATGAAGCACATCTTTTGGGAAGTAGAATGAAAGATTCTAGGATTCCAGTGATGTTAAGACGTATTCATAGTCTTCCAGAAAATGAAGATGACCCAATAGATCAATCCTTTAAATTACCATATCTACTCAAAAAAGAAGGTATAATTTTTTCTATTCAAAATGCAGGTGATATGGAGGCTATGAATGCAAGAAATTTACCCTTTCAAGCAGGGACTGCAACTGCATACGGTTTATCAGAAGAGGAGGCAATTGAGGCAATTTCGTTAAGTCCATGTAAGATAATGGGAATAGATAAAAAATTTGGATCTATCGAAAAAGGTAAATCAGCAACCTTATTTGTTTCAAATGGAAATGCGCTAGAGATGAAAACAAACCAACCATTTTTGATCCTTATAAATGGGAAGTTTATGCCTATTTCAAATTTTCAAAATGAATTGTTTAGAAAATATTCAGAAAAGTATTTGAAGAATTAAGCTAATATTTACAAATAGTTCACCTATTTTTTCAACGCAATAAATATTTTTTTGCTCTGTGAGAGCGATTTATTAATTATAATTGTTTAATTTTGAGTGAGTTATAAAATTTTGAAAAATCTCTGCTTGAATGAAAACCATTTTAATAACTGGAGGTACAGGTTTTATTGGAACCCATTTAACGAAACATTTTCAGGATAATGGACATACAGTTTATTTACTCACCCGCAAGCCGAGGAGGAGTAATCATATTTTTTGGAGTCCACTTAAAAAAAAAATTCAGGGAAAAAATTTGAATGATATTGAGATTATCATCAATCTAGCCGGGGAAGGTATCGCCAATAAACGATGGACTCTAAAAAGAAAAAATGAAATTCTCAAATCAAGAGTTGATTGCATAAATTTCTTACATCTTTTAACTGATAACTTTCCAAAGTTAGAGCATTTTGTTACTGTTTCTGGAATTGATTGCTACGGTTTTGGGCATGGTACAAATATTTTAACTGAGGCAGAGCCTTATGGGACGAATTTCATTTCTAAAGTAGTTCAAGAGTGGGAATCTGCATCGAGACAGTTTGAAGATCAGTATAGAACTACTATTTTACGATTGCCGATTGTTTTAGATGCAAAAAAAGGAGCATTACCAAAAATGGCAGCGCCTATTAAAAAATGGATTGGAGCGCCAGTTGGAACAGGAATCCAACCAATGAATTGGGTACATATTGATGATTTAACAGCTATTTTTTCTCATGTAATTGAGAATTCTATCACAGGTACTTTTAATATTGTAGCTGGAACAAATACAAATCAAGAATTTACACAAGTTTTAGCCAAGACTCTTAAAAAACCACTGTTTTTACCGAATGTCCCTTCATTTGTAATGAAACTAATTTTAGGTGAGTTATCTGAATTATTGCTGAATGGCAATTACGTTTCAGGTGAAAAACTAAAACAAACAGGATTTAATTATCAATTTTCAAATCTTGAAAAAGCCTTACAGGATATATACCAATGATTAAAGGTTAACTATTTTATTCCCCTTCTTTTTTTTATTGCCTCATATGCCTCTTGAATCTTCTGAAACTTTTCTTTAGCTCCTTTTTGGTATTCTTCTCCCATACTCGCAACCTTGTCTGGGTGGAATGTCACTGCCATTTTTCTGTATGCTTTTTTAACTTCATCGTCCGAAGCAGATTCGTCAATTCCTAGTATTTTATAATCGGAATCAACATTGCGATAAAACATGTTTTTGACGCTTTCAAATTCAATTTGAGGAACACCGAATAATGCTGCAATTTGTTCAATTACCTGCATTTCTGAGGTTGAAACGTTTCCATCTGACTTGGCAATTCCAAATAAATAATGAATCAACTGAATACGAACCTCTGGTTGCATGCGATTCCGTATATCACGACAGATTTCATTTAAAGGGATTGAACTGGCATCTAAGAATTTCTTTAACGTTTGAAGCTGTTGTTGTTGAAAATTAGCACCAAATTGATTCGTAAAAAAAGCTTTAACATAATCAAGCTCAGCTTTTAAAACTTTTCCATCAGCTTTCATAACCGCAGCCGATAATGCCATCAGCATTGTTTGAATCTCATTGACCCCGCTAGAACGTTGCTGATAGTAATTAAATAAATCATCAGGACTCATTCGGTTGTATCTGGTTCTTCCGCCTCGTTGCGATTCGTTTTTTTTATTCATGTCGAATAAAGAACCAATGATAAATCCTACTATGGCTATTCCCAAACTGCGAAAAATGACATAACCTGCGAAAGCAAAAATATACTTATACAAAATAGAATTATTAAAAAACGGGACCGAAATCCCGCTCAAAATTAAAAATATTACCCTTATTCAGCGTTACGAATTGTATTTTTAATTTATGTTGTTCAATGAACGCTCAATAAACGAGTCTAAGGCTTCACCTTTCAACATTCCTTGCGATAGAAGAGCTAAATCAGCTAAATATTTTGCGGATTCTTTTTGTCCAGCTTCGTCTTTTGTTAAAATCGATGATATAGTATCGTGGTTTGCGTTTACGACAAGATTGTACATTTCGGGGAAAGCTCCGTAGAATCCACCACCACCCATTTTTTGTTGTTCCATCATTCGACGAATAAACTCCGGTTGCGTTACAATAATTGGCGCTTCATCGGAAGACATACTTTGTAATTGAACGGTAAATTTTTCTTTATTTACTACACCCTCAAATATTCCTTTCACTTTTTCTTCATCATCTTTTGAAAGTTTTGATGGTATTTCTTCTGATTTTTTAATCAAATTATCCAATGAATCTGAGTCTACTCTTGTGAATGTTACCTTCTCAAAAGTTTGTTCCATTTTTGAAATCCAATGCGATGCGAGTGGACTGTTTAATAAAAGAACTTCATAACCTCTTTCTTTTGCCTTTTTAACCAATGAAAATTGTTCTTCAGCGTCAGGGGTATAAAGGAAAACAACTTTATCGTCTTTATCTGTTTGAATAGGTGCAACTTTTTCTTTCAATTCATCGATTGTGTGATAGGTTCCATCTGTTGTTTTTACCAAGCTAAATGACTTTGCTTTTTCAGCAAATTTATCGTCTGTGAGTGTTCCGTACTGAACAAAGATTTGTAAATCATCCCATTTCGCCTCAAAATCAGCGCGATCGTTCTTAAACATTTCAGCCAGTTTATCCGAAACTTTTTTGGTTATGTGAGAAGAGATTTTCTTGACGTTTCCATCGCTTTGCAGATATGAACGGGAAACATTTAATGGAATATCTGGTGAATCAATTACACCGTGTAATAAAGTTAAAAATTCGGGAACAATCTCAGCGACGCTATCCGTTATGAAAACTTGATTTGAGTATAAATTGATTTTATTTCGTTGAACTTCAATATTTTCTTTAATTTTTGGAAAATAAAGAATACCGGTTAAATTAAATGGATAGTCAACATTCAAGTGAATGTGAAATAACGGTTGTTCAAAAGTCATGGGATACAATTCACGATAGAATGCGTCGTAATCCTCTTGTTTTAAATCAACAGGAGCTTTTGTCCAAGCTGGTTCGGGATTGTTAATTTGATTTTCTACTTCTGTAGCTACACGCTTAATTTTTCCGTCTTCATCTTTTTCTCCTTCTGGAGAATCAATGTATTCTGTTTTTGTTCCAAAAACTATTGGAACGGGCAAAAACTTACAATATTTATTTAAGATTTCCGTAATTCGGTTTTTCTCTAAAAACTCAACAGATTCATCATTAATATACAAAACGATATCCGTTCCGCGGTCTACTTTTTCAATGTTTGTGATAGTGTATTCTGGAGAACCGTTACTTTCCCATTGAACAGCTTGAGCATCATCATAATGTGCCAGTGTTTGAATTTGAACTTTTTCAGCCACCATAAATGCAGAATAAAAACCAAGTCCAAAATGACCAATGATTTGTTCAGCACCTTCAGTTCCTTTGTATTTTTCAACAAATTCTTCAGCTCCTGAAAATGCAATTTGGTTGATGTATTTATCAATTTCTTCAGCTGTCATTCCAATTCCTCGATCGCGAATGGTTAATGTTTTTTCGTCCTTATTAAGAATAATTTCTACTTTTAAATCTCCCATTTCACCTTTATAATCTCCATTTTTCGCGAAAAACTTCAATTTTTGACTCGCATCTACTGCATTGGATACTAATTCGCGTAAAAAAATCTCATGATCCGAGTAAAGGAATTTTTTAATAATTGGAAAAATATTTTCCGTTTGAACATGTATTTGACCTGTTTTCATAACTTTTGTTTTAATTTCGACGGACATGAATTGTCAACCTTTATGCCATTGGGCGAAAACTGACAATCTGTCAATGAGGGTTGAAAAACTGTCAGAAATAGTTATGACTTTTTAAATTGAATGAAATGAATTCTGAGTTGATTATTCAAGAATTTTCAAACGAAAAATTTGTACAAGACACAGTAAATCAAATCTGTAAGGATTTTTCTCGCTGTGGGTGGGATATAGATTCTATTTTATTGGAGAGAAAATTAACGAAAGTAGAACTCGAAGAGCTATTAGCAGAAAAACTGGTTGAAATCATAAAGTTTGGAGAAACGCAACTGCTTCAACTTATTTATATCATTGACATTTCTGAAAAAGAATTTTTGTCCATTCTTTCTGAACAAAATTTCCCGCAATTGTTGGCAGAGAAAATCGTATTAAAGGAAGCGTATAAAGTATTTTTGAGGAAAAAATTTAGTTAGATTTCCTACCTAAAAATCAACTCATCCAGAAATAACCACGTTTTATTTCCTTTTCCCAAATGCCAATCAGGGCAAACACCCGGGTTTTTAATGGTATAACGAATGACTTTAATTGCGCTGGGTTTATAAGAATCAATAATAAATTCAATATTTTCCGGATTTTTATCTGATGGATCTGCTTTTTTAATTTGAATGGGAGCTAATTTTTGAAAGGATTTACCATCAGCGGATACTTCAATATCGATCTGACTTGGAAGGAAAATCCACGATTTCTGATCTCGTATTGCTGAAACACCAAACCGACTTAAATTTCGTGGTGAATCAAATGTGACTTCTGCCTTTACATCCGTTCCAAAAAATCCTTGCCAATCGCCTGTTCTGAATTCGTTTCCTCCTTTAATTCCATCAATCAACGAGTTTGGTCCTGAAGCTGCATATTGATTGGCATATTGCGTTTGTAGGTTCAATTGAACAGTCGGATCTTTTTTGATTAAGGTACTTGAAACAACGGCGCTGTGATAGATTTTTCTCCGATTGATTCTTCGCTGTAACTTGATATCAATTTTTGACGTTTTGTCGATAATAAAAGGCTTTTCATAGACCATCCATTCGCTTTCATTCAGACGATAAAACGGTATAAATTCATCTGTTTCATTTAATTTTAAATAATCAATTCCCACTTTGATGCGATCTTCAAAAATGCGTTCAGATACACCTATATAAGGAACTGGAACAAAGATTTCAGGTAGTTCATCCTCAGGAGAACCAGCAATCCATTTATCAAAATCTTCTCGTGGTTGCCTTCCCATTTCAAATTCCATTAGTCCACCGTAAGTCAATTCTTCGTGTGAAATATAACTACGATTGAGTGGTTTACCGTTGAGTTTAACAGATTGTACATAGATGTTTTCCGAACTTAAATTCGGTGCAGAAATAAACAAGGTTGTTCCATTTTCGAACTTTAGTTCTTGTTGCTTGAAATTTGGTTTACCCAATTCATAATACGGTTTGCCAGGTGCAACTGGGTAAAATCCAAGACTTGATAATACATACCAGGCAGACATTTGACCACAATCCTCGTTTCCTGAAAGTCCATCCGGTTTGTTAGAATACAATTCATTCAATATTCGATCAACATAAAGTTGTGTTTTGTAGGGCGAACTCGTGTAATTGTATAAATATGCCATGTGGTGCGAAGGCTCATTCCCATGAGCATATTGTCCAATCAACCCTGTGATATCTGCTTGTTCTCTTCCTGATAGCGAACTTGATGTTGTAAAAAGTCGATCTAACCAAGCTTCCAACGAATCTGTCCCACCTAACTGTTTAGTGAGTTCGTGAATTGCATGCGGTGCTGCCATCGAATATTGCCAACTATTTGCCTCTGTATAATTGAAATTTACTTCACTTGGGTCAAAAGGTCCGTACCACTGCGCACCTCGTTTGGCTCGCATAAATTTAGTGGTCGCATCAAACACATTTAGGAAATTAAACGAACGTTTTCTGAATTCACTTTCAACCACATTGATTCCCATTTTCTTCGCCATTTCAGCAATGCAATAATCATCGTAGGCATATTCTAACGTTCGCGAAACAGATTCAGGCTCTTGATCCGCAGCGATAAATCCTTGTTCACCAAAAAACTTCTTGCCAAATTCATCCATTTTTGCCGTAGCTACCATCGCCTCAAGTGCCAGTGTGGTATCAAAATCCCGTATTCCTTTCAAATAAGCATCGGCAATTACAGAAACGCTGTGGTAGCCAATCATACATTCTGTTTCATTCGCTGCCAATTCCCAAACCGGTAAATCTTTTCCTTCCTTGTATTGGCGCAGAAATGTCTGAATAAAATCAACCGTTCTTTTTTGTTGCGTCAACGTGAAAAGGGGATGGGTGGCTCGATAGGTGTCCCACAGAGAAAAGACGGTGTATTGTTGTTGTCCTTTAGATAGATCATGCAAATAATGATCTCTCCCTCGGTATTTGTTACCGTGGATATCCGTGAATTGATTTGGCGCTAAATAACTGTGATAAAGTGCTGTGTAAAAGACGGTTGCTTTTTCTTTGTCTTCCAAGGAGATTTTTATTTTCCCTAATTCAGTATTCCATTTTTTAGTAGTGCTTGCTCTTATTTCATCTACATTCCAAGTAGTAATTTCTGAACTTAAATTCGTTTTAGCACCTTCACAGCTTGTTGCAGAAATCCCCACTCTTAAAACGATTATGTCTTGATCTTGAGGAAATTCTAACACTAATTTATGTTGTCCATTCTTCGTGATGAATTTCGATTTTTTAAAAGGTATTGATGTTTCTAAATAAAAATAGAAATGTTGTCTTGTTGCCCATCCTTCGGAGATTCGATATCCTTGAATTGTTTTTTTATCAACGATTTCAAGTTTTGAATCGAGCAATTTATCACGATGATCTAAATCGATGAGAATGAAACGTTTTTCATTTTTGTTTTCGAAGGTGTACGTATGAATTCCTGCTCTGTCTGTAGCTGCAATCCGTGCTTTGATTTTTGGATCCGCCAAATACACTTCGTAATAGCCAGGACTCGCTTTTTCGTTTGAGTGACTGAATTTCGATCCGTAGCCTTTTGGAGATAAATAGCCTGGAGTGGTGTTTGCTTTTTTAGACTGAGGTACAATAAGTAAATCGCAGTAATCAGGAACGCCAGTACCACTCAAATGCGTATGTGAAAAACCGTAAATAACAGAATCATCGTAGTGATAACCAGAACAGCCATCCCATCCTTCGTAGCGCGTATCCGGACTAATTTGAATCATGCCAAATGGGGCAGAGGCACCGGGATACGTATGTCCGTGACCACCCGTTCCAATAAAAGGATTTACGAAAATGGAGGGTGAATAATTGGATAATGCGCTCCAAAAAAAGATGGCCTGTGCTGAATCAGAATTTGATTTTAGTTTATCAAGCGTTGGATTTTGCGCAAGAAATGTTTTGCTAATTCCAATTGTAAAAAGTAGGAGCAAGGAGAGGAATTTCATTACGAATAAATTGAATTCCAAAAATACAATAAAATGGGTTTTAATGGAAAATGGTTGGAACCATTTAATAATGTATTTTAACTCATTAGCGTCGTGGTTAATAACTACACTATTTGTAAATTTTTCTATTTGTTTATCTGCCCAACGGGGAAAATTTATTGTAAAAAGTACTACTTCTTAATCGATTTTAGAACCTCTTTTACGTTCTGCCTCGCGTAGTAATATTTTGCGCAATCGAATGTTTTTTGGTGTCACCTCTACATATTCATCGTCTTGGATAAACTCTAACGCTTCTTCCAAGGTAAATACTTTTGGTGGAGCGATACGCACTTTATCATCCGAACCTGAAGCACGCATGTTTGTTAGCTTTTTCGTTTTTGTAACGTTCACACACAAATCTCCTGCTCGTGAGTTTTCACCGATTACTTGTCCTTCGAAGATGTTCTCATTCGGGTGAATGAAGAAGGTTCCGCGATCTTGTAAATTATTAATCGAGTAGGGGATAGCAGTTCCTTGCTCTAATGAAATCAGCGAACCGTTTTGTCTTCCAGGTATTTCTCCTTTCATTGGTTGGTATTCTAAAAAGCGGTGTGTCATAATCGCTTCACCCGCTGTCTGCGTCAATAAATAACTTCTTAAACCGATGATACCGCGTGATGGAATATTAAAACGAACAATTACTCTTTCTCCCTTGGTTTCCATCTGCAATAAATCTCCTTTTCTTCGTGTCACTGCTTCAACAGCAATTCCACTCATATTTTCTGGTAAATCTATTGTCAATTCTTCTATTGGCTCCGATTTTACTCCATCTATCTCTTTGATAATTACTTGTGGTTGACCAACTTGCAACTCATATCCTTCACGACGCATGGTTTCAATCAATACAGATAAATGTAGAACTCCACGACCGAAAACCATCCATTTGTCCGCTTTATCAGTTGGCTCAACACGCATTGCCAAGTTCTTTTCCAACTCTTTTTCCAAACGTTCTTGAATATGACGAGAAGTGATGAATTTCCCTTCTTTTCCAAAGAATGGCGAATCATTGATAGAGAAGAGCATGGACATCGTTGGTTCATCCAAACTGATGGTTGGCAATGGCTCCGGATTTTCAGCATCACAGATCGAATCGCCAATATCAAACCCTTCAATTCCTGTAATCGCACAAATATCACCCGGTTGAACAGATTCTACTTTTTTGCGTTCCAATCCTTCAAACACATACACCTCTTTAATTCTGTGTTTTTCCAACGTTCCGTCACGTTTTGCCAATTGAATCGGCATATTTTCCTTGATTACTCCACGAGTCAAACGCCCAATCGCAATTCGACCAACGAAAGATGAATAATCCAAAGATGTAATCAACATTTGTGTATTTCCTTCTTCAATTTGTTTCGGTTTGAAATACTCAATAATTTTATCCAGTAATGGTGTTATCGTATTTGTCGGTGATTTCCAATCTTCTGACATCCAACCATTTTTTGCTGAACCATAAATTACAGGAAAATCTAATTGTTCTTCGGTAGCATCTAATTCAAACATCAAATCAAATACTTTCTCGTGAACTTCTTCAGGAGTACAATTTTCTTTATCTACTTTATTGATTACGACTAATGGATGTAAGCCCAAAGACAATGCTTTACCGAGTACAAAACGAGTTTGGGGCATTGGACCTTCAAAGGCGTCCACCAACAAACAAACGCCATCAGCCATATTTAATACACGCTCCACTTCGCCACCAAAATCAGCGTGGCCTGGTGTGTCAATGATATTGATTTTTGTTCCATTGTAAGCAACAGAAACATTTTTTGAAACGATGGTAATTCCTCGCTCTCGTTCCAAATCATTGTTATCTAAAATCAATTCACCCGTTGGGCGATTTCTCTCATTGATGAAGCTCCCTGCCTCGATCATTCTATCTACCAATGTTGTTTTACCGTGGTCAACGTGGGCAATAATCGCAATGTTTCTAATTTCCATGATGGATTTTACAGATTCTCTAGTACACTAATTTATTTGGATTTAATATCTCGGTTTTCTTCCAAAACCAGATTTTTTGTCTTTTGAACCAGAGGAGCTGCGTTTAGAACCAAATCCTCTTTTCACTCCAAAGGGCTTTCTATCGCTAGATGATTTTCGTTCTCTTTCTGGTCGATCTCCAAAATTTCTTCCTCCAAATGATCTACCACTAGAGAATCCTCCTGATGAACGTCCGCCGCCTAAGCGTGATCCACCACCTCCGCCATCGCGGTCTTTGGTTATTTCCACTCGAAGCGTATTTCCTTCATAGTTCTGTCCATTCACATTTTTCAAAATTGTATTTGTATGTTCAGAATCAGCTTCAAAGAAAGAAAATCCACTCATGATTTGAATACGACCAATTAAATTGGAACGAAGACCTGTGGCATCACAAATAACACGAACCATTGCACCTGGGTTGAAATTTTGTTCTCTACCGATATTTACAAAAAAGCGTGTTTTTCCTGCCTCTGTTTCATTACTAGAACGGCCGCCTCGATCTCTTCTGTCTTTTCCGCTACGTTCAAATCCACCTCCATCAAAATCTCTCTCTCTTCCTCCTTTTCCTTTAACTCGATCGTCAATATTTAAATCTCCTGCACGTTGATAGTACTCAATGAAGCGATTGAATTCCATTGAGATAAATTTTTTAATTACATCTTCTTTCGAAGTATCTTCAAATTTTTCTATCAACATCGGAATAAAACGAGAAATCTCTTTTTCTTTGACCTCCGTTTTTTCAACACGAGCGACCAATTCCATCAATTGCACTTCACAAATTTCTGCAGGAGAAGGAATCAATCCTTTAGAGACAGATATACGTAACTGTTTTTCCAATTGTCGAATTTTTCCTGATTCACGTGCGTTTATAAAAATCAATGATTTTCCTGTTTTTCCGGCTCGAGCTGTACGTCCACTGCGATGTGTGTAATTTTCTATATCATCTGGTAAGTTGTAATTGATTACGTGTGTGATATTATCTATATCCAATCCACGAGCCGCAACATCCGTAGCGACTAAAAGTTGAATTTCTCTTCTTCTAAAGCGATCCATTACACGATCTCGCATCGCTTGCGTCAAATCACCATGCAAAGGTTCTGCATTGTATCCATCTTTCGCTAATTTTTCTGCAACACTTGCTGTTTCCATTCGCGTACGACAAAACACCAATCCAAATATCGTAGGATTAAAATCAATTAAGCGCTTAACCGCTTCAAAACGATCTTTCTCTTTAACTTGATAAAAGATGTGTTCAATATTTTCATTACTTTGATTTTTTCGACCAACAGAAACTTCTATGGGGTCTGTCATATAGTTGGAAGCGATTCGAGAAACTTCAGTTGGCATAGTTGCCGAAAATAGCCATACATTTTTTTTATGTGGAGTTTGGCTTAGAATTGAATCTAAATCCTCTTTGAATCCCATGTTTAGCATTTCATCCGCCTCGTCAAGGATAACAATTTTAACATCATCTAAAGCAATAGCTCTTCGGTTGATCAAATCCATTAAGCGACCCGGGGTTGCTACAATTATTGCCACGCCTCTCTTAATTTCTGATATTTGTCTACGTATATCTGTTCCACCGTAAACCGAAACAATATTCAAATCTAAGTATTTCGAAAAAGTCTCTAAATCTTTCGTGATTTGAAGGCATAATTCTCTCGTTGGGCAGAGAACTAGGCCTTGCGGAATACTCTTTTTCTTATTTATATTATTGATGAGTGGAAGTCCAAAAGCTGCAGTTTTCCCCGTTCCTGTTTGTGCCAATCCAACTAAATCTCTTTGTTGATTCAAAAGTGCGGGAATTGCTTGTTCTTGAATTGGAGTTGGTGTTTCGAAGCCTAATTCAACCAATACCTTAAGGACTGCACCATCCAATCCCAGCTCTTCAAATGTCATACACTACTTATAAATATTCGCCGCAAAGGTAGACTAAAAAAAAGATAAACCATTGAAAAATTGACCTATTCAGAAATGTTTATACTTTGTTAACGATTTTTAATAAATAATTTCTGAATTGACAACTTTATTCTTAAATTTAGAAGAATTATTTACAATTGAATTTATGGAAAATTTTTGGGTTCCACTAGTATTAGCTCTACTCGTTATATTGAGCGGTTTACTGACTGTTTCGCAAGGAACAGTTGCGGTCATTACAATGTTTGGGAAGTATAGAAGAGTACTGCATCCTGGTTTGAGGATTAAAATTCCTTTTATTGAAAAAGTTTATAAGCGAGTTTCCATTCAAAATCAAAGTATTGAAATGGAATTTCAGGCTGTTACAGTTGACCAGGCAAATGTTTATTTTAAAAGTATGTTGCTCTTTAGCGTAATGGATGAGCAGGATGAAACAATTAAAAAAGTAGCATTTAAATTCATTAGTAACAAGGACTTTATGCAAGCATTAGTTCGCACAATTGAAGGTTCAATTAGGGCTTATGTAGCAAGTCAAAAACAGTCTGAAATTTTAGGATTGCGACATGAACTGGTACATAGCGTTAAAGAACAAATTGATCATACATTGGAATCTTGGGGCTATCACTTATTGGATCTCCAAATAAATGATATTACATTCGATGCCGCCATTATCGAAAGTATGAGTAAGGTTGTTGCATCCAATAATTTGAAAGCAGCTGCAGAAAACGAAGGTCAAGCCCTGTTAATAACCAAGACGAAAGCTGCTGAGGCTGAGGGAAATGCAATTAAAATCGCTGCATTAGCCGAAAAAGAAGCAGCTATGTTACGCGGACAAGGTGTTGCATTGTTCCGTCAAGAAGTTGCAAAGGGTATGAGTGAAGCAGCCGAAGAAATGAAACAAGCAAATTTGGATACCAACGTAATTTTATTCTCTATGTGGACAGAGGCAATAAAAAACTTTGCAGAATATGGGAAAGGAAATACAATTTTCTTAGATGGAAGTGCTGAAGGAATGCAAAAAACAATGAAGCAAATTCAGGCGATGTTAAGCAGCGATATTGAGAATAAAAAGAAATAGAATATTATCTCTTTTTAAGTGCTTTCACAAGTAAGACTGTAAAGGCAGGAACCCATATTAAATCATTAGCGCAGCAAGTTAATCCAAATTTCATTGGGACTGCATCAACGGAAATGTAGTAAAACATGCCTGCGATTCCTAAAATCTTACCTAACAAACCAACAAGCACTATAGGCCAGTGTTGTTTTGGGTTAAATGCGGCGATAAAATAACCAATTCCATATACCCCTACAATCATTCCAATACATTGCCATAATAGAACTACAATTAGATCTTGTTTAATTCCTAAAAGCTCTAGTTGCCAATGCGGTAAAAAAAAGGACAATAATCCCCAAAGAATATTATATATCCCAGCTGCAAATAACCATTTTGATTGTATTTTTTTCATGATTTTGGAATTATGTTAATACTAAAATTAACGAAATAATTTCGTCGATTCTTATTATCTTATAATTCTTGTTTCCGAAACATGCTTTTCCAATACTTTTTTTCCGTTTATTTTTGATTCGAGTGATTTTTTAATTCGGTGCATGGTATCTGAGGCAAATTTTCTTGAATCTTCAATATCCACAATCGGAAAAGGATAATCAACCCCGATTTTACAATTGTAAAATACTTGGTCCAATTCACTCATTTTCCAAGGTTCGTGAATTAAACTTGATGGAACTTCTGCTAGCTCATTCACCCATTCTCGAATAAAAAGACCATCGGGGTCATGATCTTGCGAATTTTTTATTGGATTGTATATTCTTAGTGTATTGACTCCAGTTAACCCTGCTTGCATTTGAATTTGAGGGTAATGAATCCCTGGTTCATAATCCAAAAATTGTCGTGCTAAAAAATGCAATTCCCGCCAATCTTGCCAAAGATTATGAACAAAAAAAGAAACCACCATAGCACGCATTCTAAAATTTAAATAACCAGTTTCAACAAGACATCTCATGCAAGCATCAATTAGTGGAATTCCAGTTTTACCTCGTTGCCATGCCTGGATATACAACTCATTTTTTAACTTTCCTAAATTTTCAAACGACGGATTGACTGCTACAAACTCCATTTCACATTCTGTTTCAAATTTTTGAATGAAGTGACAATGCCAATGCAACCTGGAAATAAAATTTGATAATGAACGCTTACATCCTCCATTTTCTTTTGTTGAAAGAGCCATTTGGTAAACTTGACGCATTGACAAATTACCATATGCCAAATAGGGGGAGAGCCGACTACATGACTTTCGGGATAGTAGAGGTTTAGAAATTGTTTTACTATAATTTTTATGTCTTTCTTGAAAAAAACTTCCTGCATATTTTAAAGCACTTATTTCTCCACCGGGTTGAAAGGATTTATGTAGTTCTCGTAGTTCATTTGGTAAATTATGCTCGGAATATTTATTAAATAAAGAATTATCAAGCGCAAAAAGAAGCAATTTACTTGTATTTACCTCACAAATTGGTAAATGCATAAATTCAATCCATTTTTTGTTCCAATGCCTTCGATTTTTAATTCCTCGAATAATTCCATTTGTTTGAAATTCAGTCCAAGTGATTCCTTTCTGCTCGAAAGTTTTTTTTAAAGCCAAATCTCTTTTGAATGAACAATGATTTCCCGTCTCTCGGTGAGAAAAAATTGTTTGAATTGAATGATGTTCGATTAAGGAATTGAAGATTTCAAGAGCATTGCCATATAAAATATGTAAACATCTATCCGAATTTAATTTTTTTCGGATGTCCATAAGTGATTGGTAGACAAATCTCCAATGTCTTACATCTGAATCATAATAGGAAATTAATTCTGGTTCAAAAATGTAAATTAGAAGAGTTGGCAGTTTTGATTTAATTGCTTGGCGCAGAGGATCGTGATCAGTTACTCTTAAGTCTCTTTTAAACCAAACTATATTTATTTTTTGTTTCACCTTATTAATACAAATGAGAATTTATGCAGTTCGTTTTTCAGGTACTTTATTCTATTTCGTCTTTAAATTTCAAGGAAACAAAAGTAACTTATAAATGATATTACTAATTGTTATTCAAATCCTTATAAATAGAAGGCTCTCTAACTTTATTTTAGATAATTTTGATGTGCGCAAAACATTTACGAAATTATTTTGTTTAACCTTATATTACTAACTTTAAACAAAATTTAAATTATGAAAAAATTAAAAGTTTACTCAATCGTTGTAGTCAGTTTTTTTTCACTAACTACACAAACCTTTAGTCAAACCAATGTTTTTGACGACATTATTGCAGCAAGCCCAGATCACAATTATTTGGAGGCTGCCCTTCTACAACAAAATTTAGCCGGCGCACTTCAAGATCCCGCAGCACAATTAACCGTATTTGCACCAGATGACGCTGCAATGACAGCAATAGCTGCAGCATTAAATACAGATATAACCGGCCTTTTGGCATTACCAAATTTGACAGATATTTTATTATATCACGTTTTAGGAACATCTGTACCCTCATCAGGTGTTACGAACGGCGCTATTGTTCAACCGTTGAGCCAGACAAATACACTAAAGTTAACTGTTACATCCGCAGGAAATGTCTTTGTGAATCATGCGCAAGTAACAGCTGTGGACATCACTGCTGACAATGGAGTCGTACATGTTTTGAATGCGGTAGTATTACCGGTAGAAACAGTTGCTGACATCGCGATTGACAATGGTTTTAGTACGTTAGTAACAGCGGTGGTAACCGCAGAATTGTTGCCTGCATTAACAAACCCGTTAGCTAGTTACACGGTATTTGCACCCACAAATGATGCTTTCGATGATTTGGCCACTGCATTAAATACAGATGTGAATGGTCTGTTAGCTTTGCCTTACTTGGCAGATGTACTTACCTATCATGTTCTTGGAACAGAAGTTCCTTCCTCAGCAGTGACAAACGGAGCGATTGTACAACCGTTGAGTACAATTAATACTTTAAAGCTAACAGCCACTGCTGCCGGCGATGTCTTTGTTAACCAAGCAGAAGTTGTTGCCGTGGATATTATGGCTTTCAACGGTGTTGTTCACGTATTAGACGCTGTAGTTTTACCTATCGAAACAGTAGTCGATGTCGCTATTGATAATGGATTTTCTACTTTAGCAACTGCTGTTGTAACGGCTGAACTTTTGCCTGTTCTAACTGATCCTTTAGCGCAATATACAGTTTTTGCCCCAACTAACGCTGCATTTGATAATCTCGCATCGGCATTAAATACTGATCTTGCCGGTATATTGGCGCTACCTAATTTAGCGGATGTATTAACGTACCACGTTGTTGCAGGATCTGTTCTTTCAACTCAATTAACAGCTGGTCCTGTTGAAACAGTGAATGGAGAGGATATTATTGTATCTTTAACAAACGGAGTTCAAATTAATGAGGCAACTGTTACATTGGCAGATGTCGCTACAGGCAATGGTGTTGTGCATGTGATTGATCGTGTATTATTACCACCTACTGCAGGGATTTCAGAAAGTACAAAAGAAACAATTAGAGTTTATCCAAATCCTTTTGAAAATCAAATTTCAGTCACGGTAGATGAAGCTACTTCATATTCTGTATTAGACTTAAATGGAAAAGTGTTGAAATCCGGGAACCTCGTTTCAAACGGCGCTATTGACTTATCAGATTTAAGTTCTGGTTCGTATTTGTTCAGCACTGTTAACAGCTTAGGGAGTTCAGTAATCCCAGTGATTAAGAGATAATTGAGTTCTAAAAAGAGTATTAAAAAGTCACCTTGCAAGGTGACTTTTTTTTTGTCGTTCAACTTCTTGATCTTTTTATTAATCGATTTTATTTAAATTTAAAATGTGAAATTTTTTTTAATCTTACTATACCTCAATCTTTTATCTTTTGGTGCCAAAGCCCAAACACTTCGCTTAAATGAAAGCAAGGTACTAGCTTCTCACAATAGCTATAAGAAATGCCCGGATCAAAAAGTGATTCGCTTTCTCTCTAAATTTAAAAAAAAACTTGGACCTTCAAACGATCCTATACAATTGGATTATGGCCACAAAACGCTCCCTGAGCAGTTCGATAACTTTAATATCCGCGGGATTGAACTTGATCTTTATTACGACCCGATTGGGGGACACTACAAGAAGCGAAAATTAAATCAATTCTTGTTTGGACTCAAGCAACGGGTAAAAGATCCAAAAATGAGCAAACCGGGTTTTAAAGTGCTACATATTGCGGATGTAGATTATGAAACACACTATTTAACATTTGAAGACGCTCTGCTTGAACTTAGTGCTTGGAGTCAAAAACACCCCTTTCACCATCCGATTTATGTCAACATCGAACCTAAGAGTGTAAGCCCGGGAAACGAATCAAAGTTGCTCCGAAGACTCGGTTTTAAACCATGTGTCCCTTTCAATAAAGACGCTTTTATTCGTATGGAAGAAGAAATTACTCGTATTTTTCTGCGCAATAATCTATTTACTCCTGCTGATCTCAGGGGCAATTATTCGACCATCCGAGACCGTTTAAATGAGGTGGGTTGGCCAACATTGCAGGAATGTCTTGGGAAAATTATTTTCATCTTAGATGGGAAAACACAGCTTTACAAGGATGCTACCAATACCCCACTAATGTTTCATTATGCACTCCCCGAAGATCCTGAAGCAGCATTTATAATAATGAATGACCCTATTGGAAACGAGGAAATAATTCAGCAATTGACATCTACCTACATTGTACGGACGCGTTCTTTCAGCAATTGACATCTACCTACATTGTACGGACGCGTTCTGATGCCGGAACGATTCAATCGCGAAAAAATGATTACAGTATGTTCAATGCTGCACAAAAATCAGGCGCACAAATCATTTCAACAGATTACTACGCCCCAGACTTTCGTTGGAGTACTTTTCAAATCAAACGTTAAACACTAACAGGAAATCGTTGTTTTACTTGTAAGAGTAAGACAAAAACGGTATATTTGCGGCGAAAAAGAGCACTAATTTATAATTAATCTAAATAAAAACAGATGATCACTGTTACAGATACAGCAAAAAAACAAGCCCTGCGCCTGATGGAAGACGAAGGAAAAAAAGGATATTTCATAAGAGTAGGTGTTGACGGAGGCGGTTGTTCGGGATTAATGTATCAATTATCTTTTGATAACCAAGAAAAAGAAGGAGATAAAGCATTTGAAGATAACGGAGTTAAAGTAGTTGTTGACAAAAAAAGCTTCTTGTATTTGGTGGGTACAATTTTGGATTTTTCAGGAGGATTGAATGGTAAGGGCTTTATTTTCAACAATCCCAATGCCGGCAGAACGTGTGGCTGTGGAGAATCTTTTTCATTATAACAAATGGCGAACTACACTGAAAACGAACTTGCAAAAGACCTAGAAAACCAGGAGTATAAATTCGGATTTGTTTCCGACATTGAAACTGAAAAGGTTCCTGTTGGGCTTAATGAGGACATAATTCGCTTGATTTCATCAAAGAAAAGTGAACCTGAGTGGCTCTTAAACTTTCGACTCAATGCGTTTGATAATTGGAAAAAAATGAATGAGCCTGATTGGGCGCATGTCAAGTATGACAAACCAAAATTCCAGGAAATTGCCTATTATGCAGCGCCAAAACAAACTAAAAAATACGAGTCTTGGGAAGATGTTGATCCCGAAATGAAAGCAACCATGACCAAACTTGGTATATCACTCGAAGAGCAACAGCGTTTAACAGGCGTAGCAGTGGACTTCGTAATGGATTCTGTATCAGTTGCCACCTCCTTTAAAGAAAAACTCAAGGAATTAGGGATTATTTTTTGTTCCTTCTCTGATGCTGTTCAGGAACATCCAGAATTGGTTAAAAAATATATGGGAACCGTTGTGCCTCCCACCGATAATTTTTATGCTGCACTAAATTCTGCAGTGTTTACAGACGGATCCTTTTGTTACATACCCAAAGGTGTTCGTTGTCCGATGGAATTATCCACCTATTTCCGTATTAATGCAGGAGGAACAGGGCAATTCGAACGTACTTTAGTTCTCGCAGATGAAGGCTCCTATGTTTCATACTTAGAGGGATGTACTGCGCCTCAGCGAGATGAAAATCAACTGCATGCTGCAGTGGTGGAACTTATTGCATTAGAAAATGCAGAAATTAAATACTCAACCGTACAAAATTGGTACCCAGGCGACAAAAATGGGAAAGGTGGTGTATTTAATTTTGTTACAAAAAGGGGGATCTGTGAGCGCAATTCCAAGATATCTTGGACACAGGTTGAAACAGGATCCGCTGTAACGTGGAAATACCCATCGTGCATTTTAAAAGGAGACCACTCAGTGGGAGAGTTTTACTCTGTTGCAGTCACTAATAATTATCAACAAGCTGATACCGGTACAAAAATGATTCACCTAGGAAAGAACACC
>Ga0194128_10002993_pt1 | contig 26641 bp, 22 predicted proteins | sample TA2KigCa65mmetaG_FD_148650 | JGI IMG/M metagenome (GOLD analysis project Ga0194128, IMG submission 148650) | Freshwater microbial communities from Lake Tanganyika, Tanzania - TA2015037 Kigoma Deep Cast 65m | ecosystem: Environmental > Aquatic > Freshwater > Lake | place: Tanzania: Lake...
GGCGGTCGCCCGCCTCACGACGGCCGAGCCGGCGGCGGGCGGCGCGGTGCGGACGCCCGGCTTCGACGCGCGCTCGCGCTTCAGCTCGAACCGCGGCGAGTCGATGGGCGCGCGCGCCTTCGGCCACGGCGGTTTCACCGGCACCGGCCTCTGGATCGACCCCGACCTCGACCTCTTCGTCGTCTTCCTGTCGAGTCGGCTCCATCCCGACGGCCAGGGCAGCGTCAATCCCCTGATCGGTCGCGTCGCCTCGATCGCCGCCGCCGCCGTCGGCCGTCCGGCCGCAGCGGACGCGACGCCGTCGGTCGCCGCCGCCGCCGACGAAGAGGGCGCCCCTGCCGCCGAGCCGTTCGCGGTGCAATGCGGGGCCGACCTCGTGGTGGCGACGGCAGGCGGGCGGCTGGTCGGCAAGCGGCTCGGACTGGTCACGAACCACACCGGGCGCACGCTCGACGGTCGTCCGCTGTTCCTGCAACTGCACGAGCTGCGCCCGGCGCTCGATCTGCGCGCGCTCTTCACGCCGGAGCACGGCTTCCTCGGACGCGTCGACGACCTCGTCGCCGACGGCGTCGAGCCGCAGACCGGCCTGCCGCTGTTCAGCCTCTACGGCGACCGGCGCGCGCCGACGCCCGAGCAACTCGCCGGCCTCGACCTGCTCCTGTTCGACGTGCAGGACGCGGGCGCGCGCTGCTACACCTACGCCTCGACGCTCGGCCACTGCCTCGAGGCGGCTGCTCGCGCCGGCATCGGCTTCGTCGTGCTCGACCGCCCGAACCCGGTCGGTGGCCGCGTCGCCGCCGGCCCGCTCCCCGACTCGGGCCGCGCCAGCTTCACCGCCTGGCACCCGATCCCCCTGCGCCATGGCCTGACCCTCGGCGAGCTCGCCCGCGTCTATTCCGCGGAACGCGGCCTCGGGCTTCCGGTCGAGGTCGTCGAACTGTCGGGCTGGCAGCGCGCGCAGCTCTTCGACGCCACGCTGCTGCCGTGGGTCGACCCGTCGCCGAACCTGCGCACGCTCGACGCCGCGCTGCTCTATCCCGGCCTGGTGCTGCTCGAGACGACGAGCCTCTCGGTCGGCCGCGGCAGCGACCTCCCCTTCGAGCAGTTCGGCGCGCCGTGGCTCGACGCGCGCGGCCTCGTCACGGCGCTCCACGAGCGGCGCATCCCCGGCGTCACCTTCATGCCGGTCGAGTTCACGCCGGACGCCTCGAAGCACCAGGGCAGCGCCTGCCGCGGCGTCCGCGTGCAGATCACCGACCGCGCGACGCTCGACCCGCTGCGGCTCGTCCTCGAGATCGCCGCGCAGCTGCACGCGCGCCACGCCGCCGACTGGAGCCTCGACGCGCTCGACGTGCTGCTCTGCTCGCGCCCGACGCTCGCTCGGCTGCGTGCCGGCGACCCGCCCGACCTGATCGTCGAGGAACTCGCCCGCGAAGCCGCCGCGTGGCGCGAGCGGGTGCGGCCGCACCTCCTCTATCGCTGAGCGCGCGGCACGTCCTGCACGCAGCGGAACCCCACGTGGTCGGTCCCGGTCGACACCTCGCCGCGGCCGACGGTGCCGACGAGGTAGCGCGCGCACCATTGGTCGCTGCAGAGGTACGAGCCGCCGCGCTGGACCCGCTTGCGCGCCCCCGGCTCGGCCGGGTCGTACGAAGCGGTCGGGCCGCGCGGATCGACGATGGGCGTGGCCGCCGCGGCGCGCTCGACGTAGGCGTCGGGGCGGTACCAGTCGCTGCACCATTCCCAGACGTTGCCGGCGACGTCGTGGAGGCCGAAGCCGTTCGGCGGGAACCGGCCGACCGGGGCGCGACCGATGAAGCCGTCAGCGCCGGTGTCGCCGCCGCGCCGCGGGAACGGGCCCTGCCAGAGGTTGGCCATGTGGCGGCCGTCCGGCTGCAGCTCGTCGCCCCACGCATGGCGCTTGCCGTCGAGGCCGCCGCGTGCGGCGAACTCCCACTCGGCCGAGGTCGGGAGCCGCTTGCCGGCCCACTGCGCATACGCCTCGGCGTCGGCGCAGGAGACATGGACGACGGGGTGGCGATCGCGGCCGGTCAGGTCGCTGCCCGGGCCCTCGGGATGGCGCCAGTTCGCGCCGGGTTGCCAGCGCCACCAGGAGAGCGGCTGGTCGAGGTCGGCGGGACCGTCGGTCGGCGTGAAGACGATCGAGCCGGCCACCAGCGATTCGGGAGCGGCGTCGGGGAAATCGGCGGCGCTCGGCGTGCGCTCGGCCTCGGTCACGAAGCCGGTTGCGGCGACGAAGGCCGCGAATTGCTCGTTGGTCACCTCGGTCACGTCGATCCAGAAGCCGTTCACGCGCACCCGGTGGGTGGGGCTCGAGTCGGACGTCGTGCCCGGCCGCGCGCACGCCGACTCGCACGCGGCGTCGGCGCCCATCGTGAACTCGCCGCCTTTGATCCACGCCATGCCGAGCGGAGCCGCGGCCTCCCGATTCAGCGTTCCCATGCGGTCGCCGCCGCATGCAGCGGGCAATGCCGCAAGCAGCAGCGCCGGCAGCGTCCGCCGTCGCCCGGACGGCGTCATCGCAGCGCGGCCACGAGCTCGACGAGCAGCCGATCCGTATCGATCATGCGGATCAGTCCGCGGCGCGGGAGCTCGAGATCGATGATCGTGCAGGCGGTCAGGGTGATGACTCCAGTGAACGCGATGCGATGGAACCGCAGCCGATTGGTCGATCCGGCCAGCGACTGGCCGGCGAAGAATGCCGCCGCCAACGCCAGCAGGAGCAGCATCACGAAGATGACCGTCGGCGGAGAGTGGTAGAGGACGTTTCGCCGAACCTCGCCGAGGTCGAACGCCTCGTTCAACGGCGGCAGGAGCACAAAGGGCAGGTTCGGTGATTCGCTGCACGCCGCGATGGCGGTCGCCCAGACGGCCGTCTGACGCTCGACGACGAGGGGCTGCCGCGCCTCCAGGTCGGCGCGGCTGGGTGTCGGCGTGGTCAGCGCGAGACGCGCCTCGACGTAGCGACCGAGCAGCGTCCGCAGTTCGCCCCGTTTCGGCTCGGCGAGCAGGTCGAAGCGCGAAGCCGCGGTGCTGAGCGCGTTGGCCTCGCTGACGATGAGATCGCGCCGGCGCTCGAAGCGGGCGCTGGCATCGGAGAAGGTGAACGCCATCAGCAGGCCGAACAGCGCATACAAGACGCCATCCGAGGCGGCGGTTCTGCGGATGCAGTTCGGGTCGATGGCCAGACGGCGATTGCCGATGACGGTGCCGAAGTGGCTCAGGCCGAGCAGCGCCAGGAAGAACGCGACGCCGAACGCGACCATTCCGACGGTGGTGAGGTCCATCGCCAGAGCATAGTCGCCGTCGCAGCACCGGCTAACGTCGCGGGATGCTCTCCACCGCGGCCGCCAACGACTTCCGCCCCGGTCTCGAAGTCGCGCTCGCGACGCCGCCGCCGCGGCTCGCGCGCGGCGCGAGGTTCGGCCTGCTGATGAATCAGGCGTCGATCGATCGCGGCTTCCGACTGGCCCACGAGCTCCTCCATGAGCGGTTTCCCGGCCAGCTCGTCGCGCTCTTCTCGCCGCAGCACGGCCTCTTCGCCGAGCAGCAGGACAACATGGTGGAGAGCGGCCACGGCCGCGATCCGCGCACCGGCGCGCCGGTCTTCAGCCTCTACAGCGAGACGCGCAAGCCGCGCCGCGAATGGCTCGCCGGGCTCGACGCGCTCGTGGTCGACCTCCAGGACGTCGGCTGCCGGGTCTACACCTTCGTCTGGACGGTGTCGCATTGCCTCGAGGCGTGCCGGGAGGCGGGGATCCCGCTGATCGTGCTCGACCGGCCGAACCCGCTCGGCGGCGTCGAGGTCGAGGGGGCGTGGCTCGATCCGGCGTTCGCCAGCTTCGTCGGCCGTGCACCGATGCCGATGCGCCACGACCTCTCGATGGGAGAGCTCGCGCGCTGGGTGAACGGTGCGCTCGCGATCGGTGCGGAGGTCGAGGTCGTGCGCTGCGCCGGCCTGACGCGCGCGCTGCGCTGGCGCGACCTCGGCCGGCCCTGGGTGCCGACCTCGCCGAACCTGCCGCGCATCGAAGGGGTCGACGTCTACCCGGGGCAGGTGCTGCTCGAGGGGACCTCGCTGTCGGAAGGGCGCGGCAGCACGACCCCCTTCGAGTTGTGGGGCGCGCCGGCGATCGACCCGTGGCGGCTGCGTGACGACCTCGCCAGGTTCGCGCTGCCGGGCGTCGCGCTGCGGCCGATCCGGTTCGAGCCGACCTTCCACAAGCATCAGGGCCTTGGTTGCGGCGGCCTCTTCCTGCACGTGACCGACGAGCGCGTCTTCCGGCCGTACCGGACCAGCGTCGCGCTGCTGGCGGCCGTCCAGGCGCGCTGGCCCGAGGCGCTGCAGTGGAAGCCGCCGCCGTACGAGTACGAGCGCGAGATGACGCCGATCGACTGCATCGCCGGCGGCGACGCGCTCCGGCGGGCGCTCGAAGGCGGCGAACTCGTCGGTGCGCGCGGAGCGGCCCGGATGGCGGAGCTGTGCGACGGCCAGGCGGCGCGCTGGCGGGCGGAGACGGAGGCGGCGCGTCTGTACGCCGCGTGATGGACTGGCCACCTGGCGCAAGGACGCGCGGATGCGCGCGAGCATGGAGCGAACGATGATGGCGCCACGGAACGGCATGGGGGCGCTGGCGACGGTCGCTGGATCGGCGGCGCTTCTTGCCGGCTGCGGGACCGCCGACGGCATCCCGGATCGCTCCACGATCGGCGCCCGCTGGTTCCCGGCGATCGTCGACGGTTCGGTGGAGATCACGCAGGGCGGGCTCCCCGGCACGGCGTCGCGGGTCTCTCTCGACGACGATCTCGATCTCGAGAACGACTTCTTCGGGAGCTACGAGATCGAGCTGGTGGATGGCCCGCTGCGGCTGCGCCTCGGTCACCTGCCGCTGCGGTTCGAGGGCAGCGCGCTCCTCGACCAGGAGATCGTCTTCCACGGCCAAACCTTCGCCGCCGGCACCGACCTCGACAGCGAGTTCGAGCTGACGACGTGGCATGCCAGCGTCGATGGCGCGCTGATCGAGGCGGACGGCGTCGAGGTGCGGGTCGGCGGCGGCTTCTGGACCTGGGAGTTCGACCTCGAGCTGCGCGACCGGACGCTCGGCGTGAACGACTCGCGCGAGTTCTCGCGCCTGCTGCCGGCGGTCACGGCGTCGTCGTGGGCCGAACTCGGCGGCGGCTTCGCGGTGCGGCTGGACGGCGCGTTCGCGTCGCTGGACGAGGGGCGCCGCCTGGTCGACTTCGCCGGCGAGTTCGAGTACGCCTTCGACGATCGCGTCCGCGCCGTCGCCGGCTGGCGCTGGCTCCGTTACTGGCTGAACGAGGACACCAACAAGGGGTTGTTCGACGTGATGGGACCGACGTTCGGATTCACCCTGCGGTTGTAGGTTCCGCCGGCTCCGCGCCGGCGCCGATCTCCTTCCAGACCTTGGCGAGGCTCTCGCCGAAGACGGCGAGCTCCCACGCGCACGACCAGCCGAACGGCGTCTGCTTCACCTCGTAGCGGCCGGCGGTGAGCTTCGCCGCCAGCTCGGCGAGCCACGCCTTGGCGAACGCGGGCGGCGCGTGGTCGCTGCCCAGGTGGGTGAAGGAGTGGAGCACGACGTTCCGGAGGCCGCGCTTGTTGGCCAGCCACTTCACGTGCTTCAGCGCGTGGCGCAGCGTGCGCTCGCGCGTCGCGGGGAGCACGTCGGCCGGTTCTGCATGGACGAAGGCGACGACTGCGTCGCGCACCGAGTCGTCGGCGGCGGGGTCGGCCAGTTCAGGCAGGCCGAGCACCTCGCTCTTCCACCCGAAGCGGGCGGCCTGGAAGGTCAGGAGTCGCATGGCGGCGGCCGATCATCGCGTGGCGGCGGCATGATCGGAAGGCGCGGGACGGCGAAGGGCGGGGGCGCGCGATGACGGCGGACGGTGAACGCAGGTACCTGCTCGAGCGGATCGACGACGCGGCGGTCGTGCAGCTCTACGCCGACGGCTTCGAGCGGCTGCCGCAGGGGCAGCGGGTGCTGGTGTGGCACCTTTGTCAGGCGGCGATCGCGGGGCGCGACATCTATCTCGATCAGCGTTGTCGCGACGGCGTCGCCCTGCGCGATCTGCTCGAGGAGACGCTGCTGGCACTCGGCGCGGTCGGCGCCGGCTGGGAGGCGGGGGCGCGGACGGCAGGCGTCGACGACGCCGGCATCGCGGCGCTGGCGCGGGTGCGCCGCTACGCGAAGCTGCTCTGGCTCCACAGCGGGCCGTACCACCACCTGACGGCGCGCAAGTTCGTGCTCGACCTCGCGCCGGCGGCGTTCGCGGCGCTCGTCGCGCGGGCCGAGCAGCGCGGCGCGCGGCTGCCGCGGCAGGGCGGCGAGTCGACGGCGGCGCTGCTCGAACGGCTGGCGGCGACGCTGTTCGATCCGGCGCACGAGCCGATGGTCACCTGCAAGTCGCCGCCGCCGGGACACGACATCGTCACGGCGTCGGCCGCCAACCTCTACGGGCCGGACGTCACGCTGGCCGACCTCGCGGGTTTCCGCGAGCGCCACGCGCTGAACAGCCGGGTCACCAGGGCCGCCGACGGGACGCTGGTCGAGGAGCCGTGGCGCGCCGGGTTCGACCACCTCGTGCCGCCCGGCCGCCACGCGCGCGAGATCGCGCGGATCGTCGGCCACCTCGAGGCGGCGATCCCGCATGCGACGCCGAAGCTCGCCCGCTCGCTCGGCGCGCTGATCCGCTGGTACAAGACCGGCGAGGAGGCCGACTTCCGCGAGTACTGCATCGCGTGGATCGCGGACGACGATTCGCCGGTCGACACGGTGAACGGCTTCATCGAGACCTACCTCGATCCGCGCGGCGTGAAGGGCGCGTGGGAGGGGATCGTCTCGATCGACGATCCCGGGAAGATGGCGCAGATCCGGGCGTTCGCCGAGCACGCGCAGTGGTTCGAGGATCGGATGCCGTTCGATCCGCGCTTCCGGAAGCCGCAGGTGAAGGGGATCTCGGCGAAGGCGATCCAGGTGGTGCTGGAGACGGGCGACTCCGGGCCGATGACGCCGATCGGGATCAACCTGCCCAATCCGCAGGACATCCGCGAGCAGTACGGCAGCAAGTCGGTGAGCCTCGGCAACGTGGTCGAAGCCCATGAGAAGGCGGCGACGCCCGCCGCTCGCGGCGAGTTCTGCGGCGATGACGCCGAGGCCGAGCGCGCGAAGCGGTGGAAACCGCTGTGCGATGCGCTCACCACCAACATGCACGAGGTGATCGGCCATGCATCGGGGCGGAGCGCGCCGGGCCTGACGGGGGATCCGGCCGGCCACCTGAAGGAGCACTACTCGACGCTCGAGGAGGCGCGCGCCGATCTGGTGGCGCTCTGCTTCATCGGCGATCCGAAGCTGCAGGAGCTCGGTCTGGTCGACGACCCGGCGACGGTCCAGCGCACGGAGTACGAGGGCTACACGCGCAACGCGCTCACCCAGCTGAATCGCGTCAAGGAGGGCGATCAGCTCGAGGAGGACCACATGCGCAACCGCCAGCTGATCGTGCGCTGGCTGCAGGAGAACACCGCCGCGATCGCCGTCGAGCAGCGCGCGCAGCCGGATGGCTCCAACAAGACGTACTGGCGCGTGATCGATGTCGCGGCCTGGCATGCGGGTGCGTGCCGACTGCTGGCCGAGGTGCAGCGGATCAAGTCGGAGGGCGACTACGCCGCCGGCGCGGCGCTGGTCGAGCGCCACGGCGTGAAGTTCGACCCGGCGCTGCGCGACGAGATCGTCGCCCGCTTCAGGGCGCACGACCTGCCGGCCTGCACCGGCTTCGTCCAGCCCGAGTTGGTCCCGATCCGGGACGACAGCGGCGCCGTCATCGACGCGCGCATCACCTACCCGTGCGACCTCGAGACGCAGATGCTGCGCTTCAGCGGCCGCCTGCCGGCCCCCGCCTGATCCGGGAGGGAGCCGGCGCCTGCGATTCGAGGGAGCGCGCTCGCCGGCTGGACGGCTGCGGCCGGCCGGCGGCGTTGCGGAAGGAAGTTCCGCCGCGGGCGGGCGGCGCGCGCGCCCGCAGCGGACCGACTGAGAATTCCCACGCTCCCGAAAGCGAGCTAGCTTCTGGAAAGGCCGAACCGAATGGCCGCTGCGCCTCATCCCCACTTCAACAGGGATTCCTCATGGCTCGGGTCAAGGTCGCATCGCTGCTGCTGCCGCTGCTGGTCGGACTCGTCGGCGAGCGGGCGGCGGCACAGCAGTTCGCGCCGATCTACGGCATCCGCCATGTCGCTCCGCCCGAGATCTGGTCGATCGACCTCGCCACCGGGCAGGCGACCTTCGTGTCGAAGAACATGAAGCAGACCAAGGTCGCGTGCGCGCGCCACCCGCGGACCGGGCAGATCTGGCTGTTCAGCAACGTGACGCCCAACAAGATCTCCGTGTGGGACCCGGCGACCGACGCGGAGACGACGGTGCACGCCGGGCCGAACGTGCAGTTCCATCGGGTCGGCTTCGACGCCGACGCGAAGCTCTACGGCGTCCCGCTCAACTCGAACGTGCTCTTCACGATCGACACGACGACCGGGGCGTTGACGCAGCTCGGCGGGATGGGCGGGGTCGACACGGGCGGCGATGGCGGCGACCTGGCGTTCCCGCCGGGGGTGATCGATCGATTCACCTATTTCGCCTCGTCGAAGCTCTACGACGTCGACGTCGCCACGCGCAACGGGACGCTGATCAATGGCGCGATCGGCTTCAAGTCGACCGGCGCCGGCTACACCGCGGACGGGCGACTCTGGGTCACCAGCGACACCGATCTCTACGAGGGCGATCCGGTCACCGGCGCGATGGTGCTGATCGGCGGTTTCGGGATGAAGCAGGTGCTCGACCTGACCGAGGACCTGTCGCCGCTCTACTTCGGCGTCGACGACAACGACCTGGCGCCGAACGCGACCATCACCGGCACGGTGCAGCAGGGCGGGGCGAATGCGCCGCTGCTGCTCGCCGCGCTGGAGATCGACGGCGCGCCGACCTTCGTCGACCTGGGGCTCTACGTCTTCGACGGCGCCGGAGTCTTCACCGCCAGCGAGACGATCGACCCGAGCCTGAGCGGCCACTCGTTCACGCTCGCGGTCTGGGGCATCACCGCCGGCGGCGACCTGCTGCAGACCAACCTGCAGACGATCACGGTGCAGTGACGCCGCGGCGCTCGAACCCGCACGATGCAGACGGTCATCCTCGCCGCGTACGCGGTCGCCAGCGTCGCCACCCTCGCTGCCTGGAGCCTCGACAAGCGCCGCGCGCGCCGCGGCGGACGGCGCATCTCCGAGCGCACCCTGCATCTGCTGTCGCTGTTCGGCGGCTGGCCCGGAGCGCTGCTCGGCTCGCGCCTGTTCCGGCACAAGACGCAGAAGCTCTCCTTCCGCTCGGCGCAATGGCTGATCATCGGGCTCCACGCGGCGGCGTGGGCGTGGTGGTGGCGGAGCTGACGCGGCTTGCCGCGAGCGCTCCCGCCGGCTTGATCAGTGGCCGAAACGGTGGAGCGCGACGGCGATGCCGTGGGGCAGCGCCGCGAGCGGCGTGCTGCCGAGGACTCTCAGGCCGCGGGCGGTGGCGAGCGCCGGGAAACGGCGCGCATGGGGGCGGCCGGGGTCGGTGATCCACGCCTCGCCGCCCGGCTCGAGGTGGGTCGCCAGGAAATCGGCGACGGCCGGGGCGTTGCGCTCCTCGTACAGCACGTCGGCGCCGAGCACGCGATCGAACGGTCCGAGCGGCGGCGGGCGGCGCCAGTCGGCAGTGACCAGGCGCACCGCGTCCGCGGCCCGGCCCTGCGTGCGCACGCTCTGCGCGACGATCGCGAGCGCGCGCGGCTCCCAGTCCATGAAGGTGACGCGCGCGCCGCGGGCAAGTGCCGCGAGACCGCAGGCGCCGAGCCCGCAGCCGAGGTCGAGCAGTTCGACGCCGTCGAGGCGCGGCCCGGCGAGCACGTGATCGACCAGCGACTCGGCTGACGGCCAGAGCGCGCCGAAGTACGGCATGCGCTCGTCGTTGCGCTCGTACTCCTCCTGCGTGATGCGGTCGAGCAGGACGTCGGGATCGTCCAGCAGCCACATGCCGAAGGCGCGGTCGGCGGCGTCGGCGGCGCCCGGATCAGGCTGGCGGAACTGCCGCCAGCGGAGCTGCAGGCCGTCCGGGCCTTCGGTCGTGGCGCTCACCGCGCGGTCGGCGGCGCCGTGTCAGGATCGATGCCGAGCTCGCGGATCGCCTTCGCCACGTCGGCCGGCCTGATCTCGCCCTCCTTCGCCAACTGCCACAGCGCGGCGACGGCGACGTGCTCGGCATCGACTTCGAAGAACCGCCGCAGCGCGGGGCGCGTCTCGCTGCGCCCGAAGCCGTCGGTGCCGAGCGCGTGGAGCCCCTGCGGGATCCACGGCGCGACCAGGTGGGGCATCGCCTTCACGTAGTCGCTGCTGGCCACCACCGGCCACGGCTCGTCCTGGAACAACTGCGTCACGTACGGGACGCGCATCGGCTGATCGGGGTGGAGCATGTTCCAGCGCTCGCAATCGAGCGCATCGCGACGGAGCTCCTTCCAGCTGGTCACGGACCAGACGTCGGCGTCGACGCCGAACTTCTCCTTCAGCAGGTCGGCTCCGCGCAGCACTTCGCGCAGGATCGGGCCGGCGCCGAGCAGGTGGACCCGCTTCTTCTTCGCCCCGCCCGCCGCCTTGCGCAGCCGGTAGCAGCCGCGCAGGATCCCCTCGCGCGCGCCCTCGGGGAGCGCCGGCATCAGGTAGTTCTCGTTGTAGATCGTCACGTAGTAGAGGACGTCCTCGCCCTCGCCGTACATGCGGCGGATGCCGTCCTGCACGATCACCGCCAGCTCGTACGCGTACGTCGCGTCGTAGCAGACGAGGTTCGGCACCGGCAGCGCCAGCAGGTGGCTGTTGCCGTCCTCGTGCTGGAGCCCCTCGCCGTTCAGCGTGGTGCGTCCGGCGGTCGCGCCGAACAGGAAGCCGCGCGCGCGCTGGTCGGCGGCCTGCCACACCAGGTCGCCGACGCGCTGCATGCCGAACATCGAATAGAAGGTGTACATCGGGATCATCGGCTCGCCGTGCGTCGCGTACGCCGTGCCGGCGGCGATGAAGCTGGCGAGCGAGCCGGCCTCGTTGATCCCTTCCTCGAGGATCTGCCCCTCCCGCGATTCGCGGTAGTAGAGGTACTGCGCCTTGTCGACCGGCTCGTAGAGCTGGCCCTGCGCCGCGTAGATCGCGCACTGCCGGAACAGCGCGTCCATGCCGAAGGTGCGCGCCTCGTCCGGCACGATCGGCACCAGGCGCTTGCCGATGCCCTGGTGCTTGAGCAGCGCCGCCATCATGCGCACGTGCGCGATGGTGGTGCTGATCGGCTTGTCGCCGCCGTCGCCGAGGAAGTCCTTCAGGTACTCGAGCGGCGGGACGTCGAGCGGCTTGCTCACGACGACGCGCCTGGGCAGGAAACCGCCGAGCGCCGCGCGCCGTTCGCGCAGGTAGCGCATCTCGGGGCTGTCGGCGGTCGGCTTCCAGAAGGGCGCCTCGCCCGCGGGCCGGTTCGGGATCTCGAGCTCGAGGCGCGACAGGAACTTCGCGATCTGCGGCTCGTCGAGCTCCTTCTGGTTGTGGGCGGTGTTGCGCCCCTCGCCTGCCTCGCCGAGACCGTAGCCCTTCACCGTCTTGGCGAGGATCACGGTCGGCCGGCCGGTCGCCTCGGTGGCCGCCTTGAACGCCGCGTAGACCTTCACCGGATCGTGGCCGCCGCGATTGAGGCGGCGGATCTGGTCGTCGGAGAGGTGGGCGACCAGCTGCGCGAGCTCCGGTTCCGGGCCGAAGAACTTCTCGCGGATGTAGGCGCCGTTCTCGACGACGTACTTCTGGTACTGCCCGTCGACCGTGACCCCCATGCGCTTGACCAGCGCGCCGGTGCGGTCGGCGTCCAGCAGCGGATCCCAGTCGTCACCCCAGACGACCTTGATGACGTTCCAGCCGGCGCCGCGGAACGCCGCCTCGAGCTCCTGGATGATTTTGCCGTTGCCGCGCACCGGCCCGTCGAGGCGCTGCAGGTTGCAGTTCACGATCCAGGTCAGGTTGTCGAGCTTCTCGCGCGAGGCGAGCGTGATGGCGCCGAGCGACTCGGGCTCATCCATCTCGCCGTCGCCGAGGAAGGCCCAGACGCGGCTCTGGCTGGTGTCGGCCATGCCGCGATTCAGCAGGTAGCGGTTGAAGCGCGCCTGGTAGATCGAGCAGAGCGGCGATAGGCCCATCGACACCGACGGGAACTGCCAGAAGTCCGGCATCAGCCAGGGATGGGGGTAGGACGAGAGCCCGCCGCCCGACTGCAGCTCGCGCCGGAAGTTGGTGAGCTGGGTCTCGGTGAGCCGGCCCTCGAGCCAGGCGCGCGCGTAGAGGCCGGGCGAGGCGTGGCCCTGAAAGAAGACCTGGTCGCCGACCTGGTCCGCCGTGCGGCCGCGGAAGAACCAGTTGAGGCCGACCTCGAACAGCGTGGACGACGACGCGAAGGTCGAGATGTGGCCGCCGATGCCGGGGTTCAGCTGATTGGCGCTGTGCACCAGCGCCATCGCGTTCCAGCGGATCAGCCGCTTGATCCGCCGCTCGAGGTCGCGGTCGCCCGGGTAGGGCGGCTCGAGCTCGTGCGGGATCGTGTTGAGGTAGGGCGTGTTCATCGGCGCCGGGACGTCGACCCCGGACTTCGCCGCGTGCTCCATCAGCCGCCCGACGATCCACGTCGCCCGGCCCTTGCCATGAACGTCGATCACGCCGTCGAGCGACTCGTTCCACTCCTGCGTCTCGGTCGGGTCAGGATCCTCGATCATTGGATTGCGCATTCCCGGTTCAGGCTCCAGTCCGGCGGCCAGTCGTGCCGCGGGGCGTCGCCGCTCGGGGGGGGCCGGCGGCAGACTTGGTGATTCGACCGCGGGATGGTAACCGTCATGGGGCGCGGCCCCAGACCAGCGCTCGCGCGGAGGGTCGTCGACGCGAGGGAGTGTGCCAAGAGTGGATCCGGGGCAACGCGGGGCGATCGGTCGCGCCATCGAGTCGGGACGCGCCGCCGTCACGGCCGCACTGCACGCCAGCTACCCGGGCGCGCCCGGGGTCAGCGCGCACTCGTTCTTCGATGAGGCGCCGGCGACGTGGGAGCTCGATCATCGGGGCCTCGTGTGGCACGTCGCGCTGGTCGGCGTCGCTTCCGACGCCATCGAGGTCGACGAGCTCGACGACGCATTCCTGGTGCGCGCGCGCTGTCCGACCGCCTCGACCGGGTGGCTCGGTGCGGTCCTGCCGATACCGCCGGGCTGCGACCGTGGAGCGCCATCCGCACGATTCAGCGAGGCCATGCTCGAGGTTCGAGTCGATTTCAACCGCGCCTCCGACCTGACCGACTTCGAGCCGTGACTCCTCCCGCACTCTCCGACACCAGCAGTTGGCGGCGCGAATGGTGGCGTGCCTCCGCCGCGATCGCCGCGATTGGCGCCTTCGTGGCGTGGTGCCGGGTCGCGCCCGCCGCGGTCCACATGGCGTGCCATGAGGACGGCGTGATCGAGAACGCGACGGCGCTGCTGTTCCTTGCGGCGTCGATGGCGCTTGCCTCCGCGGCGCGCCCCGGCAGCGCGGCGATCCGCTGCGGCGTGGCGCGCGCCTGGACGATCGTGGCGGCTTTCGTGTGCGCCGTGTTCGCCGGCGAGGAGATCAGTTGGGGCCAGCGGCTGTTCGGTTTCCTGACGCCGCCCGGGATCACCGAGGTGAACGAGCAGGACGAGATCAACCTCCACAACCTGAGAGGTGTTCAACCGCTGAAGTACTCGTTGTTGGTCGGGTCGATCGCCGCGACGATCGTGCTGTGCCTCTCCATTCGCGTGCTGCCGGCGCTGGGGCGGTGCAGTGCACGCCTCGGGCTGCCGGTGCCGCCGCTGGCCGATCTCGCGTGGTTCGGCGGATCGCTGCTCTTCCTCCGCCACGTCGCCAACTGGCTGGTGCTCGAGCGCCGCAACGACGCCCAGGAGATCGGCGAGCTGCTGTTCGCGGGCGCGCTCCTGGCGGTGGCGCTGCGGGTCTGGCGGGCGCCGGCGTCGTTGTTCCCCTTCGGCGCGACGCCGTCGCCCCGCGACGGGGCGGTGGCGGGTTAACTTGCCGGGCCCGCGACCCGCCGTCGCGGCAGTCCTTCGCAGGAGCGCGCCATGGCCGAGGCCGTCATCGTCAGCGCCGTCCGCACGCCGATCGGGCGGTTCCAGGGAGCGTTCGCGTCGCTGAAGGCGGCGCAGCTCGGCTCGATCGCCATCAAGGAAGCGGTCGCGCGGGCCGGCATCGACCCGAAGCTGGTCGAGGAAGTGATCATGGGCCACGTGCTGCAGGCGGGCTGCGGCCAGAACCCGGCGCGGCAGGCGGCGCGCGGCGCGGGGCTGCCCGACGAGATCGGTGCGGTCACCATCAACAAGGTGTGCGGCTCGGGGCTGAAGGCGGTGATGCTGGCGGCGCAGGCGATCCGCGCGGGCGATGCCGAGTGCATCGTCGCCGGCGGGATGGAGTCGATGACGCGCGCGCCCTACCTGCTGCCGGAGGCGCGCGATGGCGTGCGGCTCGGTCACGGGAAGCTGATCGACTCGATGGTCTTCGACGGACTGTGGGACGTCTACAACGACTTCCACATGGGGATCACCGCCGAGAAGGTTGCCGAGAAGTACGGCATCGCGCGCGAGGCGCAGGATCAGTTCGCGGCGGGTTCGCACGCGAAGGCGGTGAAGGCGGCGGCCAGCGGCAAGTTCAAGGAGGAGATCGTCCCGGTCTCCGTCGCGCAGCCGAAGGGGGATCCGGTCGTCGTGACGGCGGACGAGGGGCCGCGCGCCGACAGCGACGCGGCGAAGCTCGGCAAGCTGAAGCCGGCCTTCAAGAAGGAGAACGGCACCGTCACGCCGGGCAACGCGTCGACCATCAACGATGGCGCGGCGGCGGTCGTCGTGATGTCGGAGAAGCGGGCGGCGGCGCTCGGCTGCAAGGTGCTGGCGCGCGTGCGCGGCTACGCGACCGGCGGGATGGCGCCCGAGTGGGTGATGATGGCCCCGGTCGACGCGGTGAGGAAGCTGAACGCCAGGATCGGCGCGAAGGCCGATACGTACGAGCTGGTCGAGCTGAACGAGGCGTTCGCGGTGCAGGCGATCGCGGTCACGAAGGAGTGCGGCCTCGATCCGGCGCGCGTCAACGTGAACGGTGGCGCGGTGGCGCTCGGCCACCCGATCGGCGCGAGCGGCGCGCGCGTGCTCACGACGCTGCTCCACGCGATGAAGGACCAGGGCAAGAAGCAGGGCATGGCCAGCCTCTGCCTCGGCGGCGGCAACGGGGTGGCGTTGGCCGTCGAGCGTTAGCGAGCAATGTGACCGTCGAGCGTTGAGCGAGCGCACTAGACGTGGAGCGTTGAGCGTGGGCGAGATCAAGAAGGTCGGCGTCGTCGGCGCCGGGACGATGGGCAACGGGATCGCGCAGGTCTTCGCGCAGGCGGGGATCGCGGTCACGATGGTCGACGCGTTCGAGCCGAGTCTCGAGAAGGGCATCGCGACGATCCGCGGCAGCCTGGCGCGCCTGGTGAAGAAGGGGACGCTGCCTCAGGCCGACGCCGACGCCATCGCCGCGCGCGTGAAGCCGAGTCCGCGGCTGCTCGACGCGGTGGAGGCCGACCTGATCGTGGAAGCGGTGCCGGAGACCTTCGAGCTCAAGGTCGACGTCTTCAAGCGGCTGTCGGAAGCGACGCCGCCGGCGACGATCCTCGCCAGCAACACCTCGTCGATCTCCATCACGCGCCTCGCGGCGAAGACCGATCGCGCCGATCGGGTGATCGGCATGCACTTCATGAACCCGGTGCCGGTCATGAAGCTGGTCGAGATCATCCGCGGTCAGCTGACCAGCGACGCGACGGCGGACACGATCGTCGAGACGACCAGGAAGCTCGGCAAGGTGCCGGTGCTCGCCAACGACTTCCCCGGCTTCGTCAGCAATCGCGTGCTGATGCCGATGATCAACGAGGCGATCTTCTGCCTGATGGAGGGGGTCGCGACCAAGGAGGCGATCGACGAGGTGATGAAGCTCGGCATGGCCCACCCGATGGGGCCGCTCGCGCTCGCCGACCTGATCGGTCTCGACACCTGCCTCTTCATCATGGAAGTGCTGCATCGCGAGCTCGGCGACGACAAGTACCGCCCCTGCCCGCTGCTGCGCCGCATGGTCGCCGCCAACACGCTGGGCCGAAAGACCGCCCGCGGCTTCTACGACTACTCCCCCAGCACCTGAACCCGAGCCGGAACAACTGTTCCAGGAACAGTTTGTCGGAACAACTGTTCCAGGAACGGTTTGTCCGGCATGTCCGCGTTCTGGATTGCGACCCGGGCTGGGGGCCGGACGGTGACCTGTGGTAAGGAGGGGTTCCCGCTCCGGAGTCCCGCTTGACCACCGACCCGTCGTCGCCTGAACTCGCCCCCGAACTCACGGAGGAGCAGGAGCTCCTGCAGCAGACCGTCCGCGACTACGTCCGCGATCACGTCGCTCCACACGCGGCGAAGTACGACGAGGCGGAGAGCTTCCCCGAGATCCCGTGGGCGAAGGCGCGTGAGCTCGGGCTTACGGCGATCACGATCCCCGAAGCGTGGGGCGGCAGCGCGATGGGGACGCTCGCCGCCTCGATCGTGGTCGAGGAGATCTCGCGCGTCTGCCCGTCGACCGCGGTCACGCTCTCCGTCCACAACTCGCTGGTCGCGAGCGCCGTCGCCAAGCACTCGACCGACGCCCAGCGCGCCCGCTTCCTGCCGAAGCTCGCGAGCGGCGAATGGCTCGGCGCCTACTGCCTCTCGGAGGCGGGCGCCGGCACCGACGCCAGCGACCAGAAGGCGACCGCCGTCCGCAAGGGCGACCGTTTCGTGATCAACGGCGCCAAGCTCTGGATCACGTCGGGCACCCACGCCGGCCTCTTCCTCGTCTTCGCCCGCACCGCGCCGAGCCCCGACCCCGACAAGCGCTCGCGCGGCATCTCCTGCTTCGTCGTCGAGCGCGCCACCAAGGGCGTCACGATCGGCAAGAAGGAGGAGAAGCTCGGCATCCGGGCGTCGCCGACGACTGAAGTCCTCTTCAACGAGTGCGAGATCCCGGCGGAGAACCTGCTCGGCGAACTCGACAAGGGCTTCCGCATCGCGATGGACGCGCTCGACGTCGGGCGGATCGGCATCGCGAGCCAGGGGCTCGGCATCGCGCAGGGCTGCTTCGACGAGTCGCTCAGGTACGCCAGGGAGCGCCGCCAGTTCGGCCGGCCGATCGCCGAGTTCCAGGCGATCCAGTGGAAGCTGGCCGACATGGCGACCGGCATCGACGCGGCGCGACTGCTGACGCGGCGGGCGGCGCGCATGCGCGACGCCGGCGCGCCGTGCGGCAAGGAGGCGGCGATGGCGAAGCTGTTCGCCAGCACGCTCGCCAACAAGGTCGCCGACGAGGCGGTGCAGGTCCACGGCTCGGCCGGTTACTCGCGCGAGTACCGCGTGGAACGGCTCTTCCGCGACGCCCGCATCACCGAGATCTACGAGGGGACGACCGAGGCGCAGCGGATGGTGATCGCGCGCGCGCTGCTCGGGTGAGCGGCGGCGGCGGAATCGGCGCTCCGCCGGTCGTCTTCCCGCACGCCGAGAGTCGTGGCGCCGGGCGCGGTGCGCCGTTCGCTAGTCCCGGGGGAGGACGCCCGATTGGAGCGCCGCCCGGAGGGGCGCCGATCATCGTCGTGGACGATCGCGCGGCCCCGGGAAAGGCGCCGCGGCGGAGATGGCAGAGCGCATGACTGGCCCGACCAGCACCACCCCCTCCAACAGCACGCCCGGCGCGAGCACTGCGCCGGGACCCCGTGGCATGGCGAGCGCGACTTCGCAGCCCGCGGGCGCCGCGGTCGGCGTCAGTGCCGACGAGGCGCGCGCGGTCGCCGAGGCGGCGCGCGAGCAGAGCTGGGAGAAGCCCTCCTTCGCCAAGGAGCTCTTCCTCGGTCGCTTGCGGATGGACTTGATCGACCCCTTCCCGGTCGAGCCGGCCGCCGCGCGCGCCGAGTGCGACGCCTTCATCGCGAAGCTGAAGCCGGTGCTCGAGCAGCACGTCGATGGCGAGCGGATCGATCGCGAAGGCGAGGTGCCGGCGGAGACGCTCGCAGCGCTGCGCTCGATCGGTGCGTTCGGGCTGATCATCCCGAAGGAGTACGGCGGGCTCGGGCTGACCAAGACGTCGTACAACCGGATCATCGAGATGGTCGCCGGCCACTGCGCCAACACGGCGACGCTCCTCTCCGCGCACCAGTCGATCGGCGTCCCGCAGCCGCTCAAGCTCTTCGGCACCAAGGAGCAGAAGGAGCGCTACCTGCCGCGGCTCGCGAAGGGGGAGCTCTCGGCGTTCGCGCTCACCGAGAACGACGCCGGTTCCGACCCGGCCAACATGACGACGCGAGCCGAGCTCTCGGCCGACGGGACCCACTGGATCCTGAACGGCGAGAAGCTCTGGTGCACCAACGGCACGATCGCCGACCTGATGGTGGTGATGGCGCAGACGCCGCCCAAGGTCGCGCCGGACGGCTCGAAGAAGAAGCAGATCTCGGCGTTCATCGTCGAGCGGTCATGGCCGGGCGTCGAGGTGGCGCACCGCTGCCGCTTCCACGGCCTGCGCGGCATCTACAACGGCGTGCTCCGCTTCAAGGACGTCAAGGTCCCGCGCGAGAACCTCCTCTGGAAGGAGGGGGCCGGGCTCAAGCTCGCGCTGACGACGCTCAACACCGGGCGACTCACGCTGCCGAGCTGCATCGTCGGCGGCATGAAGCAGGCGCTCTCGATGGCGCGCCGGTTCGCGGCGCAGCGCTTCCAGTGGGGCGTCACGATCGGCAAGCACGACGAGGTCGCCGGCAAGATCGCCGACCTCGCGAGCGGGCTGTTCGCGATGCAGGCGCTCGCCGATCTGGGCTGCCTCCTGGTCGACCAGGGAGGCTTCGACGTGCGGCTCGAGGCGGCGATCGCGAAGCTCTTCAACAGCGAGCACGGCGTGCGCCTGACGGGCGAGTGCTTCCAGGTGCGCGGCGGGCGCGGCTACGAGACGGAGCAGTCGCTCAAGGCGCGCGGCGAGGTCCCTTACCCGACCGAGCGCCTGCTGCGCGATTTCCGGATCAACACCGTCGTCGAGGGGTCGACGCAGGTGATGCACCTCTTCATCGCGCGCGAGGCGCTCGACGCCCACGTGAGCGCGGCGGGGGCGCTGCTCGATCCGAAGGCGGCGACGGGGGCGAAGCTCCAGTCGTTCTGGAACGCGACCAAGTTCTATGCCGGCTGGGTGCCGGGACTCCTGATCGGGCGCGGCACGGTGCCGTTCGCCTATTCGGAGTACGGCTCGCTCGCGAAGCACGTGCGCTGGCTCGAGCGGACGACCCGCCGCCTCGCGCGCGCGATCTTCGCCAACATGATGCTCCACCAGGCGAAGCTCGAGCGGCGGCAGCGGCTGCTGGCGCGCGTCGTCGACATCGGTGCGGAGCTGGTCGCGATGGCGGCGGCCTGCGCGCGCGCGCGCACGCTCGCGAACGGGCCGGAGCGCGACGCGAAGCCGACCGAGCTGGCCGACGCGTTTTGCAGCGGTGCCCGCCGACGCGTCGACGAGCTCTTCCGCGCGCTCCGCCGCAACGACGACCTCGCGACCTACCGCCTCGCCCAATCGATCGTCGCCGGCGACCACGCTTGGCTCGAGAAGGGCGTCCTCGACTGCCACGACCTCCTCACGCGGAACGGTTGATCGGGGATCGACCGTCCGGATCACTGTCTCACCACGCGATCCAACCCAGGCGCTTCGCGCTGGCTCTCTTGGCCGTTGCTCCGTGTTTTCAGTGCTACGAGTGCTGACGGCGCTTCCGGCGCAGTTCCGGGGAAGAGCGGCGCCCTTCGCCGCGCGACCGCGGTGACCGCTGAGCGTCGCAGCGGTCGGCCCGGGCCTCCTCTTGAGAACTCCGTCCCCGATCCCGATCGTCGCCCCCGCGGCCGCGCCCGGCCGCGCCCGGCCATCCGCGGAACCCGCGCTGTGATCTGGAGTTTGCGATGACTCTCTCGACCCTCGGCCTCGGCGCCCTGGCCGCCGCGGTGGTTGCGACCGCGCTCGGTTGCGCCGTCGCCTCGAACGATCCGCTCTACGGCACTCGCCCGGTGCCGCCGCCGGCGCCGCGCCTCTGGGCGCAGCCGCCCTATCCGCAGAAGGTCGTCACGCTCGAGCCGCCACCCAACCCGTCGCCCGCCGCGCCGCAGGAAACCCCGCCCGCACCTGCCGCCGCCGAGCTGTCGCCCGCCGAGCTGTCGCCCGCCGAAGCGCTCGCCGCGCAACGCGCCGCCAACGAGTCCTGCTTCGAGCGCGACTACCTCCGCGTGAAGGAGCGCCTCTTCGACGAGCACGCCGGCCACTGGCTCGCGATCGTCGCCGGGCGCCTGCTGCCGACCGACGCGCGTGGCCGGCCGGCGCCCGCGCCGCTGCTCGCCGACGCGCTGAACGCCGCCGACACACTCGACCGCGACGCGCTCCACCGCTTCGTCTTCCGCGTGGGCGAGGAGGGCGACCTCCTCTACCCCGATCCGCTGCCCGCGCCGCAGGAGGCCGCGACTGCCCGCGTGCCGCCGCCGCCGACCGCGCTGGTCGGCGTCGGCGCGAAGCTCCGCCTCGCGATCCAGTCCCGCTTCGACCCCGCCGGCCCCGCCATCCTCTGGACGCGCGGCGACGCGTCGCACCGCTTCCCGCTCGAGCGCGACACGATGTCGCTGCGCCTTGCCGATCCCACCGGCCGCACGGCGCTGGTCGCCCGACTCGCCGACAGCGCGAGCTACGCCGGCTTCCTGCTGCTCGACGCCGTCAACGCCGACCTCCTCGACGCCGAGCGCTTCGAGGTGCCGGGGCGCGTCGTGCTGGAGCACGGCGACGCGCTGCGCGAGCTGCGCCGCAGCCGACTGCGCCTGGTGGTGCCGGAGCTCGATCTCGACGAGCTCCTGCCCGCCGCCATCGCGATGGAGTGACCGCGGCGGTCGCCGCCGCGCTTCACTCGGTCGGGGTCGAATGGGATAGGCTCGCCGCCCCGACGCGCTCCCGCGCCGGCCGCGAGGAGCCTCCCCCAATGTCGAAGAGCAGCCCCGACCACGGCGACGCCGAGATCGCACTCAAGGTCTACGACTTGCGCCGCGAAGCCGTGATGCGCGCGTCGCGCGACGCGGTGATCGCCAAGTTCCTGCCGAAGTCGTTCGACGAGCTGATCGCCATCACCAAGCCCGACCACCCGATGAACGCGGCGTGGCGCCAGGTCTCCACCTATTGGGAGATGGTCTACGCCATGGTGAAGCACGGGATCGTCCATCCCGAGTACTTCATGGAGAGCAACGGCGAAGGGCTCCTCGTCTACGCCCGCGTGGTCGAGCACCTCGCCGCCTACCGCAACGCCACCAGCAAGTTCGCCTTCCTGAACGCCGAGTGGGTCGCAACCAACACCGAGCGCGGCCGCCAACTCCTTCCGCTCTTCCAGAAGCGGTTCCACGCGCAGATCGGGAGAGGCTGAGACGCGGCGTAGATTCCTCCCGATGGAGCCGTGGCGGCGGAACTTCCGGGTCGTCTGGGGCGCGAACTTCGTCACGGCCGTCGGCATGACGACGTTCCTGCCGCTCTTCCCGCTCCATCTGCGCGAGATCGGGATCGCGGACGCGCACACGCGCGCGATCTGGTCGGGCGCGCTGGTCGCGGCCGCGCCGCTGACGGCGGCCTTCATGGGGCCGGTCTGGGGCGCGCTCGGCGATCGCATCGGGCGCAAGCCGATGCTGCTGCGGGCGAACGCCGCGATCGTCCTCTTCGTCGGCGCGATGGGCTTCGCGGCGTCGCCCTGGCTCCTGCTGGCGCTGCGCCTGCTGCAGGGGGTCTTCTCCGGCTTCATCGCGCCCGCCATGACGCTGGTGTCGGTGTCGGCGCCGCCGCAGAACCAGGGGCGGATCGCCGGCGCGCTCCACACCAGCGTGCTGGCAGGAAACATCGCCGGCCCGGCGCTCGGCGGCTGGATCGGCGACCAGTGGGGGCATCACTTCACCTTCTTCGTCTGCGCGGCGCTCAGCGCGGCGGCGCTGGTCGCCATCGCGCTAGGCGTCGAAGAGGTGGAGGGATCGCGCGCGGCCGTGCCGCGAGCGTCGGATGCGACGCGTGCGACGGAGGCGCTGGAGGAGGAGGAAGCGTTCGGTCGCGGCCTCCTGCGCGACGCCGCCGCTTTCGTTCGCGCCGGGCCGCTGCGCACGATGGTGCTCGGCGTGTTGGCGGTGCGCGGCGGCGCCGTGCTGGCCGATCCGATCCTGGCCGACTTCATCGCGACGCTGCGCGGCACCGACGAGGAGCGGCTCGGCACCATCACCGGGCTGGCGTTCGGAGCGACAGCGCTCGCGACCGTGCTGGTCACGCCGTTGTGGGGGCGCCTCGGCGACGCGCGCGGCCACGGTCGCCTGCTCGGTCGCTGCGGCATCGCGGCGGCGCTCTGCCTCGTGCCGCAGGCGTGGGTCGGCCACGTGGCGGCGCTGGCCGCGCTGCGCTTCGCGGGCGGCGTCTTCCTGGCGGGTGTGCTGCCGTCGGCGTTCGGACTCGCGGCGACGCTGTCGCCGGTCGAGCAGCGCGGCGCGGCGAACGGCTTCATGTTCGCGGCGATCGGTCTCGCCAACGCGCTCGGGCCGCTCGCGGGAGGGCTTCTGGCCGGCGGGCTCGAGCACACGGAGCTCGGTGTGCGGCCGCTCTTCTGCATCGCCGCGGCGATCGTGCTGGGCGGCGCGCTGTTCCTGCGGAGTCGCGCGCGGGCAGCGGAGGCGACGCGATGAGGAGCGCGTCGAAAGCGCCACAGCGGCTCGCGCCGGCGGCGCTCCTGCTGCTCCTCGCCTCCTGCCGCAGTGGCGAGCAACCAGCCGCGCCGTCGGCGGCGACCGTCACCACCGTCGCCGCCACCTGGATCGACCTCCTGCCGTCGCGCTCACCCGAGGCGATCGCGACCACGGCGCCCGGCTTCGAGGTCGCGAACTTCGGCGGCGGCGGCCCGATCGAAGAGCGCCCCGACGGCGTGCGCCTGCCGTTCGGCTCGCCCTTGACCGGCGTCACGTGGCCCGTCGGCTCCTCGGCGGTCATGACGCCGCCGGACGACGACTACGAGATCGAGGTCGAGGCGGCTCGGCTCGGCGGCACCGACTTCTTCTGCGCGCTCACCTTTCCGGTCGGCGCGGCGCGCCTCACCCTCGTGCTGGGCGGATGGGGCGGCTCGACCTGCGGTTTCTCGTGTCTCGACGGTCGCGATGCCGCCAGCAACGCGACGACCTGCTACCGCCGCTTCGAGAAGGGACGCTTCTACACCGCGCGCGTGCGCGTCTCTGCGAATCGCGTCGAGGCGTTCCTCGATGGCGAGCCGCTCTGCGCCACGCCGCGCGCCGGCGTCGCCTTCTCGCTGCGGCCCGAAGTCGAACCGTGCGGCCGTCTCGGCGTGGCGAGCTACGCGACGACCTCCCACGTGCGCACCGTCCGCTGGCGGCCGCTCACTCCAGCGCGAGGCGGATGAGGCGGCAGGCGCCGATCTCGAAACCGCCTTTCTCGCGCACCGCGACCACCCCCTCGGGCCGCAGCGACACGTCCATCGTCTCGGTCGCGGCGCCGTCGACGCGCGGTGCTCCGCCCGGCGCAAAGCGGAAGCGCGCCCGCGTCGGCCCGGTGGAATCTGCTGGCAGCAGGAGCTCGCCCACGCGCTGCTCGTCGACGAGGAGTTCGAGGCGCAGCGGCAGGAGGTCGGGGCGGCCGGCGATCGGCTCGAGGACGACTTCGATCTCGCCCGCACGGCGCGGCAGCGCGACCAGCAGTTCCGGTCCCACCAGGTGGAGCGGCGAAAGGCCGCCATAGACCTGATGCAGCCCTTCGCCGCGCGCCGGCTCGATGACGTCGCGCAGCAGCGCGCGCATCGCCGCGCGGTCGGCGGCGGCGAGTGCTTCCAGCGCGGCGCCCACGGGCGGCGGCGGCGCGCGCCGAGTCGCCCACGCCGCGCCGGCGTCGGGCACTGCGTGCGGCGCCTCGAACCAGCGCAGCTCCTGCAGCGCTGCGGCGGTCCACCTCCCCAGCGCCATCAGGGTCGCGGCGTTCGCGTGCGAGTCGTCGCCGAGCGTGTCTTCGGCGCGAACCTCTTCGAGCAGCGGAATCCACGGCGCTTTCGCTCCGGCGCGCTCGAGGCGGCGCATGAGCGCGCGCGTGAAGTCGATCGCCTCGTACTGGAGCAAGGCGAAAGCGACGCCGCGCGCCGCGAGCTCGCCCTCGAGCGCGACGATCCCGGCCGCCATCGCGTCGTAGCGGCGCGCCGACTCGCCGCCGAGATCGGCGTTGAGCGCGGTCGGCCCGAGTTGCTCCTCGGTCAGTTCGAGCGCCCCGCGCTCCACCGCCGGGACCAGGGCGAGGATCGTCTGCTGCAGCCGGTTGAGATTCGCCGTCAGCAGCGGTCGGCCGTTGTCGAGATCGCGCGTCGCCATCCGGTGGCCGGCCGGGTCGGCGATCTCGCCGTCGCTCAAGTCGTTCCCGATCGGCAGGAACAGCACCGCGTCGGGGCGCAGCTCGTCGAGATGGTCGCGGAGGAAGGCAAAGGCGTTGCGCCAGTTCCAGCCCGGCATCGCCGCGGTGACGCAGACGAGGTCGCGCTCGCCGTCGTCGCCGGTCGCGATCGCGATGGCGTCTTCGATCTGCTGCGCCAGGCACTCGCTGTCGCCGACCCCGGTCCCGAATGCGACCGAGTCGCCGAGCAACACGAAGCGGCGCGCATTCGCCGCGGCCGGCGGTCCGCTGCGCCGTCGCATGCCGAGCGCGTCGGTCGTCGCGGTCACGCGGCCGTTCGGCACCGTCGTCTCGCGCCGCATCACGTAACCGACGCGCGGGTCGACGTGAGGGCGATAGGGGCCGGGCAGCGCCGCCGCAGCACGATCGCGCTCCTGGTCGAAGCGGGTCCACGCGGCGCCGGGCGCGCGCACGAACCAGTGACGCGGCGAGCGGCCGGTCGCGATCGTGTAGACCCCGGCGGCCAGCACGGCGAACAGGAACGGCAGCAGCACCAGCGCGAGGCGGCGCATCACCCTGGAGCCTCCTCGCCGGCGTCGATCGCCTCGCGCGCGGCGGCGCGCGCGGCGCGCTCGATCTTGCGGCGGAGCGATTCGTCGAGCGCCTCGTCGGCCAGCACCCGCTCGCGCGCGTTCGCGTCGCCGAAGTAGAGCGCATCGATCAGGTCGCGCAGCGTCGCCGCTCGCGCCGACCGCTCGACGACCTCGACCGGATCACCGGCGGCGGCGCGGCCCGGCGCGACGACGCGCGCGTAGCTGCCCATGCGGCGGCTCTCGAGGAACGCGCGCGCGAAGCCGCGGAGCCCCATGCGCGCCTCGAGCTTCCAGCACGGCTGGCGCGGGGTCGTCAGTTTCAGCAGCGCGGCCGACTCCCCCGCGCCGACGCGCAGCACGTCGCCGACATGGAGTTCGCGTTCGAGGTCGGCGGCGCCGTCGAGCGTCAAGTTCTCGCCGAAGGTCCCGGGCGGCAGCACGACGCTCTTCAGCGCGCGCTGCCACGCGGCGTAGTGCTCGGCGGAATAGAGGTAGACCGCCTTGTTCGGGCCGCCGTGGACGCGCGTGTCGGCTTGGCGGTCGCCGTCGACGCCGTCGGGACCGATCGCGACGCCCCCTTCGACCGGCGCCTTCAAGATCGCCGAGCGGAACTTGCGGCCGTCGACCTCGTGCGTGCGCGCGCGGCCGACGTTGACGGCGAGGAGGCGTAGCCGGGGCAGCGTCATGGCGCGTAGGATGCCGCGCACCATGCGCACGCGCGAGCCACCTGAGGCGCTGCTCGAACGGTTGCGGCGCGGCGACCGCGGCGCGCTGGCCCGGCTGTTGTCGCTGGCCGAGTCGGAGGCTTCGCGCTACGCCGCCGTCGCCGATGCCGTGACGGCGGCGGCGGGGCGCGCGCTGCGGGTCGGCATCACCGGTCCTGGCGGCGCCGGGAAGAGCACGCTCATCGATGCACTGGTCGCGGAGCTCCGTCGCGGCGGCGCGCGCATCGGCGTGCTGGCGACCGATCCATCGAGCGAGCGGACCGGAGGCGCGCTGCTCGGCGACCGCATCCGTTTCGGGCCGGGGAGCGCCGATGACGGCGTCTTCTTCCGCAGCGTCGCGACGCGCGGCGCCGCCGGCGGCTTCGCCCATGCCGGGTTCGACCAGCTCGACCTGCTCGATGCCTTCGGGTTCGACTGGCTGCTGGTCGAGGCGGTCGGCGCCGGCCAGAGCGAGATCGAGATCGCGGCGGCGGTCGACCTCACGGTCGTGGCGCTGCCGCCGGCCGGGGGCGACGCGGTGCAGGCGCTGAAGGCCGGGGTGATGGAGGCGGGCGACCTCTTCGTCGTGACCAAGTGCGACCTGCCGGGCGCCGAGGCGGCGGCGGCGACCCTGCGGAGCGTCATCGAGCTGCGCGCGGCCGACGGCGGCGACGTGCTGCTGCCGCCGGTGGTGCTGGCCAGCGCGCTGAGCGGCGCGGGCATCGGCGAGTTGCTGCGCGCGACGCGGG
>Ga0194128_10002998_pt1 | contig 26617 bp, 19 predicted proteins | sample TA2KigCa65mmetaG_FD_148650 | JGI IMG/M metagenome (GOLD analysis project Ga0194128, IMG submission 148650) | Freshwater microbial communities from Lake Tanganyika, Tanzania - TA2015037 Kigoma Deep Cast 65m | ecosystem: Environmental > Aquatic > Freshwater > Lake | place: Tanzania: Lake...
CGGGCGGCGGCTTCGAAGGCGACACCGTCGCCGCGCTGTGGGACCTCGTGTGGCGCGGCGTGGTGACGAACGACGCATTCACCGCGCTGCGCGCGTTCACGGCGCCGCCCGAGCGCCGCGACCGCCGCGCCGCGCGGCGCGCCGCGCGCGGGTTCCGGTCGCGCCGCGCGACACCGCCCGCCGCCGAAGGCCGCTGGTCGCTCCTCGAGACACGCGTGAGCGCGCCGGCCTCGCCGACCGCGTGGAGCGCGGCGCTCGCGCAGCAGCTCCTCGCGCGCTACGGCGTCGTGAGCCGCGAGACCGCCGCGGCGGAATCGATTCCCGGCGGCTTCAGCGCGGTGTACGAGGTGCTCCGCCGCCTGGAGGACGCGGGCCGCGTGCGCCGCGGCTACTTCGTCGGCGACGTCGGCGCCATGCAGTTCGCGCTGCCGGCGGCGGTCGAGCAGCTCCGCGCGTTGCGCGACGAGCCGGCCGCGCCGGAGGTCGCGCGCCTCGCCGCGACCGATCCCGCGAACCCCTACGGCGCGATCCTGCCGTGGCCCGCACAGGACGCGGCGGGGCGGAGCCCCACGCGCTCGGTCGGCGCGAGCGTGATCCTCGTGAACGGCGCGCTGGCCGCGTGGATCGGCCGCGGCGGCCGCCAGCTCGCCGTCTACCTTCCCGAGGACGAGCCGCGGCGCTCCACCGTCGCGCGCGAGCTCGCGATGGGGCTCGCGGCGGCCGCGCGCGCGGACGGGCTGCTCGTCGCGGAGATCAACGGCCGGCCCGCGGGCGAGCACCCGCTCGCGGCGTACCTCGTGGAGGCCGGGTTCTCCGTGTCCGCCATGGGATTCAACGTGAGCCGGCGGCGCGTCGTGCCGCAGGAGCACTCGTCAGCCGACGAGTAGTCTGGTAGCATCCCGTCATGGCCGTGGAGTACCGCGAAGAGCCCTGCCGCAGCGCGCTCAACAAGGTGCAGGGCATGGGCTTCGGCTGGTCGCTGAACCCGTACATGGGCTGCGTGCACCGCTGCACGTACTGCTACGTGCGCGCGTACGAGCGCCGCGCGGATCGGCCGTCCGACGACCGCTACGGCGCCAGCATCCGCGTGAAGACCAACGTCGCGGACGTGCTGCGCCGCGAGCTCGCGCGCCCGTCGTGGCCGCGCGAGGAGATCGCGATCGGCGCCGCGACCGATCCGTACCAGCCGGTGGAAGGCCGCTACCGCCTCACGCGCCGCTGCCTGGAAGTGCTCGCCGCGGCCCGCAACCCCTTCAGCCTGATCACGCGCGGCACCATGATCGTGCGCGACGTCGACGTGCTGCGCGACGCCGCGAGCCGCGCGGGCGTGCACGTGACGTTCTCGGTGCCCACGCTCGATCCCGAGGTCTGGCGCCACACCGAGCCCGGCACCGCGCCGCCGCGGCAGCGCTTCCGCGCGCTGCGCACGCTCGTCGACGCGGGCATCGACGCGGGCGTGGGGATCGCGCCGGTGCTGCCCGGCATCACCGACAAGCCGGCGCTGCTGGAGGACATCGCGCGCGCCGCGCGCGATGCGGGCGCGACCGGGCTCTGGTGCAACGTGCTGTTCCTGCGCGCGGGGACGCGCGAGCATTTCATGGAGAGCCTCGCGCGCCACTGGCCGGAGCAGGTCGCGCGCTACGAAGCGCTGTACGCCCGCCCGTATCTCTCCGCGCGCGAGACGGCGCCGATCAAGGCCGAGGTGGCGGCGCTGCGCCGCCGGCTCGGCATCGCGGACCGCCGCGCGGAGAAGCTCGAGCCGCCGCCACCGCCGGAGCAGCTGCAGCTCGCGATGTAACGGCGGCGGGGGGATGGGGGGCCCTGTCGGGCCCCCCATCCGGCCGGTCAAACGCCCGAGCCCTGCGTGTAGCTGCCGGGCCGTCCCGTCGACGACATGTCGCGGGTCCGGTGCTGCTGCCCCTCGCCCGCGGGCCGCATGCGGTCGATCGTGCTCTTCGCCTTCCCGAGCGCGTCTTCAGCACGCTGCTCGATCGCGGCCAGCCGGTCCGCCGCCTTCTCGCGCATGTCGGGAAGCTTCTCGTCCATGTACTTCTGGATGTCGCTCCGCCACCACCAGGCGGCGACCCCGCCCGCCACTGCTCCCAGGATGAACTGAACCATGTGTCTGCCTCCGGTTGTTCACGGATCGCCGCGCTTCGTGCGCGAAACACCACCGCACGGTGCAAGCCGGGTGCCCGCGAGGGCTCAGGACAGCCGGATGTCCAACCAGCCGTGCGACGTCACCGTCACGTGCTCGCCTTCCCGCACCAGCACCGTCGTCGTCGCCGATTCGAAGATCGCCGGCCCCTTGTGCTGCTCACCGGGGGGCAGCGCGTCGAGGCGGTGGACGGGCGCCTCGACCCATTCGCCGAGATAGACGCGGCGCCGCCGTGGCGCGCCCGTCTGCCGCGCCGCCTCCGGCGCCGGCGTGGCGAGATCCGTGGCGGCGAGGTCCAGCTCGCCGATCACCGCTACACGCGCGTTGACCATGACGATCTCCTGGCCCGGGGCGCTGTAGGCGTACAGCTCCTCGTGGCGGCGATGGAAGCGCGCCGCGATCTCGTCGAGCAGTCCCGGCGCGTCCAGGTCCACCCCGTCGAGGTCGACGCCGATCTCGAAGATCTGCTCGCCGTACCGCATGTCGAGGCCGCGCCGCACGCGCACCGGCCCGTCGAAGTGGCCGAGCCGCTTGCGGCCGTCGCGCTCCAGCGTGCCGAACAGGCGGCGCAGCGCCGCGGGACTCAACCGGCGCAGCTCGCTCACGTGCGAGCGCACCAGCTCGTAGCGAAGATCGGTGGCGAGCATGCCCCACGCCGACAGCACGGAGGCGACCGTCGGCACGACCACGCGCCGGATCTCGAGCTGCCGCGCGACCTGGGTGATGTGCAGCCCGGCCGCGCCGCCGAAGGACACCAGCGTGAAGCGCCGCGGGTCGACGCCGCGCCGCACGGAGACGAGCTTGATGCCTTCCGCCATGTTGGTGTTGACGACGCGATAGATGCCCTCGGCCGCCGCGACGCGATCGACGCGCATGGCCGCGGCGACGGTGTCCACGGCTCGCTCCGCCGCGGCGACGTCCAGCGCGATGCGTCCGCCGAGGAAGTTGCCGGGATCGAGAAAGCCCAGCACGAGGTCGGCGTCCGTGACGGTCGGCTTCGTGCCCCCGCGTCCGTAGCACGCGGGCCCGGGCGCCGCCCCCGCGCTCTCCGGGCCGACGTGCAGGATCCCGCCGCCGTCCACGTGGGCGATCGAGCCGCCCCCGGCGCCCAGGGTGTGGATGTCGAGGCTGGGGAGCGCGACCCTGGCGATGCCCACGGTCTTCTCGCCCGACAGCGTGGGCTCGCCCTGCTGGAGCAGCGCGATGTCGGTGCTCGTCCCGCCCATGTCGAACGTGATGAGGTCCTTTGCGCCGAGCAGGCGCACGCAGTAGCGGCCCGCGGCCACGCCGCCCGCCGGCCCCGACAGCACCGCCCCCGCCGCGAGCCGCTGCGACTCCGCGATGGGCGCCACGCCGCCGTGCGACTGCATGACGAGCACGTCGCCGCGATAGCCCGCCGCGCGCAGGCGCGCGCCCAGGTGCGCGAGGTAGCGCGCGAGCGCGGGGCCGACGTACGCGTTGACGACCGTCGTCCAGACGCGCTCGTACTCCTTGATCTGCGGCAGCACCTCGACCGACAGCGAGCGGTACGCCTTCGGCAGCACGCGCGCGACCTCGCGGGCGGTCGCGCGCTCGTGCAAGGGGTTCTGGTAGGAGTGCAGGTAGCAGATCGCCACCGCCTCCACCTCCGCCCGGCTCAGGGTCGCCAGCGCGCGCGCGAGCGACGTGGGGTCGAGCGCCGTGCTCACCGCGCCGTCGAAGCGCACGCGCTCGCGCACGCCGAGCCGGAGCGCGCGCGGCACCAGCGGCACCGGGGGCGGCATCCGCAGGTTGTAGCGGTCGTCCTTGAGCCCTTCGCGCATCTCGATGACGTCGCGGTGCCCCTCGGTCGTCAGGAGCGCGACCTTCGCGCCCTTGCGCTCGAGCAGCGCGTTCGTCGCCACCGTGGTGCCGTGCACGATGCGCGTGGTGCGCGCGAGCAGCGTGGCGAGGTCCAGCCCGAGCGCCTCCGCGAGCAGGCCCAGGCCGTCGATCAGCCCCTCGGACTGGTCGCCGGGCGTCGAGGCGCTCTTCGCGATGACCACGCGCCCGGCCTCGTCCACGGCCGCGAGGTCCGTGAACGTGCCGCCGACGTCGATCCCGATGCGGTAGGCCATGCGCCTTACGCGTTCAGGGCGCGCTCGAGCTCACGGAGCCGGCGCGAGAGCACGACGAGGATGGTGCGGGTCAATTCGGGCACCTCGCTGAGCAGGGACTGGAAGTTGCGGCGCAGGATGACGAGCAGGCGCATGTCGGTCTCGGCGCGCACGGTGGCCGAGCGCGGCTCGCCGTCGAGCAGGCTCATCTCGCCGAAGAACTCGCCCGGCGTGAGCCGCACGCGCTTGCGCCGCGTGACCTCGACCGTGGCCGCGCCGTCGAGGATGAAGAAGAACTCTTCGCCGGGCTCGCCCGCGCGCGTGAGGATCGTGCCCGCGGGCGCCTCGATCACGCGCGAGATCGCGGCGACGGCCTTGAGCTGCTTCTTCGTGCAGTCCGCGAAGATGTCCACCTTCTGCAGGTGCCGCATCTTCTCGTCCTGCGGGAGCTTGCCGCTCTCCTCGCCGCTGCGCAGCAGGTCGCGCAGGTCCCAGCCGAACGAGCCGTCGAGCATGCGGCTGACGAATTCCATGGCGCCCCTCTAGCCCTTCTTCGCGTAGCCGAGGGCACGGAGCGCCTCGGCCATCTCGCCGAGGACGGCGGGATCGTCGATGGTGGCCGGCATCGTGTACGCCACGCCGTCGGCGATGCGCTTGACGGTGCCGCGCAGGATCTTCCCCGAGCGCGTCTTCGGCAGGCGCTTCACCACGCTCGCGGCCTTGAACGCGGCCACGGGGCCGATCGTGTCGCGGACTTTCTGGACCAGCTCGGCGACGATCTCGGCATCGGGCCGGGTGACGCCCGCCTTCGTGACCACGAAGCCGACCGGCACCTCGCCCTTCAGCGCGTCCGCCACGCCGACCACCGCGCACTCGGCCACGTCGGGGTGCGAGGCGAGCACCTCTTCCATCGCGCCGGTGGAGAGCCGGTGGCCCGCGACGTTGATGATGTCGTCCACGCGACTCATGATGTAGACGTAGCCGTCGGCGTCCTTGTAGCCCGCGTCGCCCGTGAGGTAGTGGCCGGGATAGCGCGCCATGTACGACTTCTCGAAGCCCGCGTCGTTCTGCCACAGCGTGGGCAGGCAGCCGGGCGGCAGCGGCAGCTTCAGCACGATCGCGCCGATCTGCTCGGGCGCGGTCTCCGTGCCCTGCTCGTCGAGCACGCGCACGTCGTAGCCGGGCACCGGCTTCGTCGGCGAGCCCGCCTTCACCGGCAGCATCCCCAGCCCCACACAGTTCGCGGCGATCGGCCACGCGGTCTCGGTCTGCCACCAGTGGTCGATCACCGGCACCTGCAGCGTGTCTTCCGCCCAGTGCAGCGTGTCGGGATCGCAGCGCTCGCCCGCGAGGTACAGGACGCGGAAGTTGCGCAGGTCGTGCTTGCCCATGTGCAGGCCCTGCGGGTCTTCCTTCTTGATCGCGCGGAACGCCGTCGGCGCGGTGAACATGATGTTCGCGCCGTGCTGCGCGATCAGGCGCCAGAACGCGCCGGGATCCGGCGTGCCGACCGGCTTGCCCTCGTAGAGGATCGTCGTGCAGCCCTTCAGCAGCGGCCCGTAGACGATGTACGAGTGGCCGACGACCCAGCCGATGTCGGAGGCGGTGAACATGGTCTCGCCCGCCCCGAGGCCGTACACCGCGCCCATGCTCCACTTGAGCGCGACCGCGTGGCCGCCGTGATCGTGCACGACGCCCTTCGGGATGCCCGTCGTCCCCGACGTGTAGAGGATGTAGAGCGGATCGGTCGCCTCGACGGGCACGCACGCGGCGGGCGCCGCGCCGGTCATCGCGTCGTTCCAGTCGACGTCACGCCCGGGAACGAGCGTGGCCGGCGCCTGCGGGCGCTGCAGGATCACGCAGCGCGTCGGCTTGTGCGCCGCGACGTCGATGGCCTGGTCGAGCAGCGGCTTGTAGGGCACCACGCGCGTGACCTCGATGCCGCACGACGCGGAGAGGATCAGCACGGGCTTCGCGTCGTCGATGCGCTTGGCCAGCTCGTTCGGCGCGAAGCCGCCGAAGACCACCGAGTGCACGGCGCCGATGCGCGCGCAGGCGAGCATCGCCATGACCGCTTCGGGGACCATCGGCATGTAGAGCAGCACGCGGTCGCCCTTGACGACGCCCAGCGTCACGAGCGCGCCGGCCATGCGCGCGACGGCGTCGGTGAGCTCCGCGTAGGTCCACGTGCGGACCGTGTTGGTGACGGGACTGTCGTAGATGAGCGCGCGCTGCTTGCCGCGCCCGCGCGCGACGTGGACGTCGAGGGCGTTCTCGCACGTGTTCAGCCGGCCGCCGGGAAACCAGCGCGTGAACGGCTCGCGGCTGTTGTCGAGCACGCGGTCCCAGCGGCGGTCCCACACCAGCTCGTCCGCGGCGGCGCCCCAGAACCCCTCGGGATCGCTCATCGATCGGCGGTAGGCCTGCTCGTACAGGCTCATGGGTATTCGGACCACGAGTCCGAGCTTCCTGCGAGCCCTTCGTCGGCCGACGCCTGCTCGCGCTTCGGGTCGAGCCTGGCGCACTCCCGCGCCAAGCGCGTGCGCCGGGAGCGGTTCGCGGCGCGCGACGGCGCGGAGATCTCCCGCATACGTGTTCCGAGTGAAGCGACGAGCCTCGGCCTCGTGCCCGCCATCAATACAGCGTCGTCTTGTAGGCGACGCCCAGGCGCTGCTCGAGGTCCGCGATCGTCATGTCCGCGGGCTTCGCGTGATCGAACAGCATGCAGGCGGCGGGCTTCATGTCGGTGATGTCCGGCCACCGCTCGGGCTGCCAGAGCGACGACCGCTTGAACGCCTTCGCGCAGTGCATGAAGACTTCCTCGACCTCCACGCCGATGGCGAGCAGCGGCCGCTTGCCGCCCACTTCCATGCGCGCGAGCAGCTCGGGATCGCGCGTCACCGTCGCGCGGCCGTTGATGCGCAGCGTCTCCTCGTAGCGCGGCACGAGGAAGATCAGCCCGACGTGCGGGTTCTCGATGATGTTGCGGATCCCGTCGAACCGCTTGTTGCCCGGGCGGTCGGGAATGAGCAGATGGTGCTCGTCGAGCACCTGCACGAAGCCCGGCGCATCCCCCTTCGGCGAGACGTCGCAGTGGCCGGCCGCGTCCGCCGTGGCCATGAGCAGGAACGGCGCGTGCGCGATGTAGTCGCGGCAGTGCGCGTCGAGATGGTCGATCTGCTTCTTGCGGGCGAGCTCGCTCGGCTCGCCGGTGAGCGCGCGCAGCTCCGCGACGCTGGTGACCGGCTCCTTGAACTTCATCGCGTCACGTCCACGAGGATCTTCATCACGGGCCCTCCCGCCAGCGCCTGTTCCATGCCTTGCTGCAGCCCGTCGAGCGGAATCGTGCGCGTCACCAGCGGCGCCAGCGGCACCGCCCCGCTCGCCGCGAGCTGGATCGCCTCTTCCCAGTCGCGCCGGGCGTAGAGCCGCGCGCCCTGGATGGTGAGCTCGCGCTCGAACATCCGGTAGAGGTTGATCGGAATCGGCTCCGAGTGGATCGCCACGATGCTCACCGTGCCCCACACGCGCACCACGTCGGTGACGAGCCGCGCCGCCGCCGGGTTGCCCGTCACCTCGAAGGCGACGTCGACGCCGTCGCCGCCGGTGAACGTCTCCGTGAAGCGGTGCACGTCGATGTCGGGGCCGACGGTCGTGAGGCCGAGCTCTTCGAGCAGCCCGATGCGGTAGGGATTGATCTCGACCACCGCCACCTCGGCGCCGCGCCCGCGCGCGACCATGCCGATGAGCGCGCCGATCGGTCCCCCGCCGAACACCATCACGCGGTCGCCGCGCTTGACGCCCGCGCGCTCGACGTCGTGCGTGGCCACCGCGAGCGGCTCGATCACCGCCGCCTGGTCGTCGGTGAGGCTGTCCGGCACGTGCAGGAGCTGGCTGACCGGCACCGTCCAGTACTCCTGCATCCCGCCCGCCATGTCGACGCCGCGCACCTTCAGCTTCTGGCAGAGGTAGTACGCGCCCATGCGGCAGGCGCGGCACTGCTGACAGGAGACGACCGGATCGACGACCACGCGATCGCCGGCCTCGAAGCCGCTGCCCGCCGGCGCCTCGGCGACGTCGGCGAAGGTCTCGTGACCGATGACGCCGCCCTTCGCGATGCGATGGTCGAGGTGACCCTGGAAGATGTGGAGGTCGGTGCCGCAGATGCCCACGCGGCGGACGCGGAGCAGCGCCTCGCCGGCCCCGGGCTTCGGCATGGGCGCCTCGACGGTCGTGAAGCGGCCGGCGCCGCCATACGCGGATGCACGCATGGCGGCGAGTCTACCCTACCGGCGCGGGAACTCGCCGGCCATCGCCGAGGGGATCACCGACTCGTCCGCGGTGTCGATGACCCCCGGGACCGCGCGCACGATCTCGAGCGCGGCGAGGCGATGCGACTCCGAGTCCGCGTACCCGCGCAGCGCAAGCCGGCCGTTCCGCGTCTCGACCGTGAGACGCTGGCTGCGCGTGCGCGGATCCGCGGCGAGCCGCGCGCGCGCGAGCGCGGTCGCCGCGCGGTCCGTGGCGTCCGCGGAGGCTTCGGGCGTCGTCCGCACGCGCTGGAGCTGCAGCGCCTCGGCCATGAGGCGCGCGCCCTCCTCGACGTTCACGCGCTCGGAGTTGATCGTGAGGTCGTAGAGGAACGCATCGTCCATGTCGACGTTGTAGAGGTAGCGCATGCGCGCGGCACGCTCGCGGTCGCTGTCGCGCACGGCGTCCAGCGCGCCGCCGTTCGGGAGCCCCTCCGCCTCGCGCACGCGCGCCACGCGGACGGGCTCGGGCGCGCTCACGCGCACGCGGAGCGCATGCCGCAGGTCGCGCAGCATGATGGCGGCGCCGTGGCCGACGATCACCACGCGGTCGCGCGCGGCCATCTCGAAGACGGACGCCTCGACGTAGAGCAGGTAGCGGCGCTTGGAGTCGGTGAAGCGCTCCCACAGCGTCGGCCGCGTCTCGATGACGTCGTGCAGCTCGCCGACCGCCTCGCCGAACTGCTCGGCCGCCTTGCCGATGCTCTCGCGGTCCGCGAACGCCCAGCCGAGCCGCCGGGCCAGCTCGCGCCCCATCGCGTCGCCCCGGCTGCCCAGGGTGTCGGAAATCGCCACGATGCTCATGGGATCACCTCGCCGCCCGTGTGGAGGACGTGGGGCAAGTGTCCGCCCCGTTCCCGCGACGGTCAAGGCGCCGCGGCGGCTGGTATACTGCCCCGCGGACGTGACGAAGCCGACGCTGACGATCCGCGCCGTGCAGATGGAAGCGCTCAACGGCCCCCGCCTCCAGGCCGTCGAGGACCGGCTCTTCCAGCGCGTGACGACCAAGTTCCCCGCGACGGCCGGCGCGCTCGGCGACGCGCAGACGCGCCAGCTCATCCGGCGCGGCATGGGGAAGGCCCGGCGCCTCCGGCTCGGGCTCGAGCCGCACGTGGCGGCGCTCGTGGACCTGGTGTTCGAGTTCGGGCTGGACTTCGACACGACGGGCCCGCTTTCATGGGCCCACGCCATCCTCACCGAGCGCGGGCTCGACGCCGGCGCGCGCATCGGCCTCGTGATCGCCCGGCTCGAGGCCTTCGAGGCCGCCGGCATGCGGCCGGCCTGACATGGCGACGGCAACCACCACGACGCAAAGCGGCAGCGGCCAGGAAGTCCACGAGCCCGTCCACAGCTGCGCCAAGACGAAGGGCTCCGCGATGTGCGAGGTCCTCACGGCGCGCGACGGCAGCGACAAGACCACCGCGGTCGCGGACGTGAAGGTGGAGCTCTCGAACGGTCCCACGTCGTCGCCCGCGAAGACCACCACCGGCCAAGGCCGCGCAGAGTTCACCGCGCTCGACGCCGGCCAGTACACGGTCACCATCAAGGTCGAGGGACCGATCGCGAAGTTCTACGACCTCGACCCGGCGCCGGCGCCGCAGACGCGCGCGGTCACGACCGGACCCACCGCCTACAGCTTCCTCCTCAAGTCGGTGTGGATCGGCGCCGCCGTCACGTACGAGAACGGCGCGCCCGCGCCCGGCGTGCCGTGGATCCTCCGCGTGAAGAAGCGCACCGGCGACAGGCTCGCGGCCAAGTGGTCGACGCACAAGGAAGACACCTCGACGAAGGAGGACTACGTCGAGGACTACGTCAGCAAGGGCCGCTACCAGCTCGCGGCGAAGGTCGTCACCGCGCCGGCCTGGTCCGAGACCGACCTCGTGGTGGGCACCGCGGTCACGCTGACCGCGAAGTGCGCGTGGGCGGAGGACGAGACGTCGGGGAAGTTCGAGCTCTTCGACGTGCTCGATCCGGCGACCGCGCTCCACACGCTGACCGCGAAAGCGGCGGCGGGGAAGCTCGAGGCCTCGTGGACGCCGGCCACGGACCAGCTCGGCTCCCTGAAGAGCGGCCTGCTCGTCTTCAAGGCGTCGGTGGGCGACGTCGCCGCCTTCAGCCCGGTCGCGAAGATCGGTGTGAAGGAGAAAGTCGAGCTCGTCGACGCCGCCGGCACGAAGCTGACCAAGCGGGTGGTGCTGCGGCTCTCGAACGGCCAGGACGTCGAGGCGAACGTGAACAACGGCGAGGTGCAGATCACGCTGCCGTGGGGGCACGCGGTGGCGCGAGTGTCGCCGACCAGCGTGAGCGGCCGCGTGAAGGTCGAGGCGAACGGCGGCACCCGCTCCGTGATGGTCCCCGCCTGAGCGTATGCCGGACGAAGCCGATCACAGCACACGCCTGGTCGAGCGCGTCGCGCCGACCGTCCTCACCCTCGTGTCCCGCGCGCGGTGCTGGCACGGGGAGGACATCGTGATCCGCGTGCGCACGACGGCCGTGCCCGACGACGCCGCCGTGGAGCTGAAGATCCTGGTGGTCGGCAGCGACGCCGAGGTGGACAGCGTCAAGGACCTGAAGATCACGAGCGGCGCGCTGAATCACACCTACACGATCGACTGGAAGGCCAAGGGGGTCGCCGCGGAGGCCCGCGAGTTCGCGGCCGTGGCGATCATCACGGACCCGGCCCTCACGTCCCGCCGCTCGCCGTCGTTCTTCGTCGACCGCGCGGAGCCGTTCTTCTCGGGCTGACGCGGAGGCGCGCCCCGCCGCTCAGGCGTGGGCGAGATGCAGGATGAACGCGATCGGATGGACGTGGTGGACCACGTCCGAGCCCGGCAGCTTCCCGCCGCCGGAGACGTCGCTCCACCAGCGGTATTCGTTGAAGGCGTCGCCGAGCTCGTCGCGTCGCGTGTCGGTCATGAAGCTCATCCCGGGCGCGTCCTTCAGGGCGGCCTTCCAGTCCAGCGACCACGCGCTCGGCGCCTTCAGCACGACGCTCCGCAGCTTCGCCTGCTCCACGAGCACGCCCGCGCCCGCGAGGTCGCCGTCGAGCATGACGTCGTCGATCACCGGCGGCAGCAGGCCCGCATCCCGGAGGGCTTTCGTGACTTCCTTCCGGTCGGCCGCCTTCGTCGGGTCGGAGGCGTCCACGGTGACCCAGCCGTCGCCGCTCACGAGCGACTCCGCGGCGAAGGTCTCGAGATGGAGGAACGCGCCGTCGCCGCGGAGCGTGTCGTTCGTGGGTGCCGCCGCCACGTAGCCGATCAGCTCGCCCGCGGCGACCTTGATCGGCGTGGCGAGCGCGATGACGGTGCCGCCCGCGATCTTGTCCGCGAGGCCGCCCTCGGGCGTGTGGAGCGTGCCGACGTCCTTGTTCTCGAGCTTCGTGTAGACGTAGGTGTTCGCGGGCGCCGGCAGCTTCACGACCTTGGAGTCCTTGGGCGCGAGGTCGTCGAGCGTGGTCGGATCCACCTCCCCGCCGGTCACGACGACGCACTCGCCGGCGGCGAACCCGGCCTTCGGCACGAGGCGCTTCTTCGTCACGCTGGTGCCGTCCGCCTTCTTCTCGCTCACGTCCTTCAGCTCGAAGACCGGCGTCGCGACGAGGACCTCGACGTGGTCCTTCGTGCGGATGAAGAGCTGCTTGCGCCAGCCTACCGGCGAGTCGGCCACGGCCGAGGCCGCGTCGAGGTGCATCGACAGGCTGTACCAGGCCTTGTCCTTGAGCGCGTGCTTGATCAGCACGAAGTTGCGGGAGCCGTAGGCCTTCGCGGTCACGTTCTCGCCGACGCGGCAGGCGACCACCTCGCCGCCCGCCATCGCGTAGACCTCCTTGCCCGCGCTCGCATGCAGGTGCACACCGCCGTGCCAGACGCGCGCGGCGCCGAGCGGATAGCCGCCCGCGGCCGCCGCCTCGATCTTCGCGAAGAACGCCTCCGCCGGCGCGACCCGCGGGTCGAGACCCCCGCCGAGATCCAGCGGCAACGAGTACGAGACCGTGCCCGCGTACGTCGGCTGCACGGCGTCGTAGTGCGTCTTCACGAAGTCGTCGTCCTTGCGGCCCTGCCGGCGCACCGTGCTGAGATAGACCGTCACCGGCGAGGCGGGCGGCTTCGCGGTCTTCACGCCCTCGGCCACGCTCACGCGGTCGAGCTGCTGCCATCGGAGCTGGAAGCCGCACTTCGCCAGCGCGACCTTGCGGATCTTGTCGCAGTCGCCGCACGTGGCGGCGGTGTCGTAGTCCCACCCGGTCGACGTCCACGCGCCCGTGTCGGCCAGCCGGTACTCCACCGCATTGCCGGGATCGGCGCAGCGTCCGGCGTGATAGAACTCGACCGCCTTCCCGAGGTGGAACGTCAGCCGCCGGTGCCGCCAGCGCCGCTCGTCGGTGTGGAGATAGTTGTCGTGCCAGCAGCGGTAGCCGCCCACCACCGCGATCTGGTCCACCTCGGCGCGATGCATGAGCGCGCGCGTCGCCCACAGCAGCGCCTTGTCGACGCCCGCGTGCTCGGTCATGTCGTACAGCTCGGCCGCCGCGTCGGTCGACACCTCGGTGTCGTCCGCCAGCTTCTTGCCCTCGAGCAGCGACTTGCCCTTGAACCGGGCCTTGCCCCACCCCGTGCACTTCCCCTCTTCGGGATGCTTCTCGCAGCGGCACGCGATCTTCGGATCGTCCTTGCGCTTGTCGCAGGGACAGCGCAGGTCGTGCACGTGCACGGGACGCAGCGCCGCGAGCTTGTCGATCGCGCGAAACGTCGGGTCGTCCACCACCCCGGTGATCGGCAGCTTGAGCGCCTTCTGCAACCGCATGACCGCATCGCGCGTGGTGGTGTCGAACGTGCCGGTCACGCGCACCGGATCCATCACGGTGCCGATGCCGTCGTTGTCGGAGCCCGACCCCCAGCCGATCAGCTTGATCTGCAGCTCCCACACGTCGAAGCCCTTGCACTCGGGCTTGAGGCGAAGCACGCGGCTGCCGTACTTCGTGTCGTCGGTGACGTCGGGGCGTTGCGGCGCGGGCACGGTCAGCGCACTCCGAGGTGGACGAGGCGGCCGGTGTCGGTGAAGCCGGAGAACGTCGTCGTGCGCCGAAGGGCCGCCACGTGGGGCGCGACCACCCGCGGGCCGCGCTCGGCCGTCGCCAGCAGCGCGAGCGGCGTGCCGTCGAGACGCCCGGCGTGGCAGTTGCCCGCCTCGTCCACGATCGCGACGACCGGGACGCCGTCCCACGCGATCTCCAGGTTCACGCGTGCGGGCGCGAGCGGGCGCCCGTCGCGACGCGGCCAGCCGGCCACCTCGAGCACGCGCTCCTCGAGGCCCCCGCCCGCCGGGATGCGGAGCACGGTGAGCCGTGCCGGCGTCGCGGGATCGGCTTCGAGCGCGACGAACGCGCGCGTCTGTCCGGGGCGCTGATCGGCCGCGAGCGCGAGGATCCTTCGCGCCGACCCGCGCACCGCGCGCGGGCCGCGCGTGACGGCCCCGCTCTCGTCGACGTCGACACGCCACAGGCGTGAGGTGCTCCCCTCCTCGGAGAGCATCAGCACAGCGATCGGCCCGTCCGGCCCGAACGCGGCCACCGCGCGCGTCGGCGTCTCCGGGAGCGCCACGGTCCACGGCGTGACGGCACCCGCGCCCGGTGCGATGACCGCGCCCGCCAGCGCGCCGCCGCCCGCCGCTCGGCCCGCCGCGAGGAACACCGCATGGCCGCGATCGGGGAACCCGGAGACGGGCACCGCGGCGTCGAGCGGCAGAGCGAGGCGCACCCGCGCGCGCGCGGCGGCGCGGAAATGGTGGATCACCTCGGCCTCGCGTCCGCTGACGACCGCGAACCACCCGGCCGGCGCGGTCGCGCCCTCCGGCGGCTTGGCGGAGATCGCCAGACGCGCGTCGGCGGCGGCCGGACCGAGCGTCACGCCGGAAAAGCGAGCCGCCCGATGCTGTCCCGGGGCCGACACGCGCCCGAGCAGCCGGCCCTGCGCCTCGCCGGACGCGAGCGCGATCCAGAGCACCAACGACGAGCCTCGCTGCGCGTCCTCGTACCCCACGGCCGTATCGCGCACGGAAGCGTCCACCACGGAGAACGCGAGCCGGTTCGACGTGATCCACGTGGACGACTGCGGCGCCGCCTGGTGTCGCGCGAGCACCTCGTAGCTCCCGCGCGGGAACGGGTCGGCATACGCCCAGAGGTTGAAGAACGTGCGCACGGATGCGCCGGGGGCGAGCGACACGACCGCGGGCGGCCCGGGCACCGGCTCGCCGAACCCGCCGGTGAAGCGCTCGAGCATGGCCTCGTGCGAGACCTCGACGAGGCCGCGACCGGAGACGGCGTCACGGGCCAGGATGACCGGGGTCGAGGGATTGGCGTCGAGGTCGAGCGCCTCGGCGGGCACCGCGGCGCCGTTGCGCAGCACGATGTCGACCTGAAGGTCCTGCTCGGGCAGCAGGCGCTCGGGGACGCCGGGACGCAGCGCCAACGTCAGGGTGAGGCCATCGCCCGGCTCCGCCATGGGGGCCCGCTCAGCGCGGGTCGACGCTCCCCCGCACGCGCCGAGGAGGAGCAGCGCGGCGATCAGAAGACATCGGGATGGTCCCAGTTGCATGGCAGCTTCACCTCGTCCCAGCCGCGCACCTTGAGGAGACACTTCGGGCACATCCACGCCCGCGGGTTCGTCGCGATGGCGATGTCGCCGCCCACCTTGCCCACCGGCAGCGGGACGGTGAAGCTTCCGGAGTTGTAGCCCATGAGGCAGTGGGCATAGCCGTGGTCATGGTGCTTCCAGCCGAAGTTCTGCTTGGCGCCCGACGCGAAGTGCACGAGGTACAGCGAGTGCCCCATCTCGTGCTCGAACGTGTCGGGGTTGCCGGTCTCAGAGAAGAAGAACGCCTGGGCGCTGCCGCGGCAGTACCCGGCCACGGGTGGCCGCATGAAGCAGTTGCCGAAATTCAGGGCGGCGACGCCCGGATCGCCGTTCGCCCACACCCACGGCCAGTACAGCTGCGGCCACCGCAGCACACGCATCACCGCGGGCGCGTTGATCTGCGCCATCAGCGTGTCCATGTACTCGTTCGCGATCTCCATCAGGCGTCCGAGCACCCAGCCGTTGTACTCCGCCGCGGAGGCGCCGGATACGCCGACGGCGGGCGCGCCGCCGAGCGCCGCGTCCCCGGCGTGCGGCCATCCGGCGATCTGCGTGAAAACTTCCTGGGCCGCCGCGATCGGGTCGCCGCCTTTGGCGACGTTGTTGTGGATGGCCCAGCACGCCAGGTTCGTCCGGTCCACGGGAACGCCCGGCGGCAACTCCTCGCGATAATGGTCCCAGGCCACCGCGCGGTCCGTGATTTTCGTGTCGTCCGCGAGGTTGTAGAACCCGGCGAGGTTGGCGACCGCCTTATTGTTGAAGAACGTCCGGTAGTTGCCGAGATCGAGGTTCTGGTGCGCTTCCTCGGTACGCGCGGCCGGATTGCCGTCGGCCTTGAGGATCACCCACTCGCTGCACGCCTTCTCAGCCTGCGCGTTGAGGTTCACGAAGTTCATCGACCGGCCGTCGCCCGGATGCGTGCGGCCCGCCGCCGCGGTGTCCGACTCGCCGACGCCGCCCGCGAGACCGCCCGAGCCCTTCGGCGACGGCAGGCGCCACGACTGCGTGATCGTCATGAGCCGCCACACGACCATCGTGCCGGTGCGGCCCGTCACGGGCTTCGCCTCCGGCCGCGCGCCGAGCGCGCCGACGTCCCGCAGGTACGCCGACTCGTCGAGCCACGCCGCCACCTTGTACGCGTCGCCGGCGATCGTGGACGGCGTGAAAATGATGCCGGCCAGGCCCTTCTGATCGCCGTCCTTCGTCACGGCCTGGGACACCGCGAGCTCGCGCTTCGCCGCGTCGACGCCGAACGGGTCGAGGTCGATGCCTTTCTCGGCCGTGTACGGGAATTTGCCGGCAAGCGTGCCGTCGTACTCCTTGCGCAACGTATGGAGGAGCGCGTCGGTGGCGGCCTTGCCGCGAATGCCGCCGTAGTGCTCGTGGCAGTTGTCGCCGGGCGGGAACGCCGCCCACCGGGCCACGTCGGGGTGTGCGAGGCCGCTGTGCGGCGTCCGCACGATCCAGACAACGTCGTCGGTACGGCCGAGGCCTTTCCGCAGCTTGATCTTCTTGGTGCTGATCTCGGCGTAGTCGAGCATCACCGGCTTGGCGTTGTCGGCGGTCGCGTCGTCGTCGCGGCGCAGCGGCACGCCGTTCAGGTACACCGTCAGCTCCTTCTCGGTCTTGACGAACTCGTGCTCGGTGTCCCCGACCTCTTCCTGACCGTTGGACGTGAGCACGATGCGCTGCTGCCAGTGCGTCATCACCGGATCGGATCCGTCATTGTGCGGGCTGTCGTGCGTCCCCCGCTTCACCAGGTGCGCGGACTTCTTCAGGTATGCGCGGGCCGCGTCGTACATGCTCACGGAGCCGGCGACGTTCTCGTACATCCACGCGAGCCACGCGTCCTCGCTCACGATCCCGAAGCGCGCGGGCCCGACCGCCTCCTTCTCGAAGAGGCCGTCCTTCTTCGCCTCCTCGCTCGGCGTGCGGCTGCGCAGCTTCGCCTCGATCTCGAGCGGAATCTGCGGACGGACGTAGAGCGTCTTCTCGATGTCGTACTTCGTGCTGCCGCCACCGACCAGCGGAGCGTCGTTGTCCGCCATGTACGGGTCGGGGATGCGATGGAGCCACACCGTGGCACCGTCGTCGGCCGGGTCGCCGGCGTTCGAGATCGCCTGATTCAGCGATTCGCCGATCTGCGTGTGCCGCATGCACTTGATGCGGATGCGTCCCACCCCGTCACGCTCGCCCGTGGCGCTGCCCTGCCCGCCGCCGGCCCACCCGTCGTTGATCGCTTTTTCTCTCGCAAGGGGCAGCCGCGCCTTCGCCGCGTAGACCCCGGTCGGCGTGCGCGGCTCCACAACGAGCCGCGTGTCGGGCTCGAGCGCGGTGACGACGTCGCCGTGCGGGTTGGCCTGCAGCCGCACGACGATCGACTGCACCTTGATCTCGAACTGCTTCTCCGCCACCGCGGCCTTGCCGAGCCCCTTGCCCCACGGCTCGGCCACGCTGTCGTCGTCCGGGCCGATGATCACCTGCACGCGGTACGGCGAGAACTCCGGGGTGATGTACTTGTCCTTCAGGTAGCCGAGCCCGGCCTGGCCCTTCCACGAATTCCACGTGGTGTCGCCCGCCGCCGGGGTGAACTTCTCCTCGTAGAGCGGCTCGTCCTTCGGATAGCGCTCACCCCAGATCCGGATGAGCCCCTTCTTCGCCGCGGCGCCCGCGTCGGTGACCTTGTACTTGAGCTCGAGCGACTCCTGCTTCGGCACGAAGGCCTCGTCGAGCGCGCTCACCTCGACCGTGTAGCCCTTGAGCTTGATGGCGGCGGCTTCGACCTTGGCGACGACGGTCTGGTGGGCATTCGCGGGGGTCGGCTTCTCGCGCAGCAGCGCCTCGAAGGTGACGTCGTTCTCGCCGGGCAGGTTGAGCGGCGTCCACTTCACCGCCGTCTCGCCGGCCTTCGCCTCGAGGACGTCCAGCAGCGTCTTGTCCTGGAAGATGCGGAACTCGACGCGCTGGGCGTCGGTGGGCGCGCCCTCGGCGCGAAGCTCGATCTCCGTGCCGGCGAGGGCCGCGGCGCCGCCCCACGCGGCGTTCTTGAGCTCCAGGGTTTCGAGGGTGAACTTCATTGAGCGGGCGATCCGCCGCCGAGTATAGCCGAGCGGACTATCCGCCCGTGAGCTCCCTGCGAGGCCGCGGGATCGACCGCCTGCCTAACGGCGGCGGCGCGGCGACACGAAGCCGTTGGCCTCGTCCGCGGCGCGCGCGGCGGCGGAGCGCTCGCGCGGCGGGCCGTAGCCGCCGCCCCCGGAGGACTCCACGAAGAAGACGTCGCCGGGCCGGACCTCGATCCCGACCTCTTTCGTCTTCAGCACGCGCGGCGGCTTGCCCTTCGAGAGCAGCCGGTAGCGGTGCGGCAGCGCGTCCTTCGCGCCGAAGAGCCCGTACGGCGTGTGGCGCACGCCGTCGCCCGCGGTGTTCGCGACGCCGGGTGTGTCGATGTCCACGCGCAGCCGGAGCACCGCGCCCACGCCGCCGCGATGCTGGCCGTCGCCCGCCGAGTCCGCGCGGAACTCGTGGTGCTCGAACGTCAGCGGGAAGCGCGCCTCGGCGACCTCGACGCTGCCGAACTTGATCCCGCCCGCGGCCTGGCCCTCGCCCGCCGTCTCCCAGCCGTCGCCGACCGCGGTGGCGCCGCCGCCCGGCCGCGCATGGAACATGTGCCAGATGAAGCCGCGCTTCGTGCGCGGGTTCACGCCCTTGATCGCGATGCGGAACCGGCGGCCCCAGCCCGCGAGCGCGCGGTCCGGGCACGCGGGCGCGAGCGCCTTGATCACCGCCTCCATGATCTCCTGCGCGCAGTGGTTCGTGGAGAGCGTCACCGGCGCCGGCGGGTTCGGGTGCACGATCGTCCCGGGCTTCGTGAGCACCGTCACCACGCGGAAGCTGCCGGAGTTCTTCGGCGTGCGCGGGTCGATGAGGTAGGCGAACGCCATGAACACCGAGGACATCGTGTTCGGGTACGCGGAGTTCACGAACCCCGTGACCTGCGGGTGCGAGTCGCGCAGGTCGACCGTGAGGCTGTCGCCTTTCTTCGTGACGGTGGCGCGGATCGCGATGTCGGTCGCGCCGTGGCCGTCGTCGTCGAGCACGCTCTCGCCCTTGTAGACGCCGTCCTTCCACCCGGCCACGCACGCGCGCGCCTGGCGCTCGGCGCCGTCGAGGATCTCGTCGACGGCCTCGGTCACGGTCTTCGCCCCGTACTCGTCCACCAGCGCGAGCAGCCGGCGCTCGCCGAGCCGCGCGGAGCCGATCATCGCGCGCAGGTCGCCGAGGAAGTCGTGCGGGTGCCGCACGTTGGTGACGATCATCTGCAGCACGTCCTCGCGCACCACGCCGGCGTCGTAGAGCTTGAGCGGGGTGATGCGCAGCCCTTCGTGCCAGATCTCGCTCGCGCCGGGGTTGTAGGCGCCGTGGGTCGCGCCGCCGATGTCGCTCTGGTGCGCGCGGTTGATCGACCAGAACGCGACCGCGCCCTCCACGAACACCGGCACGAACGCGGTCAGGTCCGGCAGGTGGTTGTTGCCGTGGTAGGGATCGTTCAGGAGGAAGACGTCGCCGGGCCGCACCTGCCCCGCGAACGCCCGGCTCACCGACTCCGCCGCCCACGGGATCGCGCCCACGTGGATCGGCACGTGGTCCGCCTGCGCGACGAGCCGCGCCTGGTCGTCGCAGATCGCGGTGGAGAAATCGCGGCTGGAGTTGAGGATCTGCGAGTAGGCGGTGCGGAGCATCGCCTCGCCCATCTCCTGGACGATCGCCTCGAAGCGGTGCGTGAGGACGCTGACGGTGATCGGGTCGGACATGGCGTGAGGCTACACCATTAAGGTATCCTCGCGCCGCACATGCGACGCGCGCGGTTGCGGGGCCGCTTGCTCCTGTTGGTCGCGCTCGCCGTCCTGCCGGCGTTCGCGGTCATCGCGTTCACCGCGCTCGAGCAGCGCCGCACCGCGCGCGCGGCCGCCCAGGCCGAGGCGCTCGCCCTGGCCACCCGCGTCGCCGACCACCACCGCGCATCGCTCGCGGCGAGCCGCCAGCTCCTCACCGCCCTCGCCCGCCTGCCCGTCGTCCGCGCGCGCGACGCGGGCGCCTGCTCCCTCACGTTCGCGGACATCCGCGAAGACTTCCCGCGCTACACGGGGCTCTTCGCCCTCACCCCCGCCGGGGACGTCTTCTGCGGGTCGCCCGCACCGCCGCGGCCGATGAGCTTCGCGGGCCACGAGACGCTCGAGCGGGCGAAGGCGACGAACACGTTCGCCGCCGCCGTCCCCCGCGCGGGCGGCGTCACCGGCCAGGCCGCGATCGTCCTCATCCTGCCCATGCTCGACGAGCGCGGCGCGATCGTCGGGTACATCGGGGCCGGGCTCGATCCCGGCTGGCTCACCGCCGTCATCGCCCATCACCGCGTGCCGGGCGACGCCGAGGTGCTGGTCGTGGACGAGCAGGCGACGATCGTCGCGCGCTGGCCCGAGCGGGCGGGCGTCCTGGGCGCGAGCGCGGAGGAGCTCGCGCACGTGCGCCGCGCCCTCGGCGCGCCCCACGGCGTCGCGCACACCCGCGATCCGTGGGGCGTCCGCCGCCTCGCCGGCTTCACCACCGTGGAGGACGCCGGCGCCCGGCTCGTCGTCATCGCGGCGCTCCCGGAAGACCGCGTGCTCGCGCCGGCGTACGCGGCGTTGCGGCGCAACGCGCTCGTCCTCGGCGCGGTCGCCGTGTGCGCCTTCGCCATCGCCTGGTTCGGGGCCGAGCTGCTCCTGCGCCCGCTGCGCGAGCTCGTGGCGATCACGCGGCGCCTCGCCGCCGGCGAGCTCGGCGCCCGGGCCACACCGTCGTCCATCGAGGAGCTCGGCGGGCTCGCGCGCGCGTTCAACGAGATGGGCGCCACGCTCGAAGCGACGCAGGCCGCGCTCGACGCGCGCCTGCGCGAGAGCGCGGCGCTCCTCACGGTGGCGCGCGTGGTCGGCGAGACGCCCGACCTGAACGAAGCGCTGCGGCAGATCTCGCGCGAGCTCGCGCGCCTCACCGGCGCCGACACGGTCGCGGCGCTGCTCGTGGGGCACGACCGCACGGTGCTGCAGCCCATGGCGGGCTATCACCTGCCCAAGCACGCGGCCGAGGAGGTCGCCGCCTCGCCCCTCGCCCTCGGCGACGTCCGCTTCCCCGACGAGCTGTTCGAGGGCGGCCGCGTCGTGTGGACCGCCGACGTGGCGGGCGATCCGCGCTTCGAGAGCGTGGTGTTCCAGAGGTTCCCTCACCGGTCCGCCGCCATCGTTCCCCTGCGGCTGCAGGGCGAGACGTGGGGCGTCTTCTACCTGATGTGGTGGACCACGGAGCGGCGGCTCGCCGACGAGGAGGTCCGCCTGCTGCAGGGCATCAGCGACGAGGTCGGCGTCCTCATCCGCACCGTGCGGCTCTACCAGGAGGCCGAGGCGCGGCGGCGGATCGCGGAGGCGGCGAAGGAGCGCTACCGCCTGCTGTTCGAGCGCAACCTCGCCGGCGTGTTCCGCGGCTCGCGCGACGGCCGGATGCTCGAGTGCAACGACGCCTTCGCGCGCATGCACGGCCTGACCCGCGACGAGGCGCTGGCGCGCCCCGCCCGCGAGTACTACGCGGACGCGGCGGACCGCGACGCGCTGCTCGCACGCCTCGACGAGGACCGGCGCGTGCAGAACCACGAGCTCCGTGTCCGCCGCGCGAACGGCGAGACCTTCTGGGTGCTGCTCAACATCACCAAGGTGAACGACGGCACCGGCGAATACCTCGAAGGCGTCGTCATCGACATCAACGACCGCAAGCAGGCGGAGGCGGGGGAGCGCGAGGTCGCCACGCTGCGCTCGGTGGCGGCGCTCGCCAACGCGGCCGCGCACGAGATCAACAATCCGCTCGCGGCGATGGTCGGTCACCTCGATCTCGAAACGTTTCGCACCGAGGACCCGGCCACGCGCGAGCGCCTCGAGAAGGCGCGCCACGCCGCCACCCGCATCCGCGAGATCGTCGCGCGGATGCATCACGTGACCCGGCTGGAGATCGCACCCGATCCGCCGGGGCTCCCCGATCGCCTGGACCTCAAGCGCTCCGGCGAGCTGGACGGCTGACTACCGGCGCGGGCGCGGCACCCGGCGCAGGAGCCACTCGACGCGCGGAACACCTGGTTCGTGAGCTCCGCGGGACGCTTGCGCAGCGCCCAGCGGTTCGCAGGACGAGCGCGCCCTCGAGGCCGTCGCGCGTGGAGACGCGCACCGGCTCGCCGTTGAGCGTGGTGCCCGTCTCGCGCGCGCCGAGGAAGAGCTCGCCGGTGGTGGGGTTGTAGACGCCGCCCGCCACCGCCGCGCCGTCCTCCGCGAGGCCGATGGACACCGTCCAGGGCGGCACGTGCTCGAGGAGCTCCCGCGTGCCGTCGAGCGGATCCACGATCCAGACGCGGCGGTGCCGCAGGCGCGCGCGGGCGTCCGTCGACTCCTCGGACAGCCAGCCTTCGTCCGCGACATGCCGAGGATACCGCCGCCGCTCAGGCCGCGGCCGGGCACGCAAGGGACACGCCACTGAACGATTGACGCGGCCCGAGGTAGGCCGGAGACTGCCCCCGGAGGAGACCCGCATGGCGCGCCGCACAGTCGTGATCGCGATGATGATGCACGAGACCAACACGTTCTCACCCGTCCCGACGCCGCTGGAGGCGTTCCGCCCGCTCACGGGCGCGGCCGCGATCACCGAGTTCAAGGACACCAACACGCAGCTCGGCGGCTTCCTCGACGTGGGCCAGCGGATGGGCGCCGAGGTCGTGGTGCCGTTCGCGGGCAGCGCGCACCCGTCCGGGTACGTCGAGCGGCGCGCGTACGAGGAGATGTGCGACGCGATCGTCGGCGGCGTCCGCGGCGGCTGCGACGCGGTGTGCCTCGCGCTGCACGGCGCGATGGTCGCCGAGCACGTGGACGACGGCGAAGGCGAGCTGCTGCGGCGCATCCGCGCGGTGGCGCCCCGCGTGCCGATCGCCGTCGGCCTCGACTTCCACACGCAGCTCACGGCGGCGATGGTGGAGCACGCCACCGTCATCGCCGGCTACTGCACGTACCCGCACATCGACATGGCGGAGACCGCGCAGCGCGCGGGCAAGACGCTCGTGCGCACGCTCGACGGCGAGGTGCAGCCGGTCATGGCGTGGGGCTTCCGTCCGATGCTCACGAGCACGCTCGCGCACACGCCCTCGCGCCAGCCGATGAAGGACGTGATGGACATGGCGATGGAGGCGGAGCGCACGGGCGCCGTGCTCAACGCCTCGGTGTTCGGCGGGTTTCCCCAGTCCGACATCCCGCACCTCTCCTGCTCCGCGGTCGTCGTCTGCAACGGCCAGACGGCGACGGGCCGGGCGCTGGTCGACCGCATGCTCGACATGGCGTGGGAGCGCCGGGCGGACTTCCTCTATCAGGGCGCGCCGCTCGCGAGCCAGATCGCGCACGCGCGCACCCTCGGCGACGGGCCCATCGTGCTCGTGGACCACGGCGACAACACGGCGTCCGGCGGCACGCAGGACGTGATGAGCGTGGTGGCCGAGGTGATGAAGCAGGGCCTCGACGACGTGGTGGCGGGGCCGATCTGCGACCCCGCGGCGGTCGCGCGCATCGTCTCCGCCGGCACCGCGGCCAGCGTCACGCTCGACGTGGGCGGGCGCATCGACATGCCGCAGCTCAATCTCAAGGGCCAGCCGCTGACCGTGAGCGGCAAGGTCACGCGCATCACGGACGGCGCGTTCACGGTGACCGGGCCCATGGCGACGGGCACGCGCATCCGCATGGGGCGCACCGCGGTCCTCGACACCGGCAACATCCAGCTCGTGATCGCCGAGCGCCGGGCGGAGCCGTTCGACCTCGGCGTGTTCACGCACGCCGGCATCGACCCGCGCCGCAAGCGCTACGTGCTCATCAAGTCGCGCCAGCACTTCCGCGCGGGGTTCGAGCCGATCGCCCGCCACATCGTGCTGTGCGACGGCGACGGCGTGACGAGCTCGGACCTCGCGCTCTTCGACTACCGCAAGCGGCGCCGCCCGCTCTATCCGTTCGAACGCGACTTCAAGTGACCGCGTATTCGTGCGCGTTCTGCGGCGAGGACAACGACGTCTTCGCCGATCCGAGCGGCGGGCGCCGCCAGACGTTCACGGAGGACTGCACGGTGTGCTGCCGGCCGAACCTGATCACGCTCACGTTCGACGCCGACGGCGACCCCGAGGTCGCGGTCAGCCAGGAGTACGACGCATGAGCGCGGCGCTGGGCGTGCACCTCGTCGGCAGCGTGCCCCTCGCGAGTCCCGAGACGGTCTTCCGCACCGTCGCCGCCGCCGTCGGCGACCGCGTGCGTCGCCTGCCCGACGGCGAGACCGGGCCGCGCGCGGACTGGATCGTGTGGCAGCTCCCGGTCTTCACCGCGCACCCGCTCCTCGAAGTCGTCCCGCCCGATCCGAAGAGCTGGCGCCCGCTCGCGCGCGTCTGCGTCGCGGAGCACGCGCGCATCGAGGACGTCGCGTTCGGCCCGCTCGGCTACGCCGAGGCGGCGATCGCGTCCTACCGCGTGTTCGCGCGGCTCAAGCGCGACGGCGTGGTGCCCGCCGGCTGCCGCTTCCAGGTGAGCCTCCCCACGCCGCTCGCGCCGGTGTGCGCCTTCGTGGTGCCGGACGACCAGCCGCGCCTCGAGCCCGCGTACGAGGCGCGGCTGCTCGCGGAGCTGCGCGCGATCCTGGACGAGGTGCCCCACGACCAGCTCGCCGTGCAGTGGGACACGAACTTCGAGATCGGCATGCTCGAAGGCGTCTTCCCCACGTGGTTCGCGGACGCGAAAGGCAGCATCCTCGAGCGCCTGCTGCGCCTCGCGCGCCAGGTGCCGGCGGACGTGGAGCTCGGCTATCACCTCTGCTACGGCGACGTCGGGCATCGGCACTTCACCGAGCCCGCCGATGCGGGCAAGCTCGTGGACGTCGCCAACGCGCTCGCCGCGAGCCTCGGCCGTCCGCTCCACTGGCTCCACCTGCCGGTCCCGCGCGAGCGCGTGGACGACGCGTACTACGCGCCGCTCGCCGAGCTGCGGCTGCGTCCGGAGACCGAGCTGTACCTGGGCCTGGCGCATCACACGGATGGCGTGGACGGCGGCGCGCGCCGTATCGCGGTGGCCCAGCGGCACGCCCCGCCGTTCGGCGTCGCCACCGAGTGCGGCTGGGGCCGGCGCGCGCCGGCGAGCATCCCCGCGCTGCTCGAGATCCATCGCGCGCTGAGCGCGCCGGTGCACGCGGCGGCGCCGCAACGCGCCTTCGCGTGGCCGGACGGCTTCGCGCGCGTGCCGGACGAGGACTGGACGCGCCAGCCCGTCGACACCTTCGGCCTCCGCTACGACACGGTCGAGCAGCACGGCTGGTATCGGAATCTCGACCCGACCGTGGAGGACCTCGCGCGGCATCTCAAGGAAGGCGACGTGCTCGTCGACTACTCCGGCGGCACGGGCATCCTGCTCGACCGGCTCAAGCTGCGCATCTTCGACCGGCAGGTCGGCATGCTGATCGCGGACAGCTCCCCGAAGTTCCTGCGCGTCGGCGTCGAGAAGTTCGGCGACGATCCGCGCGTCGCGTTTCGCCTCCTGCACTGGCTCAAGGAGGAGCGGCGGCTCGCGTATCTGGAAGAGGTGCTCGACGAGGCGCTCCTCGCACGCAAGGTCGACGCGCTCGCCTCCACCAACGCGATCCACCTCTACGACGCGCTCCCCCACACCCTGGCCTCGTGGGCGCGGGTGCTCAAGCCGGGCGGGCGCGTGTTCGTGCAGTCGGGCAACATCCGCAACCCCGACGCGAAGCCCGCGGAGTGGATCCTCGACGAGACGGTGTGGACGATCCACGAAGCGGCGGTGGGACTCGTGCGCAACGATCCGGCGTACGCGGCCTACCGCGACGTGCTCGACGACGAGGCGCGCATGGCGGCGTACGTGGCCTATCGCGATCGCGTCTTCCTGCCCGTCCGTCCCCTCGACTACTACGTGCGCTCGCTGGAGGCCGCGGGCTTCCGGATCGAGGACGTCACCGCGCGGACGATCGAGGCGCGCGTGAGCGACTGGTTCGAGTTCCTCACGGCGTACCACGACGCCGTGCTCGGCTGGGTCGGCGGCAGCGCGAAGGTGGACGGCAAGGGCGCGAGCGAGGCGGCGGTGCGCGACCGGCTCGCGCTGATGCGCCACGCGATGGACACGCTGTTCGGCGGCCGCCCCGCCTTCAAGTGCTGCTGGACCTACATCACCGGGGTGAAGGGCTAGATCCTCGGCCGCACCCGCTCGCCGAGCGCGCGGATCAGCGCCGTGCGCGCGGCGACGAAGCCCGTGATCAGCAGCCCGCCGATCCCCGCGTCCACCACTCCGCGCAGCCGCGCCGCCACGACGTCCGCCGGCCCGACGGCCGCGAAGC
>Ga0194128_10003005_pt1 | contig 26546 bp, 22 predicted proteins | sample TA2KigCa65mmetaG_FD_148650 | JGI IMG/M metagenome (GOLD analysis project Ga0194128, IMG submission 148650) | Freshwater microbial communities from Lake Tanganyika, Tanzania - TA2015037 Kigoma Deep Cast 65m | ecosystem: Environmental > Aquatic > Freshwater > Lake | place: Tanzania: Lake...
GGGGGAACTCGACAATCCCTGGCATGACCGGACCCTCCGTGGTCGTCGTGCGCCATGTGAAATTACCAGGAATTTGAACGAAATTGCCCATTTTGACAAGGCCAGCTGCAGCTTTGCAAAACCTTAGTTGTAATCGGAAACGGCAGCGTAATACAATCTTGGGCGATGAGCGTGTCGGCACTTTTGCGTCAGAATGACTGTGCCTGCCGGGATGGGAAACATGCCTGAACCGCAGGAATCCGAGGCCCAATCCCCCCACCAAACTTCCTCGTCTGCTGTGCCGGATCCGGCATTCGATACCGCCATCGAGGCTCTTGCATTGCCGCCGTTGCCGGCACAGGAAATGTCCGAGATTAGCCTGCCGCAGCTGAAGGGATTCACCGTCCTCGGACTCCTTGGTCGGGGAGGCATGGGGATCGTTGACAAAGCACTGCAAATCGGGCTCAACCGCCTGGTGGCTCTGAAAATGATCCGGGCCGGGACTCAAGCCACGGCCGAGGAGGTGGCCCGCTTTGCGGCAGAAGCCGAGGCGGTTGCTCGCTTGCAGCACCCCAATATCGTGCAGGTTCACGAAGTGGGCGAGTGCGACGGCTGCTCATACCTGGTTTTGGAGTTCGTCGATGGCGGCAGCCTCAAGGCCAGGCTCGGGGGAGCACCATTGCCGGCACGCCTCGCCGCGGAGTTACTGCTCCAGCTCGTTCGGGCCGTGGCGTACGCCCACCAGCGCAATATCATCCATCGCGACCTGAAGCCGGCCAACGTGCTGTTGACCCTGGATGGCATGCCCAAGATCACTGACTTCGGACTCGCCAAGCGGCTTGACGCCGATCTCGGTCATACACACAGCGGAGCGGTTCTGGGAACTCCCAGCTACATGGCGCCGGAGCAAGTGGAAGGCAAGACCAGAGCCATCGGGCCGGCAACAGATGTGTACGCCCTGGGTGCGATGCTTTACGAACTTCTTACCGGCCATCCTCCGTTCCAGGCGGCCACCGTCGTGGACACGCTGGAACAGGTGCGCTGGCAGGAACCGGTCCAGCCGCGGACTTTGCAGCCCAAGGTGCCTCGCGACCTGGAGGCGATTTGCCTCAAGTGCCTTGAGAAGGAACCGCGCTATCGCTATGCATCCGCGACGGCCTTGGCCGAGGACCTTGAGCGCTTCCTCCATGGCGAGCCGGTACTTGCCCGCCATGTTCACTTGCTCGACTTGCTGGAACGAGCCATCAATCGCAGCCAATACGATATCGAGTTCCACTCCACGAGCTTGCCGGTGTTGCTGTTCGCCCCCTTCCCATTGCTGGCACAGCTGGCTGTACTCATGGTCCCTGAGCCGGCCTACGCACGGGCCGCGCTCTTGGCGGCCTTCTTCGCCTTGCTTGCTTTCCTCGGCCTGATTCTCTGGAGCACGCGCTCCGCGGCACTATTCGCCACCAAACTCGCGGAGCGGCAGTTCTGGGCCACCTGGATCGGCAACTTGCTGGCGACGATCCTGGTCGCACTCGTTGGCCTGCAAATGACTGCTGGGACGGATGAACTGAGCATCTTTCCACTGTGGAGCATCATCTTCGGGTTCACCCTTTTCATGATGGGCGGCTGTTACTGGGGGAGGTTGTATATCGTTGCCCTTGCCTACTTTGGGATCGCGCTGCTGATGCCTGTCCGAATAAAATGGGCGCCCATCGAATATGCGTTGCTGCAAACCGCAACCTTGCTGGTCATTGGTTTGCATCTCCGCCGCCTGGGGCTGGACATCGTGAGTGAGAAACAGCCGGGGCCATTCGCGGACACGCGATGACCCCGGCATGTCGAGCTATCTCGAGCATTGTTTCGCCTGCCTGGCGTCGCGAACCATCGTTTCGTTGTGGTTCAAGCGCATGCCGCTGACCAGGTCATGGCTGCGGACGAGCAGCCCGGTAGCATTGCCGTCCAGTCCCAGGATGTTCATCGTGCTTTGAGCGGCTGGGGCGGCTTGAACGACAACACTGGAGGGTTGCTGGGATTTCTGGACGGGCAGCAGTGCGCTCGCACCGGCACTGGCCGTCATCAAGCACCGCTCTTCCAGCGCTTCCACGTGCAAACGGGTCTTTGGGTTGAGCTTGCGGGACATGACTGATCTCCTTTGGCTTGGCGAGCCTTGGCGGCTCGCAGGTGTGGTGGTTGCCTTTCTACCTTCACAGGGACCGGTCTACTCAGCATGTGACAGGCCTCTGCTCTATTTCTGGGCAAATCCTTGATCCCCTTGCAACAAGCAAAATGCCGGAGCCAGTCGCGATTGCGCTGACCCCGGCATGTCAGTAGGTGCCCCGGTTTTACGGCCGCCAGATGTCGGTGAGCCGCTCGCGGGTGCCGCCGGTGTCCCGGACGTCGTCCTGGCTGAAGTCGCTGTAGAAGCGATCCCGGTCCGCGTCTCCAAACATTTCGTCCCGGTGGGAATCGGTGTGCACGGTGCTGTCATTAACGCGGCGGCCGGTGTAGCCGGCGGTGCTGTTGAGCAAGCCGTTCACGCGCTGATTGTAGTTCAGGTCCGTCCGCGCCCAGTAGTCGCGGATCTGCCTGAGGGCCCGCATGTCCAGATCGAAGTCCGTGTAGGCCGGCATCAAAAAGTCTTGCCCCGTGCCGCCGTAGAGGAAGTCCGCGCCCCGGCCACCGATGAGGATGTCCCGCCCCGCGTTGCCGTTGAGATGATCCGTGCTTCGGCCGCCGACCAAGATATCGTTGCCCGTGCCGCCGATGAGCATGCTCTCGTGGTAGTTGGCACGCGCCACGGAAAGCAGGTCGTCGCCCCGGCCGCCGGACATGGTGATGTCGAGCCAGGAGCCGCCGATGCCGTCCGTCCACAGCGTATCGTTGCCGCCGTTGCCGGAGATTTCGATGGCATTCGGATTCACGTTTCGCCGGGCGGGCCCACGGCTCATCAGGACGTTCACGTACTGGCCGTCCGCAAGGACTCGCACAAGACCCGATGGGCCGGCGCGTTCGATCTTGATGTTGTTGTCGCCGCCGTCGCCATTGACGATGAGCACGCCGGTGTCGACGTTCATGGTGGCCGTGACCGTGGGCACCAGGCGCTCGTCCAGCCTTTCAACTTGCAAATTGACCTTGTGCTTGTCCTTGAGAGGCTTCAAACCACTGGCATTCCGAAACAGATTCATGACTCGCTCCTTGCTGCCGCGCAGCACATGGCTGTTGAAGAGTGGGTAAGCTGTTTTGAAGACCGGCAACTGGCCGGCTTCGTTACCCTTCTACATGCACAGAGCCTCGTGCGATCGGGACGTGACAGGAATTTGCTGTTTTCTTCATGGCAGCAGAGGTAGAATCCCATCCATGAAACGCGATGACTTGAACCAGCACCTGAGCCAGATCTCCACGATGTGGACGGTGTTGCGGCAAGCTCATGCGGGCACGGGGGCGGAGGCCACGGCAGCGCAGCAACTGTTGCTCGAACGCTATGGCGGAGCCGTGCATCGCTACCTGACGCGGGCTCTCGGGGACGTCCATGCGGCCGATGACCTTTTGCAGGAATTCGCCTTGTCACTTGTCAGGGGCTCGTTTCGCGGCGCCGACCCGGAGCGCAAGCGCTTCCGCTTCTATGTAAAGACGGTCCTCTTTCACATGGTCAGCCGCCATGGCCGCAAGCAGAGAGTCAAGCCGTTGGCTGCCGACAGCTCCGACCTGGCAAATCTGGCGGCCCCCGTGGATGACGATCGCGATTTCGACGAGAGCTGGCGTGAGCAACTGCTGGCCCGCGCCTGGGAGGGCTTGAACCGGTCGCAGCCGCTCTTTCATGAAGTACTGCGCTTGCGCGTGCAACATCCCAAAATGGAGTCAGCGGAAATGGCTGAAGAGCTGGGTCACCGGCTGGGCAAGTCGCTCACAGCCGATGGCGTGCGACAGACCTTGCACCGCGCCCGGGAGAAATTCGCCAACCTGCTGGTCGACGAAGTCGCTGAAACGCTTGAGGACGTCACCATCGAGCGCTTGCAAGAGGAACTGGCAGATCTAAATCTGCTCGACTACTGCAAACCGGCCATGAGCCGACGCAAGGCCGCCGGCACACAGTGAGTTCTCAATTCAGGTCCCTCGGCAACGGACGCCCGTGCTGACCGGTGGGACAGAAGCCGGGCCATCGCTGGCCAGGCCTTGTAATTCCTCCGGTCGCTGACGCTCCCGGCTCGCCGATCAGATGTCGTAGTACAGCGCGAATTCGTACGGGTGCGGGCGCAGACGGATGGCGTCCACTTCCTTCTCGCGCTTGTACCAGATCCAGGTGCTGATCACATCCTTGGTGAAGACGTCGCCTTGCAGCAGAAACTCGTGGTCCTTCTCGAGGGCGGTCAAGGCCTCGTCGAGGGCGCCCGGAGTCTTGGGCACCTTGGCCAGTTCCTCGGGCTCGAGGTCGTAAATGTCCTTGTCCAGCGGCTCGCCCGGCTTCATCTTGTTCTTGATGCCGTCGAGCATGGCCATCAACATGGCCGAGAAGACCAGATACGGGTTGCTGGAGCCGTCCGGGCAGCGGAACTCGATGCGCTTGGCCTTGGGGCTCGGCGAGTAGACGGGGATGCGGATCGAAGCCGAGCGATTGCGGCGGCTGTAGGCGAGGTTGACCGGGGCCTCGTAGCCGGGGACCAGACGCTTGTAGCTGTTGGTCGTCGGGTTGGTGAAGGCGCACAGGGCTGGTGCGTGGCGCAGCAGACCGCCGATGGCGTACATGCCCATGTCGGAAAGCCCAGCATAGCCGGAGCCGGCATACAGGTTCGCGCCGTTCTTCCAGAGCGACGAGTGGACGTGCATGCCCGAGCCATTGTCCATGAACAGCGGCTTGGGCATGAAGGTCGCCGACTTGCCGTACTTCTTGGCGACGTTCTTGATGATGTACTTGTACTTGAGGACGTTGTCGGCCATCTCGACCAGCGGCGCGAAACGCATGTCGATCTCGCCTTGCCCGCCGGTGGCCACCTCGTGGTGCTGCGCCTCGATCTTGAGTCCGCACTGGATCATGGTCAGCATCATCTCGGTGCGGATGTCGTGCAACGCGTCGGACGGCGGCACCGGGAAGTAGCCTTCCTTGTAACGCAGCTTGTAGCCGAGGTTCGGCTTCTCGTCGCGGCCCGTGTTCCAGGCGCCTTCCACGCTGTCGAGATAATAGTAGCCGGAGTGCGAGTTCTGGTCGTAGCGGACGTCGTCGAAGATGAAAAACTCCAGCTCCGGGCCGAAGTAGGCAGTGTCGGCGATGCCGGTGGACTTCATGTGGTTGACGGCCTTGCGGGCCACGTTGCGCGGATCGCGCGTGTAATCTTCCTTGGTCAGCGGGTCCTGGATGTTGCAGACCATCGTCAGCGTCGCTTCCTTGCAGAACGGGTCGAGGAAGGCCGTCTCGGCGACCGGAATGACCAGCATGTCCGATTCGTTGATGGCCTGCCAGCCGCGGATCGAGCTGCCGTCGAAGCCGAGGCCCTCTTCAAAAGTGCTCTCGACCAGGGCATCGGCCGGGATGGTAAAGTGTTGCCACAGCCCGGGGAAATCCATGAAGCGTAGATCGACCGCCTTGACTTCCTTTTCGCGGATGAGGGCGAGAACTTCTTTCGGTGTCACGTTTAACGACCTCCGGATGGAAAAGTGCTTCTCCGACAGCGTCGCGGAAAAGACGGATCCCTGATATTTCGTGTGGGGAAAGGATCATGCGAATGCTGCCACGCTGCAAGGCGGCGATTCGGATTGCGCGAACGCAGGTCGCATCAGTACGTTGATATATATGGACTTTATATATGAAGTTGCCGGCCAAAGCGGTAACGGAAAAAGATGCGGCAACTTTTACACTTTTACGCCCGACGTCGCCGCCGTCGATCGCGGCGATCACATGTTTGCTGCCTGGAGCGCAGCTAGCGCCGCCGACGATGCGCTCGACGAAATCGAGCGTGTGCTACACTGGCAATGATAGGCATCGTTGCCAGCGGTGAGTGTGCAGGGATCTCTTTCGATCTGGAGATCCGGGGTGACAGGGCGTGACGCTTCGGGGCAGTGATGCGCATGGCGAAACGCGTGTTGGTGCTGACCTATCATTTCCCGCCCTCGGCGGCGACGGGGAGTTATCGTCTTCTGGGATTGGCCAGAGACTTGCCGAAGCTCGGCTGGGACGTGATTGTGGTAGCGCCGCCGCGCATGCCCTACGAGCCGGAAGATGCGGGACTCGGCAAGGAGGTGCCCGCGGAGACGATCGTGATATCCGTGCCTTATCCCAAACTGGGTCAGTTCTGGCTGGCGCGGCGGCTGGCGCCGGACGGTGTCTGGTTGCCCGCCGCGCTTCGAGCATGCGGGCAGGCGATCGCCCGCTATCGTCCAGCAGCGCTGCTCACGTCCAGCCCGCCGCACACCGTCCAGATTGGCGGTTTCGCCCTCAAGCGCATGCATGGGCTGCCCTGGATCGCCGACTTTCGCGATCCCTGGCTGATGCACGATGGAGGCCCTTTGAGCCGCAAGCTCATGACACGCTGGCATCGCTTCTGGGAGAAGCGCGTGATCGGAGCTGCCGATCGCGTCATCGCCAATGCGCCCAACGCCGGCTACACCCTGCGTCGAGTCTTTCCCCAGCATACCTCGAAGATCGCCACCGTCACCAACGGCTTCGATCCCGAACGATTCGAGCTACCGCCTGCCCGTGTCGCCGGCTCCGCCATCCGTCTGCTCCATTCTGGCGAGCTGTACTGGGGGCGTGATCCGCGGCCGTTACTGACTGCCATCGGCGAGCTGCAACGGCAGTGCGGGCACGACGCCGGCCGGCTGGAGATGCACTTTCAGGGCCAGGTCCATCTCAGCGATTTCGATCCCGACGCGTATCTGCGCCGGGAGGGATTGGAAGGTGTCGCCTTCTTCGAAGGGCAGGTTCCGTATCGGCAGGCGCTGGCGGAAATGGTCAAGGCGGACAAGGACGCCGGGCACGGCTCGGGCGCGCTGGACATGCCGCGGCGGCAGCGGCGGCGGCCTGGTAGAAGGCATAAAGGTTTGTCCGCCGCTGTGGAGTTGCACGTTGGTGGCACCCAGGAGACGTAATCGCTGAGCGGGAACCTCGCATATTAATAGCTACCAACCGGCTTCATACTGGTGGTGATCCAGGGTCCGAGGCAGCGCAACGGCGTGCCGGCGAAGGTCTACGAATACCTGGGAGCTCGCCGGCCGATCCTGGCCCTGGCCGAGCCTGGTAGCGATACGGCTTGGGTCCTGCGCGAGAGCGGCGCCCTGCACCGCCTTGTGCCGCCTGGCGACGTGCCGGCAATTCGCCGCGGCCTGCTCGAACTGGTCGATGCCATCCAGCACAACCAGCCCGCGCCTCCGTCGGCACGGCTCAACTGCTTCACGAGACAGCACAGCGCCTTGTTGATTGCCAGACTGCTCGACGAGTGTGTCCGCCGCCCATTCGCCTCGTGGAACGCGCCTCCGCGACAATCTGAACGCCCTGTGAGCTAGGCTAGGTAAGGGGCATTCGCTCAGGAACCCCAACACGGTGCAGCTGGCGCTGCCACGGACACCAGATGAGCACACGAATTCGGGCTGTCATGACTCCAAAGAGGGATTCGCGATCGGAAGCTTCGATGTCCGCGGGCGAAAAGTCTGCGCCGCGTCCGAAATCAGCAAGTGCCTTCACCATCGTCGTGGCACGGAGCATCGAAGAGCTGATCCCGTACGCGGACGCCTGGGACGACCTGGCAAGGAACGCCCTCGAGCCGAATGTGTTCTACGAGTCCTGGATGCTGCTGCCTGCGCTGCGGGCTTACAAGAGCCCCAACGTCATGGTGGTCCTCGTGTTTTCCAATCTGGCGCCTCAGCGTCATGGCAAGCCGTTGCTGTGCGGTCTGCTGCCGCTGGAACGGCATCGTTACCCCTTTGTTCACGTGCTGCGCCTGTGGAATTACATTCATTGGGGGCGAGTAAGGGAATACAGGCCCGCCAGCAACTGTGAAGCCCAGCTCTCGTGAACGCAGCTTCCAGCGCGTGTTGACCACATCCACCGGTCCGCCATAGGACCACATCCAGACATCGAGCTTTTCTGGATTCGGCGAAGGCGCCAGGTAGATCTTCTGTTCCGGGGCGGCGGCAATGACTTTGTCCCCCGTCTTCAGGCAAACCCGCAGTGTGTACGAATGATCCGACGCCAGCGCTCCCGTCGGCAGCCGGAGACGGACGGCGCTGGCCTTGGTTGGCTCCGACCTGCGAATCGGTTCTCGTGCCAGCGGCCAGGAATCCAGCGAAACTTCGAGGAAGCTGCTGTCGGGCAGGGCGTCGGGGCCAGGTTGGAGGTGAATGACAACAGGAACCGTCTCGCCGCGCTGGTAGACCGTGCGCGGCGTCGTGACGGCCACCATTGGCGCAGCTACGGCCACGCCGCTCGCGATGAACAAACAACCCAGCGCGGCCAGCAACGTTAGTCGACGATTCATGGTCGTGATCCAGAGAAAGGGAAACGCTCACTGATTCTTGATACGATAAGCACTGTCGCAAAACGATGGAGAAAGAGCACCGCTTCCGCGCCCGCTGCGGGCCCGCTGACTTGTCGGCCGGAGCCACGGCCCCCCCCTCCAGGTAACAATATGCGCTATCATCCGCAAGTTGAATGGCTGGCCATCGGTTTCTTGCTGAGCGCGGCCATGGCGCACGGCCAAGAACCACAGTACGAGTGGGTGAACGTCACCCGCAATGCCGCCTTCGCGCCTCGGGACGGGGCCGGGGCGCTGGTGTTCAAGAACCGCATGTGGCTCCTGGGCGGCTGGAATCCGGGCGACAAGGCGAACTTTCCACGCATTTGCAACAACGAGGTCTGGAGCTCGATGGATGGCGCCAAGTGGAACCTGGATAAAGCCAATACCTTCCGCGATCGCAACTTCGATGCGCGCGGCGACTGGGAAGGCCGGCACACCGCGGGATATGTCGTCTTCAAGGACAAGATGTGGATCGTCGGCGGCGATGTGAACCAGGGACACTACCACAATGATGTATGGAACTCGCCCGACGGCAAGGCCTGGACCCTGGTGACCGACAAGGTTCCGTGGGGACCGCGGGCCCTGCATTACACCGTTGCTCACGATAGCAAGATCTGGGTGATGGGCGGTCAGACGTTGCCCAGTTTCGCCAAGGCTGACGACGTGGTTTACAGCGACATCTGGAACAGCGACGACGGCATGCGCTGGACCAAGGTGGAGCCCAAGGAACCTTACTGGTCGCCGCGCGGCGTGATTTGCGGCAGTGCGGTCTTCAAGGGCCGTATGTGGGTCCTGGGCGGCGGCATCTACGTGACTTCCAAGCGAGACTGGGGATTTCACAACGACGTCTGGAGCTCCGCCGACGGAGTCCACTGGACACGTCACACCCAGGCGGCGCCGTGGAAACCAAGAATCTATCACATCGTGACGGTGTTCGATGACCGCTTGTGGGTTCTGCAGGGCCGCATCAAGGGTCCGGCGGATGTCAACGACGTCTGGCATTCGGCTGACGGGGTGAATTGGTCCCAGGTGCCCAAGTCTCCATGGGCGGGCAGACACGCCAGTAGCGTATTCGTACACGACGGCGCGCTCTGGCTCGTTGCCGGCAACAACATGGAGCGGGATGTCTGGAAACTGCAGAAGTCATCTGCCAACGCCGCCGACGCCAGGGCATTCGTTGCCCAGGCCGTCAAGGCTGCCGGGGGCCAGGACAAGCTTCCGAGGATGCTGCGCTGGAAGGAGACATGGTTTCTCGGGAATTCAGCAACGCCCAATCCGCGCGAGGCCATCCTCGAATTCCCTTCCAAATGGTATCAGGGCGGCAAGAACATTGCCGCGGGCGATCCGGAACGCGCTGAGAAGACATACCTCGTCTGGGTATGGACCCTGGCGCCGCTCGTGGACAAGAATTCGACGTTAAAGCCGCTGCCCGACTCAAAGCTTGGTGATCGTCGCATTCGGGGTTTGCGTTTGACGCGCGACAGGCAGAAGCCAATCGACGTCTATTTCGACGCGGAAACAAAAAAGCTGGCCCGGATCGACTGGCGAGCCTATCAAATTGACTTCGCCGACTGGAAAGAGAGTGGCGGCTTCCGGTATCCCGCCAAAGCGTTCGTCCGCCGCAAGGATGGCTCTCTTTACCTGCGCAACGAGTTCCAGGTTCTGGAGGTGCTGAAGGAACTTCCCAAGAACCTGACGAAATGATGCTCCGGAAATCCGTGGGTGTTCGCTCGAGGAGTTGCAATGAACGCGCGTACGCTTGCGCTGCTCGCGGTTGCCGTAGTGGTCAAAGTTTCGGCTGGCGATCTGCATGCCGACGAACTGGTGCTGGTGGATAAGGGGAAACCTAGAGCGATTATCGTCGCGCCCGGCGAAAATGAGTGGGCCGGCAAACGCCTGGCCGATCGCTTGCTCAAACTGACCGGCGCTCGCGTGACGGTCCAGACGGACGTTCAGCTTCCGGCCTCTCCACCCTGGGTGATCGCCATCGGCACAACGTCAACCAATCCGATCGTGAAAGCAGTCCTGGGCGGCGACGAACGCATCGCCGGTCTGGGCGAAGAGGGTTATGTCCTCAAGGCCGGTCGCTGCTCAGGTGTGCCCGTTCTGGTCGCCAGCGGCAAGACGCTGACTGGGGTCAACCATGCGGTCAGCGAACTGGTGAGCTGGAAGCTGAAACTGGGCGATGGACGCGCCGCTGTCGATTCCAGGCTGGACGAATCGGACAAGCCTGCTCTGGCGTATCGCATGATCTGGACCTGGGATGCCCATTGCAACTGGTCCAACACCATCCCGGAAATGCTGGACAGTTACGTGGTCAAGGGAAACCACAACACCGGTTCCTGGGTGGTGCCCTACACGCGCGAAGGCTTCCGCACCCATTTCACCCGCGCCATCGACTATCTCAGCGATCACAAGCTGAACGGGTTCATCGTTTGGGGCTTTCTCCGGGAAGAGCACGGCGGAGTCGAAATCGGCCGCGAAATCAGCCGCTATGCCAGGCAAAACAACGTCCGCATTCTCCCCGGCGTCTGCTCGCAATATGGCTACGGGGGCTTCATCTACAGCACCACCAACAAGTTCAACCTCGACGTCTGGTGCAAACGGCATCCAGAATTGCAGGGCAGGGACGAAAAGGGAAACGTCGTCCCCGGCATGCTCAACCCCCTGAAACCCGAGAACCAGAAGTGGCTGCGCGACGGGACCGAATGGCTGTTAACCAACCTCCCGGATATCGGCGGCATCAATCTGGAAAACGGCGACTTCGCGTCCTGCTATGCGAAGGAATGCCGGGCCGAGCGGGCCAAGCCGGAGAACGATCCCAACTGTTTCTGGGACATGATGGCCACCCAGAAGCCGATCCTGGAAGTCGCCAAGAAGATGCGGCCCGATGGCTGGATGACGTTCGCCAGCTACGTTGGTTTCACCGAGCCCACCGCGCGCGGCGTCAGCAAGACGTCCGTCTATCCTCCGAAGTTTGTGCAGCAGATGCCCGACAACGCCATCTGCCAGTGGACCTTTTCCAGCATGACAACTCCCGAGACCTGGCCCGAAGACGCCCGGCCGCCCAGGTCCAGCTTCAGGGGGCAGTTCGGTCTGCTCCACCATGGGAGCCTCTGGGGCCTGCCGATGGATCCCGCGCGCTGGTGGGCCGCCCCGGGCGCTGCGGCTGACGACTTCTCCACGCTCTATCCTTTCGTCTGTGGACGGATCGCCAAGTCCGGGTTGGGCGGATTGGCCATCACCAGCCAGACCGGTGTACAAAGCCCCGCACACGAGCTGAATTACACGGCCCTGGAGTATTTCGGCTGGCACCCAGAACGCACCTACGCACAATTCCAGAAAGATCGCCTGCAGCTCTGCTACGGCGGGGCCGAACGCGCCGAGCTATTTCTCAAGCTTCTTCGCAACACCACCAAGAACCCGGACGACATCGCGAAGGACAGGGACCAGGCAGTGAGAATAGGACGGGCCCGGAATCTTGACGTTCGCCAGCGCGCCCGCTGGCGCAACCTGGCGGACGAACTGGCGCGCCGGCAACAGCTGGCCCGTGCTTTCAAGAAATGAGCGACCCGCGGCGGATTATCGTAGTCGGAGCGCGAGATGACCCGTTTTGCCTGTGCCCTCACCGGGCTTCTTTTGTGGTTCGAAAGCTTGTGCGCGACCGACCCCGTTCTGCGCGGTACGGCACCGCTTACTATCAAGCGACCCGTCGATGAACTCATGGTGGAGGGACTCAACCGCTATTGCCTGCGGGAACTGGCAGCTGCACGGGAAAAACGAGAGGAACGTTGGCAGCGTGACTTTTCAAGCGACCCAGCCTATGTGAAAAGCATCGCCGGGAACCGCCAACGCTTTCGAACGCTTGTTGGTGCGGTCGATCCACGGCTCACGAGTGCTGCCTCCAATCCGTGTCGCTTCGAGCTGATCGCAACGCTGGATCGATCATCCATTGCGGCCAAGACCGACCAGGTGACGGTCCACGTGGTCCGCTGGCCGGTGCTTGACGGCGTGAGGGGTGAGGGACTGCTGCTCGTCCCGCATGTTGTGCGTGCGGGCGCGGTAGCGCTGCCGGATGCGGACTGGACACCCGAGATGTTCTGCGGTCTGGACGAGGGACTGCCCGCGGCGGCCCAGTTCACGCGCCGGCTGGCCTCGGCGGGGTGCCTTGTCGTCATTCCAACCCTGATCAGCCGCAGTGAAAGACTCTCGGGAAACCCGCACGTCGCTTACACCAATCAGCCTCATCGGGAGTTCCTCCATCGACAGGCCTTTCAGGTGGGTCGGCACGTCATCGGCTATGAAGTGCAAAAGGTGCTCGCCGCCGTCGACCTGCTCGAACAACACGCCCGGCGTCTGTCTCAGCAAGCGCGCGAGTTTCCGATCGGCGTGGCCGGAGTGGGAGAAGGCGCGCTGATCGCGTTGTACGCGGCCGCGCTTGATTCGCGCCTTCGCTCCAGCCTGATTTGCGGCTACTTCCAGGAGCGGGAAGCCGTCTGGCAGGAGCCAATCTACCGCAACGTGTGGGGCCTTTTGACGGAATTCGGCGATGCGGAACTGGCGGGCCTTGTTGCTCCGCGCCGACTGGTGATCGAGGCCTGTGCTGCCGTCGCGGTCGCGGGACCGCCTGCCCTGAAGAAGGAGCGCAGAGCCAGCGCGGCGCCGGGACGGATCGTTCACAATCGCCTTTCCTCGGTGCGCGCCGAGTTTCATCGGGCGGCGCCGACTTATCGCCGGCTAGGTAAGGAAGGGGAACTCGTTCTCGTGGTCAACGGCAAGGAGGGACTGGAACCGCCGGGAAGTGACGAGGCACTGCTGAAGTTCGCCGCGGGCCTGGGCATCGACAACGTGGTGGACGTTCGCCCGCAGGCCTGGAAAAGCATCGCCCTGCCCGATGCGGCCGCCCGTGAGAAACGCCAGTTCGACGAGGTGCAGACGCACGTACAGAGCCTACTCCGGCTGAGTTCCCGGACACGGGATGCGAAATGGCGGATGGACGCGGCCTCCGTGCAGCAATGGCAGCAAAAAAGGAAGGAACTGCGCGACTGGGTCCATGAAGAGCTGATTGGCCGATTGCCTCGGGATGGGCGAAAGCCCAAGGCACGCTCGCGCCTGGTCCTAGACAAGAAAGAGTATGTCGGCTACGAGATCGTGCTGGATGTTGCCGACGACGTCATCGCGGCAGGAATCCTGCTGCTGCCCACCGATTTGCGACCGGGCGAAAAGCGTCCGCTGGTGGTGTGCCAGCACGGACTCGAATCGACGGCACTGGATACGATCACGCACGAAGCTCGGCCTTTTGCGTACTACAAGGCGTTTGCCGAGGTCCTGGTGATGCGGGGCTTCATCGTTTACGTTCCGCAGAATCCGTATCGTGTCGGCGACCGCAGCCGGGCCAGCTCCTGCGGGCCGGTCGCCTTCCGGGCTACGAGTCGCGACCTTCGGCGAAATCGTCGAGGCGAATCGAAACAACCTCGTCGGTGATCGCCGGCAATCGCCTGTACGAAATGCGCCTCATTTCAGGTGGAACCGCCATCGGGGTACGCAACCTGACCGATCCGACCAACCCGCTGGCGATTCCCGGGGGAACGGCGGTCTTCGGCTACCTCCGGCCCGGCACTCTGATCGTGGCCGGCACGAAGGGTTACTTCTCCACGAACCTCGTCATTCTGCAGGGGGGAAACGTCACGCACCAATTCGGCGACGTCATCGCGGTCGACCTGGCCTCGCCCTTCCAAAATGTCATCAACGACGTGCTTTACAACACATTCGGCGACACCAACAGCGGCGATGAGACCTTTTTTATTCAACCCAACGGCGGGCCATTCAACATGTTCGACATGGCCATGCCCGATGCCAATACGCTCTACGTCGCCAGCACCACCTCAGCCGGCGACAACGTCACGACGGACCCGTCCGGCAACCCCGCCGTGGGCCTGGTTCGCATCGTAGCCGTCACCAATCCCAGCAACCTTTTCGAGGTAACTCCGCTGGCGATCCCCGGCACGATGATGGTGCAATCGATCGCTCTCGACGGCAATCGCGCCTACGTGATCGGCAGCCAGGGCCCATGGCGCGACCCGTACACCAATGCCAGCGACATCGGCCCCGTCGGCAACCTTGTCATGGCTGTCCTGGACATCTCTGACATCCGCAACCCGACGGTCATCGGCGCTCCCACCATTCTCAATCGCTCTGCCCGTGGCCTGAGCATGATCGCAGTCGGCGGCAACCGTTTTGTCTTGGGAAGCCTCGGCGCCCTGACCGACGCTCCCCAGCTTTTCCTCATCGATGCCGGCGATCCTAACAATCTGGTGGTGCAAAAGCAGATCACGATCCCGGGCCGCGTCCGGCGCATGAGCGTGGACGGCGATCTCCTTTACACAGCGACAGACGCAGGCATGTTCATCTACAGCTTGGGCAACCCCGACGTGCCCGTCACTGCCCAGGTGCAGATTCCGAACAACACCGGCGTCGAGATCGTCCCCGGCTCGTTCAACGTTGCGCCCACAAACATCATCGACGGCGTCGATTTCGACACACTGGTCTGGGAGTTTACGTTTGATCAAATGACTGCCGACAAGACGTTCACCTGGGACACGGTGGTCAGCAACCTGCAGCCCGGCGAGTCGCGGCCGGTGACCTTGAATACGACCATTGACTTTGTCGCCCAGGGAACGGCCGGCCAGGTCACGCTGCCGCCGGAGGAGGTTTTCGCCGAGCAAGTGCTTTCGCTCAATCCGGCGACGCGGACCGTGCGCCCCGGCGAGGCGGGGCAATTCACCGTCACCATCCACAATCCGTCCACGTTGGACGTGACCTACGACCTCGCGGTGCAGGGAGTACCGCAGGAATGGGTGAGCATCGCCGGCCAGGCGACGGTTGTGGGCGGCGCTTCGGTCGAGGTGCCGCTCACATTGACGGCCGGTCCCTTCACACCCTTGGGCGATTTCGAGTTCGTCGTGACGGCCGTCAACGGCGCCGGCTCTTCGGTCACTGGTGCCTTGACGGTGGCGGGCGACCCGGTATTGCCCGCAGCACAGCCCGAGGCGCGCGGCGTCTTCTTCACGCTCACGCCCGCCGAGGCCACCGCCGGCCAGGGGACCACGGCGCGGTACCGGCTCCGCATCACGAACACCGGCAGCATTACCGACACTTTCGCGATCGAAGTTCAAGCGGCGGTTGGCACGATTGTCCAGCTGCAGTCAGTCAGCGTCGAGGTCCCGCCGGGAGCAAGCAACTTCCGCGAAGTTGAACTGCTGCTCACTCCTGCGGCGGGCTCTCCCGTCGGCACGCAGACGTTTGATGTGTTGGTCCGCTCGACGACCCAGCCGGATGTACAGCATGCGGTGCAGGGGACGCTGGCCGTCGTCGCTCAAGGCGTCAACGTGGAGATGACGACCAGGCAAGGGCCGCCGGTTTCCACCTTTCAGGCGCGCGTGACCAATACCGGCAACAGTGCGGATACCTTCGATCTGCGGCTAGCTGGGCCGCCAGCCCTCGTGGCAACGTTGGATCGGTCGCTGGTGGCGCTGGCGCCCGGGGAATCCACGCTCGTGGACATCGCCGTCGGCGCCATCGACTTCGCCTATGCGTGTGCGTTGCAACTGGTGGTCATGGCCACGTCGCGCAGCAATCCGGACATTGCGGACGCCGATGCCGCGGAAGTGATCATCGCCGAGCACACGGGCCTTGCAACCACGTTCACGCCGGCGACGAAGATGCTGACCGCGCCCGGCGCCACATCCTTCCTGTTGATCATCCAGAACACGGGAAACGTCGAGGAAGCGTATGAGGTGTCGATCCTCAGCACGACCGGGCCGCTGACTGCCAGCATTAATGGCCAAGGCGGCAAGCCCACTCAGGTCATCTCGGTGATCCGCATTCCTGGGCTGCACTCTGGCGCAGTGCTCGTGAACGCCGCCCTCGCCGCGCTGCAACAAGGCGACGTAACGGTGGCCGTGCGCTCGCTCACCAGCGACGCGGCAGCGGCTCCGGTCGCCACCATCCAGGTACCGAGGCCCAACGTCCCGCCAGTGGCGCGTGCCGACAAGTATGCCGTCAACGAGAACACGCTGCTCAGGGTCGGCCCGCTCGGCGGCGTCCTGGCCAACGACACGGATGCGGACAACGATGAGCTGAGCGCCCGCCTGGTGCGTCAAGTCCGTCATGGGCGGCTTGCCTTCGCAGCCGATGGCTCGTTCAGCTATCGTCCCAATCGCTACTTTCACGGCAAGGACACGTTTCAATATGTCGCCTACGACGCCCACGGTCCGTCCGCTGTCAAGACGGTGACGCTCGTCGTTCGTCCAGTCGTCAATGCGCTGATCTTGCAGAAGCGAACTTTTCTTGTGCCCGGAATGCGGCACGAGACGGTCACGGTGCGCTTCGACTGGGTGATTCGCCGGGCCGGCTACAACAATGAGGTCGGCGTGGTGCGCGTGGACGATGCGGACGGCCGGATTGGCAACAAACGGCCCGGTGATCCCGGCTACCTGCAAGCCGCGCTTGCTGCCGGCCGGTGGCAGCGCGTGTTCGGGTCCGGGATGGGCGCGGGCGCCGTGCGCCATCTGACCTTCCGCGCCGGCGAGCGATTCATGGTGTATATCGTGCAGAACGCCAGCACCGAAGCCGCCCTGCGGCCCGGCCCTTCCCGCGGCGTGCCACCCGCATTCTTCATGAACCCCCGGGCTAATTCGGACGGCTTCGACCACGTGCGCATCACCAAGCGCGGAGCCACGACCTGGCTGGCATGGGAAGACCAGACCGGCGGCGGCGACAAGGACTTTAACGACGTCGTCATGACCGTTCGCGCCGTGTGACGCCGAATGCGTTACGAAGAAAGAGTGGGCATATGATGCCCAGCGGCGACCTTGCCACTAGCTCGAAAGAGGGCACCCACTGCCGTTATTCCGCTAACAAATCGAGATCGGGGATTCTTCACTTGATGTGCGCGCCTCCATGAGACGGTCCCATCGACACAAGAATCTTTTTTTGGCCCGTGCGCGGAACGTAGGTCCGTCGCCTGGACACGGAACCTCTTCGACGAGGCCAACCGTGCTCGATGGCCTTCGCGGCATCCGGTAGCTTCGGACTCGATCTACAATAAAACTACCGGACGACGGGCGACCACCGATGCTCGCCGTTTGCATCGGCAGACCAATCCCGTTCGGTGGATGGTAAGGGTGTGATGCCGCTGTCGAGGAACCGGGCTCGCGCGGAGCTACTCGATGATTTCCGGAACGACGCGGCCGGTGACGTCGGTCAGGCGGAAATCCCGGCCGGCATAGCGGAAAGTCAAGCGTTCGTGATCGAGTCCCATGAGGTGCAAGAGCGTGGCGTGCAGATCGTGCATGTGAACTTTGTCGGCCACGGCAAGATGGCCGTATTCATCTGTCCGGCCGAAAGCGCAGCCCTTCTTGATGCCGCCGCCCGCGAGGAACATGGTGAAGCCACCGGGGTTGTGGTCGCGGCCGGTGCCGTTTCGCTCGGCGTAGGGTGTGCGGCCGAATTCGCCGCCCCACCAGACGAGCGTGTCGTCCAAGAGACCCCGGCGCTTGAGGTCGGCCAGCAATCCTGCCACCGGCTTGTCCGTGGCCAGGGCGTGATCGGCGTGTTTGGGCAGGTTGGAATGCTGGTCCCAGGCGGGATTGTCGGTGTTGTCACCGTAGGTGATCTGAATGTAGCGGACGCCGGCCTCGGCGAGGCGGCGAGCCATGAGACACTGCCAGCCGAAATTATCCGTGGCGCGTTCGCCGATGCCGTAGAGCCGCAGCGTCTCCCGCGTCTCGCCGGCCAGATCGAGGACGCGCGGAGCTTCGGATTGCATGCGAAAGGCCAGCTCGAAGGAATCGACGATTGCGTTTAGTTCGGCATCGTTGCGCCCGCGCATCTGATCGGCATTAAGGGCTTGCAACAAGTCGAGTTGCCGACGCTGATCGGCTACCGTCCGCCGGGGGTTGGTCAGGTCGCGTATGCGGGCATCGCGTGCCTGCATTCCTGCCCGGCCGATTGCCGTGCCTTGATAGCATGCGGGTAAAAACGCACTCGACCAGTTGCGTGGCCCGCCGTTGCCAAGCGATGGCAGAATCGTCACGAAGCCGGGAAGACTCTGATTCTCGGTACCCAGGCCATAAAGCAGCCAGGAGCCCATGGCGGGCCTGACTAGGTTGATTGAGCCGGTATGCAGAAACAGCGTCGCCGGTCCATGGGCGACGCCCTCGGTGTGCAGTCCTTGGACGAAGCAAAGGTCATCGACGCACTCGGCGATGTGTGGAAACAGTTCGGAAACCCAGCAGCCAGATTGGCCGTGCTGCCGAAAACGCCACAGATTCTTCATGACGCGATGCTGGACGATGCTGCGCGTGCGTGCACGGGTCCGGGCATCGTCGAAGCTCAGCATGCGGCCGTCATCACGCTTCAGCCGCGGCTTGTAGTCGAAAGTATCGACGTGGCTGGGGCCGCCCTGCATGAAGATAAAAATAATTCGCTTGGCCCGCGGCGTGTGATGCGGTGTCTTCGGCGACAACGGATTGGCGTTGGCGTTCGCCAGATCGGCCAACGCGAGATAGCCAAAGCCGCAAGCGAGCGATTTCAGGGCCTGCCGACGCGACCAAAATGTTTGCAACATGGTAATCAGTTTATAAATCGGAAATCAAGACACGCAAACAGAGTCTGATAAAATCGGTCCCACGCCGCGAGGCGCTGCTTTTCGTTTCGGCCCGCGTTTTCCAGGTATTCGAGCGTGAGCTGCTGTTCCCGCGCGGTCGGCAGTCGGCCCAGCGTCCGCCGATAGACGGCGCTGATTTGTTTGGCGACCTCAGGCTCGCTTGCGGCGACCATGCGTTGGGCCGCGAGTCGCGACTGCTCCATGACGAACGGACTGTTCAGGAGGTACAGCGCCTGCGTCGGCACGGTGCTGACGTTGCGGCGGCCCGTGGCGACGTTGGGGTTCGCGAAGTCAAATACCTCGAACAGCTCCAAAACTCGGTTGCGAAACACCGGCGTGTAGATGCTGCGACGCGCGTCGGTGAACTGGTAGTCGCGCTCCGTCGTCGTGCCTTCCCGGATTGTCGGACCGCCTTGGCGCCGATCCAGCGTGCCACTTGCGACCAGGATCGAATCGCGCAGTGCTTCGGCGTCGAGGCGACGGCGATTCATTTTCCACAAGAGGCGATTCTCCGGGTCGAGCCTGGCTGCAGATTCCTGCACGTCCAGACCGACTTCCGCGCTCATTCGATAGGCACGCGACAGCATGATTTCGCGAATCAACATTTTCACCGACCAGCCGCGCTCGATGAAACGCCGCGCGAGCCAATCTAGTAACTCCGGGTGCGAGGGTAGTTCACCGGTGGCGCCGAAGTTGTCCACGGTGCGGACGATGCCCGCGCCAAAAAGATGCTGCCAGACCCGATTAACGAAAACCCGCACCGTCAGCGGATTATCGGGATTGGCGATCCAGTGGGCCAGTTCGCGGCGGCCGCTTTCCTTGTCCGTCAACCGGGGCATGGGGCCATTGGTCGCGGCCTGAAGGAACCCGCGCCGCACTTTCTCACCCCTGCTGTGCACATTGCCGCGCACACAGACATAGATGTCTCCAATGTGCTGTCCCTCCGCAACGGCCATTGCCGTCGGCCGGACCGGACCGGTTTTCTCAAGGTGCCTGAGCTGTGTCTGCAATTCCATCGGGACCGGCCTGCCGCCGTCCTTGGCCTCGCGGATTCTTTCCCGAAGCGAGGCCAGTACGGCTTCGTGCTTCCGGAGAGCGACTTCCTGAGCAGCGGGCATGGGCAAAGACTGCGTGGTCCACTTGCTCACATTGTCATGAATGATAAACCTGGTGCTCTTGAGAATTCCAGCCAGGGCGTAGTAATCTTTCGTCGGAATCGGATCGAACTTGTGATCGTGGCAGCGCGCGCAACCGACGGTCATGCCCAAGAAACCCTTGCCGATGGTGTCGAGCTGCTCGTCAATAATATCCATTTCGAGAGTGGGCTTGTCCTGGCGTTCATAGTTGTGCGGACCCAAAAGAAGAAATGCCGTAGCAATGAGGAATGCCCGGCGTTGTTCGGGCGTTCTGGTATCGAGAAGATCGCCGGCGATTTGTTCGAGAACGAACTGATTGAACGGCTTGTCATGGTTGAAGGACGCGATGACATAGTCGCGATAGCGCCAGGCGTCCTTGAACAAGAGCGAGCGGCCTCCGCCCGATGATTCCGCGAAGCGGGCCACATCGAGCCAGTGCCGGCCCCAGCGTTCGCCAAAGTGCGGCGAGGCGAGCAAGCGATCCACGACTCTGGCGAGAGCCTCATCGTCGGTCGCACCATCGTGCACAAAAGCATCGATTTCCTCCGGCGTCGGCGGCAAGCCAATGAGTGCATGAGTGGCCCGACGCAAGAGCACCGCACGCGCCGCATCCAGCGCCGGTGTCAGGCCCTTGCTCTCCAGTCTCGCAAGAATGTACCGGTCAATCGGCCCGCGCGGCCAGTTCTCGGCTTTGATGCGCGGCGGCGCGATCCTTGTCGGCGGCTGAAACGCCCAAAACTTCCGGCCTTGCTCGACATCGACATGTGGCTTGGGCGACAGTCCTCTGCCGTCGCGCGGGTCGGGTGCGCCCATTTCGATCCAGCGTTCAATCGCGGCGATCTCTTCGTCCGCGAGTCTGCCCCTGGGGGGCATCTTGAGCTCGCCCACGTGCTTGACGGCCTGGAAAAGCAGGCTCTCTCTTGCCTTGCCGGGAACCAGTGCCGGCCCTGAGTCGCCCCCCTCGACAATGCCCTTCTTCGTATCGAGTTGTAAACCGCCGCGTTGTTTCTTTGACTTGGCGGAATGGCACTCGTAGCAATGCTTGACCAGGACAGGGCGGATTCTCTGCTCAAAGAATAAGATGTCCGCGGATTGGCGCGGATCTTGACCGCACGCCTGCGGCGCGACCAGCAACACAACGCATAGCACAAGGACAGACCGCATGATCTTACCCTAGAAAATGATAGCAGAGACGGTTACCTTCGGCTTCGCCTGTTAATTGCGGTCGGTCGATTCTTGCAGTCGATACCACTATCGCCGCGACCGCATTGCTGCCCTTCATCAAGAAGAAGATCGAAGCCGAGCTGCTGACCGGGACTTTCCAGAGCAACGCCAAGAAGACGTGGGACGACTTCCGGCGCGAGTACGAAGTCAATCGGCGCCCTCTCGCTGCGCAGCCAGGAAGAGATTCTGGTCGCGTTCAAGCATTTCGAGAAGTTGGTCAACCCGGTTCGGCTCGCGTCGATCAAGACGGCGATGATCGACGACTTCCGCTGCAAGCGCCGCGCACTGCCCGGGAAGTGGAAGGGCGAGCCGGCATCGCCGGCGACGCTCATCAAGGACTTGCGGCATCTCCGGGCCGCGCTCCGCAAGGCGCACAATTGGGGCTACCTCCCGAACGTCCCCGACTTCGCTTTCGAGAAGGAACCGAAGAAGCTGCCGACCTATGTGACGGGCGAGCACTTCGCCGCGATCTACCGCGCCTGCCAATCCGCGACCATGCCAACAGACTTACATTCTCTGCGGCCGACTGGCGGCGCGCATTGATCGTGACCGCCTACATGACGGGCTGGCGGATTTCAGAGTTGCTGGCGCTCAAGCGCGCCGACCTGGACCTGGAAGCCGGGAACGCGATCACGCGGGCCGACGACAACAAGGGCAAGCGCGACGAGCTGGTCAAGCTCCATGTCGTGGTTGTGGATCACCTGCGGAAGCTCGCGAGCTTCGATCCGCACGTTTTCCCTTGGAACCACAACAAGACGACGCTGTACGGCCAGTTTGCGGAGATCCAGGAAGCGGCGAAGATCAAGCTGCCGTGCCAGGCCCGGCACGAGCATACGCGCTTCTGCCACGTCTACGGCTTCCATGATTTTCGCCGGGCCTTAGCGACGATGAACGCCGACAAGCTGACGCCGGACGCGCTGCAAGCGCTCATGCGGCACAAGAGCTACAGCACGACGCAGCGCTACATCGCGATCGCGCGGCAAATGGACGCCGCAGTGGCGGGGTTGCATGTGCCGGAAGTACTGAAAGTCAAAGGGCTAGCAAATTAGCTCAATACGAATTGTCGTGCCTTCATTATTGTCGTGCGGTAGCATATCCTCGCCCGTCTTCTCTCTGCTCAAACCGGGGGATTGATTGTGCGCGTGTATTTTGACGCAACGCTTGATGAGGCGGTTGATGCATCCCTTCGAGCGCTTTCTCGTTCGCGGTCGATGCGCTCGTTTCGCTGGGCCGATTACGTCGGTGGGGCCATTCTCACCGGGATCGTCACTGGATTCGGCATATTCCTGCTTTCCGATCACCTTGCTGTCCAAGAGCGCTTGATCACTTGTGGGATTGTTGGCGTCATCGCGGCTTGCCTGTTTCCATTCTTGCACGCATGGACAATTAAGCGGCGGCTCCGCAAGTACTACGCCGAACAGCTTCGCGGCAAACGCACGTTCAGCGTTGAAGTGGAATTATCGCCAGCCGGCGTTATCGTAACCCAAAATGAGTGTACGATTGCATTTGCCTGGCCTCAGGTTGACGTGATTGAAGAATCCTTGGACACGATCGATTTCTTCATGCGCAACGGTGGATCTGTTACCGTTCGAAAGCGAGCCTTTCAATCCAGAGAATCGATAGCAGAGTTCGTTCAGGAAGCAATGCAATACTTCAATTCAACTCACGACCGGCCCGTTTCCGCCTGAAAGCCGTTGAGGGATATATGAGGGACTGCCTTCCCTCAACCCCTTCGATTCGCCGTAAGTTCTTTCGTAGCAAGCGAGGGCGACGGGACTCGAACCCGCAACCACCGGATCGACAGTCCGGTACTCTAACCAATTGAGCTACGCCCCCATGTGCTTTCAATACGCACATATTATAGGCACCTGACCTGCGCAGCAAGGGAGCGAGGTGAGGGAAGCACGCCTTACACGGCGGAATCCTGCGTCCGGGGTTCGTGCAGCGATTTCCCCGCCCAAGTTCCAGCATCTCCGTGGTGCCAGGCACCAGGCAAGTTTGTTAGCGGCGGCTCGTTGACTTGGCCACATCCCCCTGCTAGGGTAATGTTGCCCACGGCGCGGGACGCGCTTGTTGCCCGAAGCGATTCGGGGCCCAAACCACGGATGGCGAGGTGGTCCTTCTCCGACTCGAAGATGGACCATGCTGACGCGGGGAGGGACTGCACGCTTCCCGCCACTTCGCCGATCTGGTAGCCACAAGCATCCTGTCGTGCGCCATGTAACCAGTGCGGGACACTGTCCCGTGGGGCTTTGCCTTTTCACGTCCAGGGGTCAGGTGAACCATGAGTTTGGATCTAATCGACGACGTCAAGTTTTCCCAGGAAGAGCAACTCGAATCGCTGATGCAGCGCCGGCTCGGCAATCGCATTCGCGGCTTGCGCATCCAGCTTCAGCCGCGCGGCGTGGTCATTCAGGGGCGCACCAGCACCTACCACGCCAAGCAACTCGCCCAGCATGCCGCCATGGAACTGGCCAACATGCCGATTCTGGCAAATGACATCGAGGTCTATTAACGCCTAGAATCCCGGCAGTATCCGGTCGGCGTTGCCGGATTCGTGTCGCCGGTGCCAGTCACTTCGTCAACTTTCCGGCGCGCGCCTACAATGACTGTGAGTCCGTCACGCGACGACCAGCACAGCTTACATGCCGGAAGCCTTTTCCATTCGCTGGAAGCTCGATCGGCCTCTTGTCGAGCAGGACAAGGCGGAGGACGTGTATGCGCTGGTGACAATCGAGCCGACGACGGGCGGGCCGTTGCTGGCCAGCCAGCTGGCGTTGCCCGCTCATGTCATCTTGCTGGTGGATGTCAGCGGCTCGATGGATTTTCTGGTACGCTTCGATCCCGATGCCAAGAACATGGGCGAGGGCGTCACCGAGGGGCAAGCCTCTCAAAAAGTAGTGTCCAGCGTGCCGAGCCGCCGCGAGATGGCCTGCGCCGTCGTGCAGAGGCTGGCCGAACGATTGACCGGCCAGGACCTGTTCACCCTGGTGGCCTTCGACGACAAGGCCTATAACCTCGCAACCTGCCTGTCGCCCGACGACCTGGACGCGCTGCACTCGGCGATCAAGAAACTGGAGAAGACCGGCGGCGGCGGCACAGCCATGGGACGCGGACTGGACGCCGTCCGCAAGATCCTGGCGGCCACGCCGGACCCCAATCGGACTCGCAAGCTCGTATTGCTCACCGACGGCCAGGCCGACGACCCCGGCGAGGCCCTCGCGGCGGCCCAGGCGCTGGGCCGCGAGTTTTCCGTGCCCATCGTCGCCCTCGGCACCGGCGAATGCAAGGTCGCCTTTCTCAAGGAGGTCGCTCAGACCACGCTGGCCGGTACCTTCAACCATGTCCGGGCCGAGGCGGATGCCGAGCAGCTGTTTCATCAGGTGCTGGCCGGACAGAAGAACGTCCAGGCGGTCAACGTGCTTTTGAAGCTCTGGCTTTCGCCGGAGATTCAGGTGCGCGAGCTGTATCGGACGCGGCCGGAGATCCTCTTTGTCGGCGATGTGCGGCCCGACTCGAGCAACGTCGTCGAATTGCGCCTCGAGCAGATGGAGCGTGGCAAGGGCTACGAATTCCTCTTTCGCTGCACGGTGCCGAGAAAGCAAGCGAATCAGCGTTTCCGGCTGGCGAAGGCAACACTGACCTATGACCTGCCGGCGCATGGCCGCAAGGCCGAGACCGTGGAGGCGAACATTGTCGTCGAGTACACCGCCGACGCCGAGCGCGCCCGCGAACGCAGCGGCGACGTCCGCCGGGCACTCGCCCGCGCCGAGGTGCAGCGGCAGATCCTCTTCATCCAGGCCAAGGCCGACCTGCTCCAGCAGGGCCAGGGCAGCGAGCGCGACCGTGTGCTGGTCGCGAACGTCCTGCACGCTCTCGTCAAGAAGTTCGACGAGTTCGGCGACCGGCCGATGGCCAACCAGTTCCGGCACATGGAGCAAGAGTTGCTGGCCAAGGGCACGATCTCACAGGACATGCTCAATCGCTCGCTGGCGGCGTCGTCCCGGGCCGAGGAAGTCATCGTCGCGCAAGATATCGATTTCTGATCATGCCATCAGAGTCCGCGGCGACGAGGAAGACTGCAAGCGGCATGGCTGGCGGCAGATGGGCAAGCAAGTTATAATGCAAAAATCCAGGTGCCGAGGTAGCTGTCATGGCCGCGATTCTTCCTGCCAGTCAGATTCAACTCGTCGGACCGTTGCACGGCGCCCGCACGCGGACCTCTCATACCGAGGAGCCAGGCTGGGAGAACGTGCTTCAGCAATTGCAGGAAATCCGCGCCTTGACTGACGACTGGGATGGCCAGGGCGCTGAAGCGCCAACGGTTGCCAACGTGAACTGGGCGATCGCGTGGGTCGAGCAGATGCGGCAGTACCCAGGCGCCATTGTGCCGATGCGCGCCGTGCCTGGAGTGGGCGGGGAACTCTATCTCGAATGGCGCTGCGATGATCTACGCGTGGATGCTGAAATAGCGGCGCCGGCACGCGTCGAATGGACTCTTTCTGAGTCCGGGAAAGCCAACCGCCATTGGGTCACTGAAGGGGGATTGCCATATTTTCTGTGCGCCAATTGAGGCTCGCGGATGCCGGACGACTCTGACAACCTGCAGTCCGACGAAGCTCTTGTCAGCAACGACGAATTCGTATTGCGACGAATTCACAAGAATCACTGTAGCAGCGATGTGCCGTCAAACTTCCACTTCGCCGCATTTCGCCCAACGCGCGACGACGAAGATGGCATCTCGGTCTTTCGCGAGAGAATCATCTCCGCGGCGGAAGTGGCTTCCCTCGGCAGAAAGCCAGAGGAGTACTTCGTTGTTCGTCTGTCCGTCGCTGCACTGGCTCAATTGGGACTCAGTGTCGTTCCCGATGTCGACGCGAAGGCTCCTGCCGGCCATGCCTTCATACCGGAGCTCGGATTGACCAAGTACCAGCGAAACAAGCAATCTCTCAAAGATGTACTACTGGAGCTGGCGCGAATGGCCGCCAATTCCATTGTTCATGTGCCGCGCGTGCCACAATGACCAAGCCAATCCGAGTCTGTTCG
>Ga0194128_10003014_pt1 | contig 26488 bp, 21 predicted proteins | sample TA2KigCa65mmetaG_FD_148650 | JGI IMG/M metagenome (GOLD analysis project Ga0194128, IMG submission 148650) | Freshwater microbial communities from Lake Tanganyika, Tanzania - TA2015037 Kigoma Deep Cast 65m | ecosystem: Environmental > Aquatic > Freshwater > Lake | place: Tanzania: Lake...
GGCCACCCGACGCACGCTCGAGGACCTGTCGCGCGCGCTGGCCGAGCTCGCGACCGCGCCGGCGCGGGAGCTCGACGCGGAGGGCTTCGAGCGGCTGCTCGGATCCCGCTTCGATGTCGTCTCGCGGCACTGCGGCAGCGCTGCGACTCGCGCAGCGCTTGCGCAGCTGCGCACGGAGGCTCGCGGGGAGTGGCTCGGCCTGCGCTTCCCGCTCGTCCTGCAGCACGCCGACCTGCGCAGCAAGCATGTGCAGGTCGAGCGCGACGGGAAACTGGTGGCGCTGCTGGACTGGGGTTCGGCGGAACTCGCCGACCTGCCTGGATTCGACCTGCTCCATCACATGCTGCACGAACGCAAGCAGGCCGAGGGACTGAGCTCGCGCGCGATGTGGCGTCTGGCGCTCGAGCCGAGGCACTTGCGCGACTTCGAGCGTGCGTCACTCGAGCGCTACGCCACCGCGCTGGCGCTCCCAGAAGGCTACTTCCCAGCTCTCGCGAAGATCTACCCGGTGGTCGTCGCCGCCATGGCCGAGCGGCACTGGGACTACAGTCGCCCGCGCTGGATCGAGCGCCAGTTCGGCCTCGGGGCCGAGCGCGAGACCTGATTCCTGCGGCTGGGGCGGGCGCCCCTGCCCCCTCCGAGCGTGCCCGAGCCCCAGAGGCTGCCGATCTAGGCACTTGGGGGGCTTGGCAGGCGCAAAGAATGTGCTAGAAATAGGCCGCCCGCGCGTCGCTCTGCCGTTGTTCCATCTTCCGCCCGACCCACTCGAATGACGATCGGCTCCCCCCTTTCGAGATGCACGATCCTAGGATAGCTTCATTTGCCGTCGCGGGGCGACCCGCATTACTCACCTTGGACGCTCGAGCTCAAGCTACATTCTTCCAATCGCAGGAGATCCCCATGCACACCCCCAACACCAAGCTGCTGCTCCGCGCCTCGGCAGTGCTTGCGCTCGCACCGTTGGCCTTCGCCGACGAGCCCGAGGCCCTTCCGGTCTGCAGCTACGGCGGCCCCTACTTCGCCGAGTGCACCGGCGCCTCTACGGCGGTTCCGCTCGACGGCTCGGCCTCGTTCGATCCCGATGGCACCCCGCTCACCTACAGTTGGATCGAGGAGTGCCCCTTCGGCTTCATCGATGACCCGTCGGTCTCGCAGCCGAACTTCGTCATCGACATGACCGGTCAGTGCCAACGCGCGTGCTTCGTTGCGCTGCGCGTGTTCTCGGGCGGTCAGGGCAATGTGCAGAACGGCACCTGCAGCGGCTATGTCACGGTCAGCGACACGACCGCGCCGGTGCTCGCGCTGCCGATCAACGTGATCGGTCCCTGGGGCCTCGACACGAGCGTTGCGTCGCTCGGCGCCGCGACGGCGACCGACCTGTGCGACCCGTCGCCGGCGCTCTCGTTCGCGGACACGGTGATCCCCTCGCAGGGCCCGGGCCACGAGCAGACGATCGTCCGCCGCTGGACGGCGCTCGACCGCTGCGGCTTCTTCTCGTCGCTCGATCAGCTGATCACGCTGACAAGCCCCGACACATCGGTCGACTCGTCGTTCAACGTCGACCTCGACATCAACGCCTGCCCGGATGTGCTCGTCCGCGCCACGCAGGGTCCGCGCATCGTGCTGACGCTGCTCGGCCGCGCCAACCTCTACATGAACGGCGTGAACCGCTCGACGGTCAAGCTCAGCCGTCAGGCGGACCCGGCGAACTTCGTCACGCCGACCAACCCGTGGCTGTACTCGGCCACGCAGATCGGCGTGTTCGCCGCGTCGAACTTCGGCGACTGCAACCCGGCGGGCACCGACGGCCGCGCGGACCTGCGCTTCCAGTTCAACTACCCGCAGGTGGCCAGCACGCTCGGCTTGAACAGCCTGCCGGCCGGCACCACGGTGCCGATCCAGATGTTCGGCCTGCGCACCAACGGCACGCAGTGGATCGCCTACGGCGAGATCGTCGTGCAGTAAGCGCGGTGCAAGAGTCGGGGCCGTGCAGTCGTAGCGCTGCACGCTCCAGATCTCAGGCGGGGCTCTCCGGGATGAACTCCCGGGGAGCCCCGCGCGCGTTGGAGCTCCCTCACCCGCGCCCTAGACTTCTCGCCCCCATGCAGCGCCTGCTCCCGCCTCGCGCTCGCGCGCTGCAGTCGAACCTGCGCCACAGCTGGATCGACGGACTGCTCTACAGCGGCATGGTCGGCGTCGGCGAGGCCTATTTGCCGGCCTTCGTGCTTGCGACGGGGCACGGCGAACTCGCCTCGGGCCTCGTCGCGACGGTCCCGATGCTGACGGGCGCGCTGCTGCAGCTCGTCACGCCCCACGCCGTCGCGCGCATGGGCTCCTACCGGCGCTGGGTCGTCCTGTGCGCGAGCCTGCAAGCGCTCGCGTTCGTGCCGCTCGTCCTCGGCGCGCTGGTGGGCTCGATGTCGACCGCCAGCATCTTCCTCGTGGCAGCCCTGTACTGGGCCGCGGGCTTGGCGGGAGCGCCAGCGTGGAACACCTGGATCACCACGCTCGTGCCGCGCGGCATCTGGGCGCGCTACTTCGCGCTGCGGACGCGGGCGATGCACGCGGCGACGCTCCTCGGGCTCGTCGTCGGAGGAGTCGTCCTGCACGGGCTCGAGATGGGCAGCGACGGGCGCGCGTTCGCACTGCTGTTCGCGCTCGCCGGAATCGCGCGCTGGTGGAGCGCGCGCCACCTCGCGGCGCACACCGAGCCCGAGCGGCCCCACACCCTGCCGACGCCGTGGAGAGTCGTGCTGCGCTCCCCGGCGCTGCGCAGCGCGCGCGCGCTGATCACATACCTCCTGTGCCTGCAGGTCGCGGTGCAGTTCGCCGCTCCGTTCTACTCGCCCTACATGCTGGGCGAGCTCGGGTTCCCCTACGCGATGTACATGACGCTCGTGGCGTCCGCGTTCGTGGCCAAGTTCCTCGCGCTGCCGCTGCTCGGCTCGCGCGCGGCGCGCATCGGGCCGCGGCGTCTCGCATGGTTCGGCGCCATCGGGATCGTGTTCACATCCCTGCCGTGGTACACGACCACGAACTTCTGGCTCCTGCTCGCGACGCAGCTCGTCGCCGGGGTGTTCTGGGCGGCCTTCGAGCTCGCCTCGCTGCTGCTGCTCTTCGAGCACATTCCCGAGCGCGAGCGCACCAGCGTGATCACGCTCTTCAACCTCGGCAACTCGGCGAGCTTCGTGCTCGGATCCCTCGCCGGCGGCGCGACGCTCGGGGTTCTCGGCTCGGGTCGCGAGGCCTATGCGACCCTGTTCCTCGTCACCGCCGGTCTGCGCGCCCTCACCCTGCTCCTGCTCCAGCGCGTGGGCGACGGGCCCTTCGCGCTGCCCCGCGAGGGTCCGCAGGTCAGTGCGAGCGCCGTGCGACCGTCGCTGGGATCGATCGACGCCCAGATCGTGGCGGGCGAGGCGCCGGAACGCCCCTAGGACGCTCCAGCGACGGAGCGCGACGGTCGAAGAGGCCTGCGGGGCGGAGCGCGCCCGCGAAAGCGGCCGCTCCGAGGGCTATAAGCGAGTCGAGGCGCGGGCCGCGGGGCCCAACGGAGGAGCCATAGAAACAAAGCTGATCTGGTTGGGTTTCGCAGCGGCTGCTGGCGTGCCGTTCCTCGTGCTGGCGGCGCTGCGGCGACCGTTCTTCGGCGCGCTCGCGTCGGGAGCGGCGGTGCTCGCGCTCGCACATGTGCAGGGTGCTCGCGGCGCGTGGGTGGCGGCGAGCGCCGCCCTGCTCGCCCTCGCGCTGCTGGTCTACCTCGTGCGCCCGCTGCGGCGCGCGCTCGTCACGGCACCGCTCTTCCCGCTCGTGCGTCGCATCCTGCCGAAGATGAGCGACACGGAGCGCGCGGCGCTCGAAGCAGGAACGGTCGGTTGGGATGGCGAGCTCTTCGGCGGCTCGCCCGACTTGCGCAAGCTCGCGAGCGCGAAGGACCGCGACCTCGACGAGCGCGAGCGCGCGTTCCTGCGCGACACGCTGGATCCCTTGTGCGCGCTGCTCGACGACGACGCGGTCACGCGCGCGGGCGACCTCCCGCCGCAGGCGTGGGAGGCGATCCGCGACAGCGGGCTCATGGGGATGATCATCCCGCAGAGCTTCGGCGGGCTTGAGTTCTCCGCGCGCATGCAGTCCACCGTCGTGGCGCGCCTGAGCTCGCGCTGCGTGACCGCCGCCGTGACGGTGATGGTGCCCAACTCGCTCGGGCCCGCGGAGCTCCTGCTGCACTACGGCACCGACGACCAGAAGCGCCACTGGCTGCCGCGGCTCGCGCGCGGCGAGGAAATCCCGTGCTTCGCGCTCACGGAGCCCTCGGCCGGCTCCGATGCGGCGTCGATGCGCAGCGAAGGCGTCGTGTGCCGCGGCTCGTTCGAGGGCCGGGATGTGCTCGGCATGCGGCTCACATGGGAGAAGCGCTACATCACGCTCGCCCCCATCGCCACGGTGCTGGGCCTCGCCTTCAAGCTGCGCGATCCCGAGCGCCTGCTCGGCGGCGAGGTCGAGCTCGGAATCACCTGCGCGCTCATTCCGGTTTCGACGAGCGGAGTCGTGACGGGCGAGCGCCATGACCCGCTCGGCATTCCGTTCATGAACGGCCCGACGCGCGGACGCGATGTCTTCGTGCCGCTCGACTTCATCATCGGCGGCCCGGCGCAGGCTGGGCGCGGCTGGACGATGCTGATGCAGTGCCTCGCGGCGGGACGCGGCGTGTCGCTGCCGGCGCTCTCCACCGGCGCGGTGCAGCTCGCCGCGCGCGTCACCGGAGCGCACGCGACCGTGCGCGAGCAGTTCTCCCTGCCGATCGGGCGCTTCGAGGGCGTCGAGGCGAAGCTCGGACGCATCGCGGGGCTCGCCTACACGATCGACGCGGCGCGGACACTCACACTCGGTGCACTCGATCGCGGCGAGAAACCCGCGGTCGTGACCGCGATCATGAAGGCCTACACGACGGAGGCGATGCGCGTCGTCCTGAACGACGCGCTCGATGTGGTCGGTGGCAACGGCATCTGTCGCGGGCCGCGCAACACGCTGGCGCACGCCTACCAGTCGCTCCCGATCGGCATCACCGTCGAGGGCGCGAACATCCTCACGCGCTCGATGATCATCTTCGGGCAGGGCGCGATTCGCTGCCATCCGTGGGTGCAGCGCGAGCTCACGGCAGCGCACAAGGGCGATGTCGCCGCGTTCGACGAGGCGTTCTGGGGACATATTGGGCATGTGTTCACCAACGGCGTGCGCGCGTTCGGGCACGGGCTCACCGGTGGTGCGTTCGCAAGCGTGCCGTGCTCCGGTGTCGCGGCGCCGTACGCGCGAGACCTGATGCGCTATAGCGCCGCATTCGCATTTGCGGCCGATACGGCGATGGGAACGCTCGGAGCGGCACTCAAGCGCAAGGAGAACCTGAGCGGCCGGCTCGCCGACGCGCTGGCGTGGCTGTACCTCGGGTCCGCGGTGCTCAAGCGCTTCCTCGATGCGGGCCAGCCCGCGGCGCAGCGCGATGTCTTCCGCTGGTCGATGGAACACGCGCTGCACGAGCTCGAACAAGCCCTCGTCGGGCTGCTCGACAACCTTCCGTCCCGCCCGGTGGCCTTTGGGCTCCGCCGGGTGCTGCTCCCGCTTGGCGCGCGACGCCGTGCGCCGAGTGATCGACGCACGAGCACCGTCGCGCGCGGCCTCGTCGAACTCGGCGAGCTGCGCGGGCTGCTCACGGAGCTCGTCTATGTTCCCGCGCGCGACGAGTTCGGCCTCGGCCGGCTCGAGGCGGCGCTCGAGGCCGTGCTCGCGGCGCGCGAGGCGCGCGACAAGCTCAAGGACGCACAGCGCAAGGGCAAGCTGCCACGGGGCACGGCGGCGAATGTCGAGCTCGCGCTCGCAGAGGGCATCCTCTCGCCCGCCGAGGCCGAGTCGATTCGCACGGCGGAGAAGGCGCGCGACGAGGCCGTCGCGGTCGATGCGTTCCCGCGCGCTACGCCGCAGCGATGAGCTCGAAGCACCCCGTCACGCAGGCCGTGCGCACGCTGCGCGCGGCCAAGGTCGCCTTCGAAGCCCACGAGTACGCCTATGTCGAGAAGGGCGGCACGGCGGCGTCCTCCGCGGCCCTCGGGGTCCCGGAGCATCAGGTCGTGAAGACGCTGATCCTCGAGGACGATGCCAAGGAGCCGCTCGTCGTGCTCATGCACGGCGACAAGCAGGTCTCGACGCGCAACCTCGCGCGCCAGATCGGCGCGCGCAGCGTGCAGCCGTGCAAGCCCGAGGTCGCCGATCGCCACTCGGGCTACCAGGTCGGGGGCACGAGCCCCTTCGGCACGAAGCGTGCCATGAGAACCTACATGGAGCGCACGATCCTCGAGCTGCCGCGCATCTGGATCAACGGCGGGCGACGCGGGTTCCTCGTGTCCCTCGATCCCAAGGAAGCGGCGCGCGTGCTCGCGCCGGTTCTCGTCGATGTCGCCACCGAAGCCTGACCGGAGGACTCGCGGTGCCTAGAATGCGCCGCGATGAATGTCCCCCACGACCGCGCCACTCTCGTTCTCATGCTGCTGCTCGCCGCGTGTGGCGATGCGCCGGCGCCGCTGCCCACTGCGGCGCGCATCGAGCTCGCCGAGGTCGGTGAGCGCGCGGGGCTGACGCTGGTGCAGACAAGCGGCGACCCGCGGCGCTGGTACATCCCGGAGAGCAACGGGACCGGCGCGGCATGGCTCGACTACGACGGAGATGGAGATCTCGATCTGTTCATCGGCAACGGCCAACGCGTGCGCTACCTCGACAACGGAGCGCGTCTCGAAGTCGTGCGCGACGCGCGCAGCGCGCTGTACCGCAACGACGGAAACCTGCGCTTCACCGATGTGAGCGCTGAAGCGGGCGGTGCTCGTAGCGACTGGGTGCAGGCGATCGCTACGGCCGATGTCGACAACGACGGCGACACGGACCTGTACCTCGGCTGCATCGGACCGGATGTGCTGCTGCGCAACGACGGCGGTCGCTTCGCCGACGCGACGGCGGAGAGCGGGCTGCGCAACGACCTGTGGGCGGCGGGCGCGGCCTTTGCGGATGTCGACAACGACGGCTGGCTGGACCTCTACATCGCGAACTACTGCCTGTTCGACTTCGAGAATCCGCCGAACAAGGGAGTGCGCAATGTGATCAAGGAACTCGAGGTCGCGTGGGGACCGGAGGAAGAAAACAAGCAGGGCTTCAATCCCGGCGCACCGGATGTGCTGTTCCTCGGCATCGGCGGCGGCAAGTTCCGCGAGGCCACGGCCGAGCGCGGGCTGGTGCTCCCGAAGGCGCTGTGCTCCTACGCCGCGGTATTCAGCGACATCGACGGCGACGGAGATCAGGACATTCTCGTCGGCAACGACATGCAGCCTTCGAATCTCTTCGTGAACGACGGTCGCGGTCACTTCACCGAAGAAGGCGCGGCCCGCGGCTTCGCGCTCGGCGCGGATGGGCGCGCGACGAGCGCGATGGGGCTCGTGCCCGAGGATGTCGATTTCGATGGCGACTTCGACATGCTGCGCACGAACTTTGACTTCGAGCCCAACTCGCTGCACATCAACGATGGAACTGGGCACTTCGCCGATCGCGCGCGGCCGCTCGGGCTCGCGGCGGGCTCGGTCGACAAGCTCGGTTGGGGTGCGGGCTTCTTCGATGCAGAGCTCGACGGCGACCTCGACCTGCTGATCGCCAACGGGCATGTGTACCCGCAGGCGAAGGAGATCGGCATGAGCGGCTGGAAGATGGAGACACAGCTCTACGAGGCTGTGCAAGGTCCTTCCGGGTCCGTGGTGTGGCTCGACGCCACCGTACGCGTCGGCGGCGGGCTTGAGGGGCTCCACTCGGCGCGCGGATTGGCGCTCGCCGATGCGGACGACGACGGCGACATCGACGCGCTCGTCACGGATCTGGACGAACGGCCGCGCCTGCTGGAGAACCGCTCGGCGCGCGGCGGCCGCTGGCTCGCCGTGCGGCTCGAGGGCACCCGCTCGAATCGCGATGGAATCGGCGCCGTGGTCGCCGTAGAGGCCGGCGGACGCGCGTGGACACGCGAGGCGCGGCGCACGGCAGGCCTGTATTCCTCGCACGATCCGCGCCTGCACTTCGGCCTCGGGCCGGTCGCGCGCATCGACTCGGTCGAGGTGCGCTGGCCCAGCGGCGCGCGCTCCATGGTGGCGGCCCCCTCGCTCGACAGTATCCTCGTCGTCGAGGAGCCCTAGGTCACGATGAAGGTCGCGCTCGTCTTTCCCCCGCAGGGGCATTTCACGCAGCCCTACTTGAGCCTGCCTTCGCTGGCGGCCTACCTGCGCGCCCACGATATCGGGCAGGTCGAGCTGTTCGACGAGAGCATCCTCGCCTACGACCACTTCCTCTCGAAGGAGCGGCTCGAGCGTTCTCTCGGTCGCATCCGCGCGCGCGAGCGCATGGCGGAACTCGACGCGAAGGAGACGCTGCTCTTCTCCGACATGGAGCAGTACCAGACGCTCTCGGAGATCGACCTCGTCGGCGAGCGCGTCGCGGCGGACATCGAGGAAGCCAAGCGCGTCCTGCGCACCAAGGAGCCCTTCTACGACTACGAGCGCTACCTGTGGGCCGGGCGCACGATCGAACAGGGATTGCGCATCCTCTCCACCGAGTTCGCGCCGAGCCGCCTCACCGCGCACGGCTTCGTGATGCGCTACTCCGTCGAGCGCAGCAGCGAGATCCTCGCGGGCACGGCGGACGAGAAGGAAAACCCGTTCCTCGAGTACTTCCGCGAGCACACGCTGCCGCGCCTGCGCGCACTCGATCCCGACCTCGTCGGCATCTCGCTCACCTTCCCCAGCCAAGCCATCCCTGCGTTCACGCTCGCGCGCCTGATCAAGGAGTGGAAGCCTTCGGTCCACATCACGGTCGGCGGCGGCCTGCTCGCCTATGTCGCCGAGAAGCTCTCCAAGCGTCCCGAGGTGTGGGGCGTGATCGACAGCTTCATCATGCTCGAAGGCGAGGGCCCGCTGCTCGCGCTGTGCCGCGAGATCGAGAGCGGGCGCCGCGACCTCGCCTCGATTCCCAACATGATGTGGCGCGACAGCGACGGGGCCGTGCGTCACAACACGCACCGCGACCCGCTCGACATCAAGACGCTGCCGACGCCCGACTTCGACGGCATGCCGCTCGACAAGTATTTCTCGCCCGAGCTGGTGCTGCCGCTCGCCATCACGCGCGGCTGTTACTGGGGCAAGTGCGTGTTCTGCACGCTCTACACCGTGATCGGGCCGGGCTACCGCGGGCGCGCCATCGACCAGACGGTCGAGGACATGCGCAAGCTCTCCGCGAAGTACCGCACCAAGCACTTCTACCTAGCGATCGAGGACCTGCCGCCCAACATGGCCGCGCGCTTGCCGCAGGCGATCCTCGACGCGGGGCTCGATGTCGACTGGTGGTGCGACGCACGCCTCGAACACGAAGCGTTCACGCAGGAAGTCTGCGACGCGATGGCGAGGGCCGGCTGCAAGCGCATCGCTTTCGGCTACGAGAGCTCGTCGCAACGCGTGCTCGCGCGCATGTGCAAGGGCATCGATCCTGACAAGTCGATGGAGCTCGTGCGGCGCGTGCGCAAGTCGGGCATCTCCGTCACGCTCTACGCGATGATCGGCTTCCCGACCGAGACGCGCGACGAGGCGCGCGAGACGCTGCAGACGATCCTCGCCAACCGCGACGCGGTCCAAGAGGTCAGCGTGCGCGTGTTCTACCTCGACGAGTCGAGCGAGATCTTCAAGCGTCGCGAGGAATTCGACATCGTAGAGATCTACCCGGACGCCTCGGCCGACCTGCAGGTCTACTACGACTTCAAGTGCGCGAGCGGCATGAGCCGCCGCGAAGCGCGCGACACCTACCTCGAGTTCACGCGCGCGCTGCGCTCGCACTTCCCCGTATTCCAGAACACGAACATGCTCTACCACGAGCTGAAGAGCCACTACTTCCTGTACCTCGCGCGCGCGGGGAGCTGGGAGAAGCTGTGCTCCGATGTGCTCGAGCGGCCGCGCGGCAAGGGCGCGTCGGGCGAGCGTCCGCGGCGCCGGCGCGAGCTCCTGCGGCGCGAGCTGCGCTTCGACCGAGCGCAGATCGACCAGCGGCTCTCCACGATCGACTCCGCCACGCTGCGCCCGCGCTACCAGTCCGACTTGATCGAGAACGAGGACCGAGAGCGCTTCGACCGCGAGTTGCAGCCCGAAGAGCCGAGCGACGCCACGCTGGTCTACGACCCCTCGACCGGCGAGGTGCAGTGCTTCTCGGCGGCGGCCGCGCTGCTGCTCGAGCGCTGCGACGGCACGCGCACGCTCGAGCAGGTGATCGAGATCGTCCCCCACGAGGTGCGCGGCGAGGCGCTGCGCTGCGTCGAGGAAATGCACAAGGCCCAGCTCTTCGAGCAGGAGATCGCCCGGTGAAGGAACAGCGCAAGGACGAAGAGGTGACGGATCCCGCGGCGCAGGGTGCTGCAACGGACAAGCCTGCACCCGCGAATCCCGCCGAGGCCAAGAAGCCCGCGGGCATGAACTTCGTGTTCAAGATCGCGCCGGCAGACCCGAAGAACTCGTTCGACTTCGAGGACGTCGCCGACAAGTGAGCGCAAGCGGCCGCGCTCAGCGCTCCTGCATCCGCAGGATCGAGTGCGCGAGGCCGTGCAGCCGGATCTTGGCACCGTCGTCGAAGTCGCGCATCGGCTCCGGATCGATGCCGAAGCCGCGGTGGCCGACGAGCAGCGCGTTCACGCGCATGCCATGGGCCTCGGCAGCATCCCAGCGGAACGCGAACAGCGCACCCTGCGACCCGTGCGCGAACGCCAGTGGGCGCCGCGTCCTGGTCCACACATCGTAGAGCGTCGACGAGAGCCAGCCGTCGTCGAGCTTCGCGTTGCCGACACGGCGCGTGCGTGTGAAGTTCATCTGTCCCTCCAGCCCCGGCATCTCGGTGTGGAACAGGTTGAGCTGTCCCTGCCCGTCGAAGGCCACGACGGGTCGCGTCGAGGCGCGCGCACCGGCCTCGCCGCGCACCCACACGGTGTCGAAAACCGACAGCGCATCGCCCTGCAGCTCGAGCCACGAGACGCGCAGGCAGTACGGGGTGCCCTTGCCGTTCGTCGCCGCGCTCGCGAGCACGATGCGCCCGTCGCGCGGATCGACACCGAGCCCGACCGGCACGGCGGAGTCGAGCGGAAGCACGCCGCCGCGCGTCACTTCGAGCCGCTCGGCTCCATCGAGCCAAAAGGCCTCGAGCTGGCCTTCGCTGCTGCGCGTGACCAGCAGGATGCGCTCCCCCACGCGCGCCACGGAGAGCTCGCGATCCGGCAGCCCCGCGATGTCCGCGCGCTCGCGCACTTCCGTTGCATCGAACAAGCTCGCCGTCCAGCCGCCGACGCGCCGCGTGAGCAGCATTCCGCGCCCCCACGCATCGACGAGCAGCGGGTCCTCGTTCGTGGCGGAATCGGGTACCGCGCGCGGCGCGCTCCAGCGCTCGTCGCCCTCGTAGCTGCGCAGGCTCACCTGGGCCTGCGTCGCGTCCAGCGTCGCGAGCCACGCTCGCTCCCCCACATAGGCGAGCGCGGGCGCCGCGCCGATCAGCACGCCGCCGAGATCGCGACGGATGCCGCACGAGGTGGAGCCTCCATAGTTGATGTCGGCGCGCACAGGCGCTTCCGAGAACACACCGTCGTGATTCCAGTCGATGCGCGTCGCTGCATCGCCATCCGCCGCGAGTGTGAAGCGATAGGGCGCAGCCGCGAGAAAGCGAACGCTGTCGAGCGCGAAAGGCAAGCGTTCCTCGAGCAGCTCTTCGCGCAACTCGATGCTCGCGAAGCGACCCTCGGAGAGCCGCACCGCGTTCGCACTTCCGCCCAGCGAGTAGTTGTAGGCGTAGTTCAGGAGCGACGGATACAGCGGACACCACGCTGGCTCGCTGTCGCCGGTGTGCGAGAGCGAGAGCTGGTGGCCGAACTCGTGCGCGAACACGGCGAAGCCGTTGCCGCAGCCGCCCATGTCGCCGGTCTGCTGCGCTTGTCCCCCGCCGGAATTCGTCACCTGCATCCAGTGCAGGACGCCGCGTTCCGCCGCGGGAAAGTTGAGTGCGCCACACGCGGACCAGTCGCCGCCCGCCTGCCGCGCGGGCGGCACGCTCGGGTCCATGCGCCACCAGAACTGCACGCCCGCCGCGTCGTAGATGCGCGCGACGGATAGCAGCTCGCGCTCGAGCTGCTCGCGGTCGACGCCCTCGTAGGGAGCCACGGCGCAGATCACATCCGGACGCCGCGGGTCGAGCTTGGCGTTGCCGCCATCGATGCCGCGCGGAAGTCCCTCGCTCTCCCACGCATCGAGCAGGCCGTCGCCGTCGCCGTCGCGCAGGCGCGCATCGCTCGGCTCGAGCCTCAGCTCGAGGAACGCGCTCGGCCGCTTGCAACGGAACGCGCGCAGCGTGTCCTCTTTGCCGTCTCCATCGATGTCGCCGCGCGCGGAGAACTCGTACGACGCATCGATTTGGTAGGGCGGCGGCTCGAGCACGGGAGCATCGCCGACGCCCTCGGCTGCGCGCCGCTCGAGCTCCGCCGCGAGCGCTGCGCCGAACGTCTCCGCGCCCTTCCAGCCGCTCGCCTTCCAACCTTCGATCGTGCGCGCGACGAGCCACGCACCGGCGATGCGCACGCAGGCGTCCGCGCGCCGGTCGCCGTCGACATCGTGCAGTACGAGCGCATCCGCTCGCGCGTCGCACGAGGCCCACGCGCGCGTCAACGCATCCTGCAGCGCGAGGAAGAGCATCGCCCTAGGAGCTTACTGGACCCACCGGCGCGAGCGGAATGCCGCGCTCGCGCGGAAGCACGAGCTGCGCCATCAGGTAGAGCTCCATCGCGAACGGGAGGTAGCCCAGATAGCCGAGGATCGGCATCTCGAACAGCTTGCCGAAGCCCACATAGGGCACATGGTAGATCCACTTCGGATAGCTCCAGAGGTTCCACAGCTCCCAAAAGAACCCGCACATGAGTCCCCCGAGCCACAGCGCCATCCAAGTGCGCCAGTCGCCGCGCAGGAGCTCGTCCGTGAACGCGCGGCGAGCGAGCTGCAGGGCCGCCGCTTCGAGCAGGAACACCGGACCAACCCACACCAACGGAAAGCACTGCCGCGGCCAGAGCAGTGTCGCCGCCGTCAGGGCCGCGCCGATGAGCGCCAGCGCGAGGCGATAGCTCGCTCCGGCGCCTGAACGCGGAAAGCGTGGCCCGCGCGCGAAGCGCTCGACGAACGCGAAGCTGCGCACGAGCTCCGCGCTCTCGAACACGGCGGGCACGACCGTCGAGAAGGACAGCGACGCGTAGAGGAAGTACTCGAGGTCGCTGAAGCGCTCGGCGCCGAGATACTCCCAGTTGCGCAGCCGCTCGTTGAACGCCTCGAACAGCCACCAGCTCGGCACGGAGAGCGGAAACAGCGCCACGAACATGCACGGCGCGCGCGCGAGGAGCGAGGTGCCGGTGCGCAAGCGCACGAGTCCATCGACGGCGAGCGCGTAGCCCAGCCACAACGGAAAGAAGAGCACATGAGTCTGCTCGAGCACCCAGTTCAGCGGCCAGAAGAGCGCCACGAGCGCGAGCCCGCAGGCGAGCGTCCCCCGACCCGGCCGGTGCGGCTTCATGGCGTCGAGCTTGGCGATCGGGTCGCTCGCGCGCCAGCGCGCACTTTCACGCCGCGCGCGAAGCAGCGTCGACGAACCACATTCCGTGCAGCGCACAGCGCGCCGGCAGGAGCTCCGTGAAGTTCGGATCGAGCGCGGCACGCACCGCAGCTGCGCGGTCGCGCCCCGTGGCGAGCACGATGAGCGCGCCCGAATCTTCGAACACGCGCGGCGTCACCGTAATGCGATGGTGCGGCTTGGCGGCGGTCTCGACCGCGATCACACGCCGCTCGCGTTCGAACAGCGCGCTCGAGCCGGGAAACAGGCCGGCGAGGCGACCGTCGAGGCCGAGCTCGAGCAGCGTGACATCCAAGCGCTCGGGCAGCCGTTCCTCGTACTCGCGTGCGACCTCGTCGTGATCGGGCCGCTCGGCCTCGATGCGAAAGGCACCCTCCGCGCGGATGCGCAGGTCGCTGAAGAGCATGTCCGCCGCCGCGTACCAGTTCGAGGCCGGATGCCGCACGGGCACGCAGCGCTCGTCGGCGAACCAGAACTCGATCCGCTCCCAAGGCAGCGCGAGCTCGCGCAGGTCCCGATACACCCACGGCGTCTGCGGACCGCCCGAGAGCGCGAGCGTCGCAAGGCCGCGCTGCTTGATCGCTGCCTGCAGCCGCGCCGCGATGTGCAGCGCCACCGTCCGGCCGAGCTGGCCGGGCCCCACGAGAACCATCTCCGGACGAGCAAGTTCCATGGCTCGAAACCTCCGACGAAAGTTACCGCGCGCAGGTGCCGCGCGAGGCGCTCGCGTCCGGATTTGGAGCCGCAACCCCCGCGGCGAACGAACGCGTCGGCAAGAACTGCGCACGCGGGGGGGCGACGGAACGGCGGCGGGGCACGGCGCAACGCTCGCGCGTCTTGCCCGTGCCCCGCGTCCGTTCGAGCGGTCCGTGCCTCAGGCCGTGCCCGCGAGCTTGCGCAGCACATACTGCAAGATGCCGCCGTGGCGCATGTACTGGCGCTCCTGCGGCGTGTCGATGCGCACCACCGCGCGGAAGCTCACGCTCTTGCCGTCCTCGCGCAGTGCGCGCACCTCGACCTCGCGACCCTCCGCGAAGCCGCCCTCGACGCCCTTGGCGAGCCCGAGGATGTCGAAGGTCTCGCGGCCGCTGAGCCCGAGCGACTCGGCGGTCTCGCCGCCGCGGAACTGCAGCGGCACGATGCCCATGCCGATCAGGTTCGAGCGGTGGATGCGCTCGTAGCTCTCCGCGATGACGGCGCGCACGCCTTGCAGCGCCGGCCCCTTGGCGGCCCAGTCGCGCGACGAGCCCGAGCCGTACTCCTTGCCCGCGAGCACGATCGTCGGCGTCTGGCGCGCGCGGTAGCGCGCCGACGCGTCGAAGATCGACATCTGCACGCCTTCGGGCAGCAGCAGCGTCTCGCCGCCCTCGACGCCCGCGAGCAGCTTGTTCTTGAGCCGCACATTGGCGAAGGTGCCGCGCACCATTACATCATCGTGGCCGCGCCGCGCGCCGTACTGGTTGAAGTCCGCGGGCTTCACGCCGCGCTCTTGCAGCCACTTGCCGGCCGGGCTCGAGGCCTTGATGTTGCCGGCGGGCGAGATGTGGTCCGTGGTGATGCTGTCGCCGAGCAGCGCCAGCACGCGCGCGCCCGAGATGTCCTTGAACGGAGTCGGGTGCTTGCCCATGCCGTCGAAGTACGGAGCGCGCTGGATGTAGGTCGAGGCCTTGTCCCAGGTGTAGGTCGCGCCACCCGGCACCTCGAGCGCGCGCCACTCGGGGGCCCCGTCGAACACCGAGCCGTAGCTCTTGGCGAACATCTCCGCGCGCACGCTGCGCGCGACCGCGGCCGCGATTTCCGCTTGGCTCGGCCAGATGTCCGCGAGGAACACCGGCTTGCCGTCGCGGCCCGTGCCGACGGGCTCGCTCGCCGGATCGAAGTCGACGCGGCCCGCGATCGCGTAGGCGACGACGAGCGGCGGCGAGGCGAGGTAGTTGGCGCGGATCTGCGCATGGACGCGGCCCTCGAAGTTGCGGTTGCCCGAGAGCACGCCCGCGACGCACAGGCCGCCCGCGTCGATGGCCTTCGAGACGGCGTCGGGCAGCGGACCCGAGTTGCCGATGCATGTCGTGCAGCCGTAGCCGACGGTGTGGAAGCCGAGTTGCTCGAGGTACGGCGAGAGCCCCGCGTGGTTCAGATAGTCGGTGACGACCTTCGAGCCCGGCGCGAGGCTCGTCTTGCAGTACGGCGCGCGCACGAGGCCCTTCTCGACGGCCTTCTTCGCGACGAGCCCCGCCGCGACGAGCACATTGGGATTCGAGGTGTTGGTGCAGCTCGTGATCGCCGCGAGCACGACCGAGCCGTGCGTCAGCGTCGCGCGCTTGCCGCCGATCTCGACTTCGACCTTGGGTGCCGCGACTGCGCTCGCCGTGCCTCCACCCGCGTCGCTCTTCGCGCCCTTGGCGCCGACGAGCAGGCTCGGGAGCTCCTTCTCGAAGCCGCTCTTGAGGTTCTTCAGGCTGACGCGGTCCTGCGGACGCTTCGGGCCGGCCATGGCGGGCTCGATCGTGGCGAGGTCGAGCTCGAGCACAGCGGTGTACTCGGCGACCGGCGTCGATGCGTCGTGGAACACGCCCTGCGCCTTGGCGTAGGCCTCGACCAGCTTGACCTGATGCGCGCTGCGGCCGGTGAAGGCGAGGTAGTCGAGCGTGGTCTGGTCGATCGGGAAGATGCCGCAGGTCGCGCCGTACTCGGGCGCCATGTTGGCGATCGTCGAGCGGTCGGCGAGCGGCAGGGTCGCGAGGCCCGGGCCGAAGAACTCGACGAACTTGCCGACGACATTGCGCTTGCGCAGCACCTCGGTCACGCGCAGCACGAGGTCGGTTGCCGTCGCGCCCTCGGGCAGCTTGCCCACGAGCTTCATGCCGATCACCTGCGGCACGAGCATCGACACCGGCTGGCCGAGCATCGCGGCCTCGGCCTCGATGCCGCCGACGCCCCAGCCGAGCACTCCGAGGCCGTTCACCATCGTGGTGTGCGAGTCGGTGCCGACCAGCGTGTCGAAGTAGGCCCAGCCCTGTTCGGCCATCACGACGCGCGCGAGGTACTCGACATTGACTTGGTGCACGATGCCGGTCGCCGGCGGCACGACCTTGAAGTTGTCGAAGGCCTGCTGGCCCCAGCGCAGGAACAGGTAGCGCTCGCGGTTGCGCTCGAACTCGAGCTGGCTGTTCTGCTCGAGCGCGCTCGGGGAGCCGAAGTGGTCCACCTGCACCGAGTGGTCGATCACCAGCTCGAGCGGCACGCCCGGGTTGATCTTCCGCGGGTCGCCGCCGAGCGCGACCATCGCGTCGCGCATGGACGCGAGGTCGACCACCACCGGCACGCCGGTGAAGTCCTGCAGCAGCACGCGCGCGGGGTTGAAGGCGATCTCGCTGTCGGGCTCGGCCTTGGGGTTCCAGCCGAGGATGCCTTGGATCGTCGCCTGCGTGATCTCGCTGCCGTCCTCGTTGCGCAGCAGGTTCTCGAGCAGGATGCGCAGGGAGAACGGCAGTCGCGCGAGCCTGTGGCCCGCGCGCTCGAGCGCGCCGAGCGACGCGATCTGGTAGGTCTGGCCGTCGACGGAAAGCTGGGTCTTGGTGCGGAACGAATCCTTCACGAGCGCCTCCAAAGCGGGGTGTGCGGGGCGAAGAGTCTAGCTGGAAGCGCCGCGGCGATCCTGCACGCGGGCGCGCACCTTGAAGCGCGCTCGTCGGCGAACGATGCTCGCACCATGCTCGCGCCCGTCCCCGCCCAAGGCGCCGCGCTGCCCCACGAGCCGCGCGCCGCCGCCAGTCTTCCGCGCCGCGCAGCCGCCGCCGGCCTCGACCTGCTCGTCGTGGGCACGCTCGCCAAGCTCGCGAGCCTCGCCGCCACCCGCGTCGGCTGGCCCGAGCCCCCCGACGCGCTGCACTGGCACCTGCGCTCGCTGGCCACGCTCAGCGTTCCGATCTGGCTCTACCTCACGCTCGGCGAAGCCCTCCCGGGCTCCGCCACGCTCGGCAAGCGCGCCTTGGGTCTGCGCGTCGTCGACACCTACGGCGGCCGACTGCCGCTCGGCCGCACGGCCCTGCGCGCCCTGCTCAAGCTCGGCCCCCTGCTGCTCGCGCAGGTCGCCTGCGCCTACCCCACGCCGATCACCGAACTGGGGACCGCTCCCATGCCGCGACTGCTCGTCGCTGCCTACGCCGCGCTCGGCCTGTATGTGGCAACGGCGATGATGAGCCTCAAGAAGCAGAGCGTGCACGACTGGGCCACCTCCTCCTATGTGATCCGCAGCCCCGTTCCCTCCCGCTGAACCACCGCAGTTCGCTCGCCCCCCGCTCCCGACCGAAGCCGACGGGGGTGCGGCCCCTTGGCAAGCGCCCCTGCCGACCGCTATCCTCTCCGCCCTTCGCGTGGGGGCTTAGCTCAGTTGGTAGAGCGTCGCGTTCGCAATGCGAAGGTCGAGGGTTCGACTCCCTTAGCCTCCACCACCGCACGACACCGGCTCGGCCGAGGCCGAGCCCGTGATTTGTTTCGCCGGCCCCGCGAGCGGGCTGTCCGTTTCGGCCGCGAGTGGCTCGCGACGAGCGCGCGTCGGCCTAGGCCGTCACAGCCGCGCGCCGCACCAGCGTCGCGAGCACCATCGAGGCCAGAATCGCGGCGCAGAACCAGTAGATCCCGCGCTCCGCCGCCACCTGCATCTTGTTGGCCACGATCAGGATCGCCACGGCGAACACATCGAGCATCGACCAGCGCCCGACGGCCTCGAGCGCCTCCAGCACGCGCCGCCGCAGGGCGGGGCCGGTCGGCAGGAACCACAGCCAGCCGAGCAAGGCGAGCTTGGCGATGGGCGTCACGAAGGAGAACAGGAAGACCACCACGGCCAGCGCGCGGTCCTTGTCGTCCCACAGGCCCTTCACGCCGCCCCAGACCGTGTAGGGCACCTTGCCGAAGATCAGGCGGTCGACGGTGATCACGGGCTCGGACAGGCCGAACCACAGCGCCACGCCGCAGCCCGCGAGCAGGAGCGGGATGTCGAGGCGCCGCGGGTGGGCTCGGAAGAGCGCACGCGCGCCAGTCAGATGAAGGGCGCTCATCGGCGACCTCCGCGACCGCGCCGCCGCGCGCCGTCCGCGAGTTCCGCGGGAATCTCGCGCAGGCCGCGCCGCACGACATCGAGCAGCTCGGGTCCGAACAGGCTCACCTGCCAGCCGAGCAGGCCGTCGGTCGCAACGAGCGCCTGCTCCTCGACCGGCTTGCGCTGGGCGAGCCGCGCGAGCACATGCCGGTTGATCACCAGCCCCGAGTCGAGGCCGAGCTGCTCCGCGCGCGTGCGCCTCCACAGCTTGAGCCGCTCGTGCAGCTCGTACTCCAGTTCGTCGAACTGCGGCTCCCCGTCCTTGGGCGCCGGCCGCGGCGGCTGGTGGATGGGCCCCAAGTCCTCGGCACGGTCGAGTGCCTTCGCGATCGCCTCCCACAGCCGCCGCGCTTGCTTGGGCGACACGCTCGGCACGCGCGCGAGGTCGCTCTCCGTGCGCGGACCGACGCGCGCGATCTCCACCAGTTGCTCGTTCCCGAGCACCTTGAAGAGCGGCAGATCGAGCTCCTGCGCCACGCGCTGGCGCTCGGCGAACAGCTCGCGCAAGCGGCGCTGGCCGTGGGGATCGAGCGTGCGCGCGCCCTTGAGCCTGACATAGTCGTCCGCGCTGAAGACGCTCTGGCTCGGCGCGATGCGCTCGAGCCGCGCGCACTCGCCCTGGAGGATCATGTGCCGCTCCCGCGCCGCGAGTTCGGGAGTCTGCGCGTCCATCAGCGCCGCGAGAAAGCGCGTGTCGAGCCGCGCATAGCTCACCTGCCGCTCCGAGAGCGGCCGCGCGCTCCAGTCCGAGCGCTGCATCGACTTGTCGAGCTCGATCCCAAAGCGCGCGCGCAGCACCGCCGCGAGCCCCGGCGCCTCGACACCCAGCGCCGCCTCCGCGATGCGCGTGTCGAACAGGTTCTTGAACTCGAAGCCGTACTCGCGCTTGAGGATCAGGATGTCGAACTCGCCGTCGTGGAAGATCTTGGTCTTCGCCGGATCGGCCAGCACCGCGCCGAAGGGCCGCAGGTCGAGGCCGGCGAGCGGGTCGAGCAGATAGTCGCGCTCCCCGACCGTGACCTGCACGAGGCAGACCTTCTCGCGGAAGCTGAAGAACGAGTCGGCCTCGGTGTCGACCGCGATGCGGGAGGCTCGACCGCAGTCGTCGAGCACCCGCTCGAGCCCGCGGGCATCGGTCACGAGCGTCGGGGGCGGGAGTTCGTTCAGATTCATGGAGAGCCTGGGAAGGTCCGAGCCTAGCCCGACCGCCACGCTGCGGAAAGGCGCTGCGGAATGGGGCCGGGAGCGGGGAGCGCGGCTCGCACCGGCGGCGCAGGAAAGACCCGAGGCCCGCGGCTCCGTTCGGAGCGGCAGGCCTCGACATTGGGGGGAGTGGCGAGGACGACGGGACTCGAACCCGCAACCACCGGCGTGACAGGCCGGTACTCTAACCGATTGAGCTACGTCCCCGCCTTGCGGGCGAGGAAGATAGCGGCTGCGTGGGTGGCTCGTCCAGCCCCTTTCCGCCCGCTGCTACCCGCCGAGCCGCACCGCCGCGATGGCGTCGTTGCGGTTCATGCGCCAGATGGGATAGACGCCCGCGAGCACGCCGACGAGCACCGCACCGCCCCAGCCGAGCGGCAGCCAGATTCCGGGACCGACGGGCGGGAGCGACAGGCCGGAGATGACCGTCAGCGCCTGCACCGTGACGGGGATCACCGCCGCCCCGAGCGCGGCGCCGAGCCCGCCCCCCACCACGCCGACCACGAGCGACTCGAGCAGCACGCTGCCCGCCACCTGCCCGCGGCTCATGCCGAGCGCCTTGAGCACGCCGAGCTCCTTGCCGCGCTCGAGCGCCGAGAGCAGCTGGCCGTTTAGCACGCCCAAGCCCGCCAGCGCCATCGTGAGAGCGAGAATGATGTCGAACAGGATGAAGTCGCGCGCGATGTCGGACGAGTGCCAGCCGTAGAGGTACTCGCCGGTCTTCACCGTCACGCCGCGCTCCGGCAGAGCGAGCGTCGTGCGCACGAGCGCCTCGGCCTCGGCCGGATCGCTGCCATCGGGGAAGCGCACCGAGAAGCTGCCGACCCGCTCGGTCTCGAGACAGAACTGCTCCTTCATCCAACGATCGCTCACGATGCCGTACAGGCGCTCGTCGGGGTCGGGGAAGTAGCCGTAGGCGTCGCTGATCGCGATCACCGGGAAGCTCTCGACGCTTCCTCCGGGCGCCTCCATGTGGACCATGTCGCCCACCTCGTACTCGCGGTGCTTGGCGAGCCGTCGCGAGAGGATCATGCCGCGCCGCTCGCGCAGCGCCTCGATCAGCCGCGGGTCGTCCTTGCACGGCCCGTAGGTCGCGAGCTCGGACTCGCGCACGCCGACCACGAGGAACGGCTCGTAGTGCCGCGCGACGTTGGGCTCGACGCCGAGCACCTGCGGGTGCGCGTGCAGCGCCGCCGCGAGCTCCTCGAACGGCCGCGGCTGCATGTCGCGCACATAGACGCGCGAGCGGAAGGCCTCGGCGCTCCACAGGTCGATCTCGGCCTCTAGACTGCGCGTCATGCCGTGCAGGCCGACGAAACCGGCGGTGACGAGCGCGAGCCCCGTGACGCCGCCGGCGATGCGCGCGGGTCCCTGCTGCATGGTGCGCGCCGCGAGCTGGCCCGCGAGCGGCCAGCGCAGCTCGAACGGCCGCGCGAGGCGCGCGCACACGAACGCGATCAGCGCCGGAGCGACGAGCGGCACGGCGATGAACACCGACAAGACGCCGAGGCCGAGCAGGATCACCTTGACGAGCTCGCCCTCGCCCTCGCCGATCACCGGCACCACGAGGAAGTACACGACCGGCAGCACCAGCGCGAGCAGCGCCGCCGAGAGCCACTGGAAGCCGCGCGAGCCGCGGGCCGCGCGCGCGCGCGTGTCCTCGCCGCGCAGGGCTGCGACCGCGTCCGTGTCGCGCGCTCGCACGAGCGGATAGATCGAGCCCGCGAGCGCGATCGCGACGCCGGCCACGACCAGCGGCCCGACGACCTCCCACGGCACCTCGAACAGCTCGGCCACCTTGTGGCGCGGGAGGCCGACACCGATGCCGACCGTGGTCACCTGCTTGCGCAGCAGGAACCACGCCAGAGCGACGCCGCCGACCAGCCCGCAGGCTCCGCCCGCGCCCGCCACGAGCAGCGCCTCGCTGAAGAACACGCGCGCGATCTGCGTCCGCGAGCTGCCGAGCGCGTGCAGCACGCCGACTTCCTTGACGCGCTCGACGACGCTCATCGAGAGCGTGTGGAAGATCACATACAGGCCGAGCACGAGCGCGAGCAGGCCCGCGAAGCGCACGCCGTTGCGGAACGCGCGCTCGTCGGCCGCTTGCCCGATGATCACGCTCTTCTTGAGATCGTAGCTCCACGCCTCGCCGAGGTTCGCCTGCAGCGTCTCGAGGTTGATCTTCGGGTCGCGCCGCACCCAGTAGCGCTTCTGCACGCGTCCATCGGCAAAAAGCGGCGCCGCGACATCGACATCGGCGACGACCACTTGCCCGCTCGCGCGCCGCCCGATCCCGTCGCGCGCGAGGATGCCGACGACCTCGAACTCGCGGCGCGGCGGGTCCGTGGCTTCGAGTTCCTGCTGGACCAGCTTGCCGCCGACGCACTCCTCCGCGGGCACCACGCGCGGCGCCGAGAGCCCGACGCGCGCGCCGAGCCCGAGTCCGAGCTCGAGCGCGAGGTTCTCGCCGACGAGCAGCTCCGCGCGCCCCGGCTCGAGGTCGCGGCCTTCGAGCAGCGAGTACTTGCCGAGCGCGCGCGCATGCGCGGGCTCGAGCCCGATGAAGTATGTGCCGCGCGGCTCGCCACCCTCCGGCCACAGCGCGGCCTGCGACTGGAACACCGCGGAAACATCGGTCACGCCGACGACATCCTGCAGTTCCTCGCGCGGGTTCTTCACGCCTTGGCTCGGGCTGACCTGAATCTCCGCCTGCCAGTCCGGGTCGTCGGAGTGCGCGCGCAGGATCAGCGTGTTGTGGTCGAGCGCGAAGATCCCGACCACGGTGGCGATGCCGACCGCGATGCCGAGGATCGAGAACAAGGTGCGTCCGGGCCTCCGGAGGAGGCTGCGGCGCGCCAGAATGGCGGCGAGTCCCATGTGGTTCGTGGAGCGCGGATTTCGTTGAGCGCGCGTTTCGTGGAGCGCGGGCGCCTCAGCGCGCGCGGGCCTTCGCGAACAGCTCGGCGAAGGTCTCCGGCCCCGCCTCGCCCTCGCAGCGCGCGACTTCGCGCCCGTCCTTGTCGAAGGCCAAGGTCAGCGGGATCGGTCCGGGCAGGTCGAGGCGCTCGTTCAAGAGCTCCAGCCCCTTCTCGCCGTAGATCGCGATCGAAAAGCCCCAGCCGCGCGCGCTCGCGAACTTGCGCACGCGCTCGGGCACCGCCGCACGATCGGCTTTCGAGAGCTGCAGGTCGTAGCTGACGAGCAAGACATCGACATCCTTGTTTTCAGGGGCCCGCGCGACCTGCACGAGGTCGGGCATCTCTTCGATGCACGAGCTTCACCACAGGGCCCAGAAGTTGAGCACGAGCGGCCGGCCTCGGCGCGCAGCGAGCGCGGCTTCGAGGCCAGCCATGTCGACGGTCTCCACGGAGGCCGCCGCGGCACCCGGAGCTCCGCCGCCCGCAGGCTCGCCACAGGCGAGCACCGCGCACAGCGCGAGAGCCGGGAGCAGGTTGCGTGTCATCGGTCGTACTGCCGAAAGTCGAGGGGTTCGAGCGCGAGGGATCGAGTGGCTCGCTCCGCACGGGAGCTAGCGCTTCTTTTTCTTGATCCCTCAGCCATAGGCGCGCGTCTCGGTGACTTTGACTTCCTTGCCCTCGAGCAGGGCGTCCGCGGCGTCGCGCACATAGACCGTGGCTCCGTCGCCCTTCTCCTCGTTCGGGTCGTCGTCGAGCGCGCCCGCGTAGCGCAGCACGCCCTTGGCGTCGATCACGAAGCAGTGCGGCGTCGAGCGCGCCTGGAATAGGTCGCTCAGGACATTGCCGTGGTCGACATAGATCTTGTGCGTGTAGCCGACTTCGCCCGCCTTCTTGCGGAGGTTGACATAGTGCTTCGACCAGTCGGTCGCGTCGGCGGGCGGCGCCTCGCCGAGCTCGCCCTGATTGGAGGCGATGGCGACGATCACGACATCCTTGCCCTTGTAGTGCTCCTCGAGCTTCTTCACGATCGGGTCGGCGTGCTTCTCGGCCGGGCAGCGGTCCGACCAGAAGTGCACGATCACGACCTTGCCGCGCAGCTCCTTGAAGCTGATCGGCTTGCCGTCCAAGTCCTTCATGGCGAGCGTCTCCGCCACGGTCGAGCCCAGCTTGAGCACTTCGCTCTTGGGCGCCTCGACGGGCGGCTTCTCGTCCTTCTTCTTGTCCTGCGGTTCCTGCGCGAGCGCGGCCGGGAGCCCGACGAGGGCTGACGCGACAAGCCACGCGATCCAAGACTGCTTCATGGGGTTCCTCCGAGAGTGGGGGTTGATCCGAGCAACCCAAGGATAGGCGCTCGGCATCGGTCGAATGGGGCCGCAAGCTCAAATATGCAAGGTCGCCAGCCGCTCGTGGACGGCCTCGACCGTCAGATTCGGCCCCCGCAGGCCGTGCTGGACGTCGAGGGTGCCGTCGACCAAGAACAGCACGCGGTCGGCGAAGGTGGCATCGCGGGGGTTGTGGGTCACGAGCACCACGGTGCGGCGATCCTCTTCGCACACCTGCCGCAGGATGCGCATCACCTCGAGCCCCGCCTTCTGCGACAGGTTGCCCGTGGGCTCGTCGCACAGAAGCAGCGGCTGGCCGCCGGCGAGCGCGCGCACGATCGAGGTGCGCTGCATCTCGCCGCCCGAGAGCTGGTGCGGAAACTGGCCTTCCTTGCCCGCGAGCCCGAGGCGAGCGAGCAGCGCGCGCAGCGCACCTTCCTTGGCGGTCGGGTGCGCGCCTTGGATCGCGAGCGGCAAGCCCACATTCTCGAGCACGTTCAGGTTCGGCAGCAGGTTGAAGAACTGGAACACATAGCCGACCTGCTCGCGCCGCAGCAGCGTGCGCTCCGAGTCGGCGAGCTCCTTGAGGTTGCGCCCCGCGAGCTCGACCGCGCCGCCATCGGCCGCATCGAGCCCCGAGAGGATGTGCAGCAGGGTCGACTTGCCCGAGCCGCTCGGCCCCATGATGCACACGAACTCGCCGGGCTCCACATCGAATGTGATGCCCTTCAGGACCGGCGTCGCGCCCTCGCGCTGGTCGAAGAACTTGTACAGGTCGCGCACGCGCAGGATCGGGGCCATGCCTCCATCGGACCATCCGCGCGAGAGCGGCACAACGCGCGCCTCTGCAAAAGGCCCGTGCAAAACGCTCGCGCAAAAGGCCCTTCCAGCCGATCCGCACCGGCTGCGCCTGCGAGCGACGCGGACCTACGCGCTTCCCCCCATCGAACCCGCGGCGCGCACGGCCCACAGACGCCCCATGCAGACCGATCCCAAGGTTCTCCTGCGCGAGTGCGGCACCTGCGGCCGCGTGAATCGCATCCCCTACGCCCACCTCGGCGACCAAGGCCGCTGGGGCGTCTGCCGCACTCCGCTGCTCCCTGTGAGCGAGCCGCTGGAGGTCGACGAGGCGAGCTTCCACTCGATCGTCCACGCCACCGCGCTGCCCGTGCTGGTCGACTTCTGGGCCCCCTGGTGCGGCCCCTGCCGCGCCGCCGCCCCCGAGCTGCGCCAAGTCGCCGCCGAGCTCGCCGGCCGCGCCCTCGTGCTCAAGGTCAACGTCGACGCCGAGCCCGCCCTCGCCCAGCGCTTCGAGGTCCAAGGCATCCCCCACTTCCTCGTGCTGCACCACGGCCGCCCCATCCGCCAACACTCCGGCCTCGTCCCCGCGCGCACCCTCGCCTCGTGGCTCGCGTAGCCGCGCGGGGCCCGGGCGAGCGGGCGTCGGTTCACTTGGCTGCGGGCGCGGGCGGCACACCTTCGGCGGCGGCGCGGCGCTGGCGCGCTCCCTTGCGGTCCTTGGGAATGTCGGCCTCGGGCGGCAGCAAGTAGCCCAGATCGCGCAGGGTGCCGGAGCGTTCGCGCGTCAGGCTGATGTGCTCGATCGGGTACAGCACGCCGAAGGCCTCGCGCGATGTGCGCGGATAGGCGAGCCACTCGGAGCGCGCCTGCGTGAGCCGTTCGCAGACTTCCGCGGCAGCGCGAAGGCCGACTCAAGCGGTCGCGAAGTGGCCGGCGAGCGCGAGTGCCGCGAGCAGGGCGACGAGGGACCGGCTCCCGCGCGACACGCTCTCGCCCGCGCGCGCCCGCTGCTCCCAGTCGAGCGCGATCACCACAACTGCGGCGAGGAGCAGCAGTCCTGCGATCGTGGAATAGCGAGACGACAACGCCTGCGCTGCGCCGAACCCCACGCGCCCGACTCCGGTCGCGGCGGCGGAAAGCAGCGCGAACAGAGCGAGCGTGCACCTCCCAAGGAGTCGCTCGAAGTCCCGGAGCTCGCGGCGAACGACGCTGCTTGCGGCGAGTGCAAAGGCGATCACCGTCGCGACTCCGACGAACGGCGCCAGCACGGTATCGAAGGCTCCGAGCGGCAGGCCGAGGCAGGTCGCGACATAGCGCGGGAACTCGAGCGGCCGCGTGAGACACGCGCTCCACGGCAGGTGCCCCGGTGGCGTCTCGAACCCGACGAGATATGTCGCGAACACGAGCAGAGCCGCGCCGCACCATGCGGCCAGGAGGCG
>Ga0194128_10003018_pt1 | contig 26459 bp, 19 predicted proteins | sample TA2KigCa65mmetaG_FD_148650 | JGI IMG/M metagenome (GOLD analysis project Ga0194128, IMG submission 148650) | Freshwater microbial communities from Lake Tanganyika, Tanzania - TA2015037 Kigoma Deep Cast 65m | ecosystem: Environmental > Aquatic > Freshwater > Lake | place: Tanzania: Lake...
AGGGGTGGGAGTCGCGGTCGGCTCCGCGGTCGGAGTCGCCCCCGGGCTCGGTGTTGCCGTCGGCTCAGGGCTCGGTGTTGCCGTCGGCTCGGGGCTCGGTGTTGCCGTCGGCTCGGGGCTCGGTGTCGCCGTCGGCTCGGGGCTCGGTGTCGCCGTCGGCTCGGGGCTCGGTGTCGCCGTCGGCTCGGGGCTCGGTGTCGCCGTCGGCTCGGGGCTCGGTGTTGCCGTCGGCTCAGGGCTCGGTGTCGCCGTCGGCTCGGCGGTTGGCGTCGGCGTCGCGGCGACGCACGTGAATCCGCAGTGCACCGTCAGATCGAACGGAGTCGCATCGCTCCGGATCCACCGCGCGCCCTCGTGAGCTGCGGCACGAAGCGCGTCCGGAGAGCCGCTCGTGACGCTGCAGTCGTACTTCGCGTTGTCGACCTCGGGCGAGATCGCGATCGCGTCTCGTCCTTCGACGAGCGCCGCCGGCAGCGACGAGGTATTCGTGCTCGTCGCGTCCGCGTCCCATGGCCCGTTCATCTGCAAAGCGGCGACGAGGCCGGTCTCGTTCCCCGCGACGGGCGCTCCCTGATACGCGAAGACCTGATCCCCGGTCGTCGAGAGCTGCAGCAGCGACCCCGACACCGCACCGGCGGAAACGCCGGCCGAGTCGAAGACGCGGAGCGGCGACATCACCGCCCGGAGCTCCGAGCCGCACCCGAAATCGCGGTCGAGAGTGACGCTGAAGCTCGTCTCGCCCGCCCGGAACCCACCCGCGGCGAGCCATCCGCGGTCCGTGAACGAGATCGAGGTCCCCGCGGCGACGTCGCGGAGAAGGACGAGCGTGAACTCGTCGGCCGCGCTCGATCCGTAGCCCGTGAAGGCGACGTCGCCCGGCGCGAGCACCGTCTGCGCTCGCGCCGCACCCGCCGCGACGATGCACGCGAGCCACGCCGCGCACACGATCCCCAACGCCTTCGCCATACCCCGCTCCTCCGTCGTCGGTCCGCGGCTGCACGAGGACGATCTCGAGCAGGGGTCCGACGCTCCCTTCCGGCGCGGAGCGAAGCGCGTGCCGGAGAAGCGGTGAGTCGGGGCGCGATCGAAAACGCAGAGCAGCGGCCCGCTCGGCGCGAGCCCGCTGCTTTCTCGAATCACCTCGCTACATGTCGCGAAGCAATCGGCTTCGGCCTGCTTCGAACATGGAACCTCGGCGATGCCGTTCCCGCAGCAGCCTTCGCCCTCGGGACAATCGGCCGAGGTCTCGCACGCCTCACCGCTGCCGGTGCACGAGCCGCCGCGAGAGCGCAGGTCGCCGTGCAGGTGCCGCCCGGATCGCCGTTCGCATCGCCGAGATCACACGCTTCGGCGGACCCGTCGTCGACGCCGTCGCCGCAGCAGCCTTCGCCGGCCGCGCAGTCGTCCGTCACGCGGCCTTCCCTCGGCGTCTACTGCCTGACGCCCGCTTCGGGAATGGGCGGTGCTCGCCTACGCCTCGAACGGGCTCGACTTCCGGGTGCGGCGCGGACGACTACCGCGTCGAAACCTACACGATCGCCCTCGCGAGCTCGAACCAGGTGTCGTTCAGCATCCTCGTCCCCTGACGCCGCCTGGCGGCCACGGGAAGAGGAGACGATCAGGCGACGTTCCGCTCCTGGATCAGATCGCGGACCGCCGCGATCGCGCGCCCTACGGAGAAGTCGAACGCCTGCTCCGCCGTCCCTGCCGCCAGAAGAGGCAGAACGTCCGCCAGCTCCTCCTGCGTCTCGACGGGAAGCTGGTTGCTTTGGGCGTAGAGATGGCGCGAGGCGACCGGCACCGCAGCGTGCTGCTCGAGGACGCCGAGTCCCCAGAAGACTCGTCCCAGCCACCGTGTCGCCTCGGCGAGCTCGCCCTCGCGGAGGCCGGCGAGCTTCAAGATCCGCACGAGCGGCAGGAGAACCTCGGGCCACGTGACGGGCGGCCCACCCGGCTCGAAGGCGAGGAACGGATACCGCGCGAGGTGCACTCGAACCGCGTCGAGAAGGTCCGAGAGCTGGCGATCCCACGGATCGTCCGGGCGTGTGTGACAATGAAACCGTCGTAGCGCCGCGACCTTGACCGCTTGGACGAGGTCTTCGCGGCTCCGCACGTGCGTGTAGAGCGACATGGTCGCGACGCCGAGCTCTCGCGCGACCGCGGAAAGCGTCACCTGGCTCCGCGGCTCCTTCTCCACGAGAGACAGCGCGGCGCCGACGACGCGCTCGCGCGACAATCCGACGGAGCCACGTTCACCCTTGCGTCGCCGCGACGCTTTCGAGCCCGGAGCCTTCGGTGACATCGGGCTAGAAGGCGACGCTGACTAAGAGGTGAACTTAGGCGATACGGTATCCACTATCCCAACCCATCCCGTCGGCGTCTTCGGTTTCCACGTGCTCCTTGCCGTGCGGGCTCGTGCCGCGGTCGAGCCTGTCCGCTCCGGTTTACACTGCGTCCATAGTTTGAACGAATCCACATGACAATCTTTGAACGAATCCACATGACAATCAATGCTGAATCGGTCGAGGTGCCTGGCACGAGATGGTATTCGAGGTCGGTGGTCGCTCCCTTGCCGAGACAGGTGGCCGCCGTCACCGTCCCGGGCGGGTCGCCCTCGCAGGTCGGGAGGTAGAAGACTCCGGGCAGGCTGCCCCCTTTGATCTTCCACTTGACGGTGCGACTTGCGCGAGGCGGCCCGAATGCCCGATTCATCGAGACACGGAGGAGGAACGGGGCCGGTGTCCCGCACGGTCTTCAAAATCGCCTGAGCCTCTCTCGCGAGAGGCTGGATGGTTCGACTCCATCCCTCCTCCGCCACGAGCCGATCGCGCGGTGCCGAGTATCCGGATCAACGAGGCATCGCCTCGTCGCGCGATATCAAGCCGATGCGGACGATGTCGGCGAGGGAGCGTAGGTTTCTTCGTACACAGTACGGTAGAGGCCACGGCCAAGGCCGAGGAACGGCGAGGACGAACAGATGCCAGATGCCGTGTCCGTCACCCCGCGAGCGGAAGCGCAAGGCGGAGCGTCGTGCCGCGTCCGAGCACGCTCTGCACGGTGATCTCGCCGCCGTGCGCAAGTGCGATCCGGCGCGCGATCGCGAGGCCGAGACCCGTCCCCTCCCGCTTGCTCGTGTGGAACGGCTCGAAGACCGTCTCGAGACGCTCGGGGGGGGGATGCCCGGCCCGTCGTCCGCGACCTCGACGAATGCGCGGCCGTCGGTCGCTCCGCAGCGGATCTCGAGCCGACGGGAGCCGCTCTTCTCCGTGAGAGCTTCGATGCCGTTCCGCACTAGGTTGGCGACGACCTGGAGGAGACGATCGCGGTCGCCGACGACGTGGACGGACTCGAGCGCGATTCCGATCGCGACCTGCGCCGCCTCGGCGAGCGGCGCGACCTGCGCGAGCGCATCGCGGCAGACGCTCGTCAAGTCGAGATCCTCGCGCGCGAGCGCATCCTCGCGGCGTGCGAACGCGAGCAGATCGCCGACCAGGCGCCCGATCCGGTCGAGCTCTTCCAGGGCGGGCTCGGCGACGTCCCGCACCGCCGCTTCGCCTCCCGCGAGCTGTACGAGGCTTCGCGCCGCCGTCAGCGGATTCCGGATCTCGTGCGCGATCCGCGCCGCCGCTTCGCCGAGTGCCGCGAGCTTCTCGGCGTGGGCGTGCGATCGCGCGAGATCCTGATTCTCGAACGCGAGCCGCGCCTGCCGCCCGAGTCTCTCGAGCGAGCGGAGCGTGCGCGAGTCGTACAGCCATCCACGCCGTGGTCCGAGGAGAAGTGCGCCGAACGAGCCCGCGCCGAGCGGACACACGAGGACCGCTCCGGCGCGCAGGAGAAGCGCGCGATCGGCGGCGGGCATCTTCTCGAACCAGCGCGGCACTCCGTCGGGCGCCAGCGAAGCGATCCAGCGCGCCACGCCACCCGCTTCCCCGAGAGCGGTCGTATCGCTGCGTCCGGTCGATTCGATCAGCGCGGGCTCCCCGCCCTCGGACCCGAGGACGACGATTCCCCCCTCCGCGTCGAGCGCCTCGACGACCCGCTCGAGCAACACGCGGGACGCCTCGCGCCGATCGCTCGCCGCAAAGGGCTCTCCGATCAGCCGCTCGAGGCGCGCGCGGCTCTCGGCGGCGCGCGGAAACAGCCACGCGAGAGTCGCGGTCTCGATCCGCTCGGGTAGCGCGATCGCAGCGACCGCAAGGAGCACGAGCACGGCACCGCGAGCCATCGCGCGATCGCCGCCGAGGGCCTCGATGCCGTCCGGCACGAGCACGACGATCGCGGCCGCGACGACGAGGACAACGTGCACCGTCGAGATGCGCGTGAGAACCGCGTCGTAGCTCAGCGACAGCTCGTTCAATCCCGGAGCGAGCTGCACCACGAGCACGACGAGGATCGCGGCCTGACCCGCAAGAGAAAGGGGGCCGTAGGCGAAGAAGATCGCCGCGAGAACGGGCGCGCCGACCGCCGCGAAGCCGTTCATCTGGTGGAAGCGCTTGCTCACCGCGAGAAGCGGGACGTGACCCGTGTCGCGCACGAGCGCCCGGCCGAGGAGCCAGGCGAACGTGAAGTACGCGCCGATCGCGAGCGTGAGGACGCCGTAGATCGGCCCGACCGCGGCGTTCAAGCGGACCGGGTCGCTCCCCGCGGGAACGACGAGGTATGCCGCTCGCCACGAAACCCAGGCGAGGATCGCCGCGGCGGGAAGGACGACCGCGAGGAACGTCCCAGCCGAGAGCCGCCGTTCGCCGGGCGACGCGCGCTCGCGCACCGCGCGAAGGAAGTTGATCGCGATGTCCGGTCCGGCGCTGATCATGACCCCGCAGAGAAACACCGCCTGCAGAAGCCAGAGGGACGAGCCGGGCGGGGTCGGAAAGAAGCCGATGTAGATTCCCGCGAGCTGCCAAGCCGCGGCATCGCTGTGGCGACCCGAGACCGAAAGCACTCCGCCGTAGAGAACCGCCCCTGCATAGCAGAGCGCCGCGAGGGCCCACGACAGAGCGCCGTCCGCGAGCGCCTCCACTAGTGTCCCGTCCCTGAAGTTCGCCACATAATTCTGCGGCTCTTTTCGCCGCTGCCTTCGTTGCTCCTCCTCGAAATATGCCCGATATTCCCTCGTCGTCGCGCCTCGGCAGCGACGAAAATCCCTCGCAGCCTTATGCGCCGAACTTCAGGAACGGGACACTAGGTACTCGTATTCACGCGGCGCGCGCGGTCGCGAGGGCCGGACATTGACGGGGGTGTCGCACGCTGCACGGGCACGGGAAAGAGCAGGTGCGGTGCCACCTGGCGGGGCCTCGATGCCTCCGGGCCGCTCCGCCGAAGCGAAAAGCCTTTACTGCGGCCGGTGCATAAGGGATTAGGCAGCAGATCCGCTCTCCGCCGGCGAGACCGGCGCGCAGCTCCGGAAATGCGGCTTCGGACGACCTCGATGCGACGGAGCCGCTGGCAGGCGGTTTGCGGAGACGAGTCCCTCCGATGTCGATGTCGACCGCCGCCGTCCGTCCGGAAGCGCGCCTCGCCGCGCGCACGGTAGCGCTCGCGTGATCATCCCGGCCCCGCTCGTCCAGCTGATCGCGGGGCTCACGCTTCTCGTCGCCCTCGTCTTCGGCATCATCGTCCAGGCGAGCCTGCAGACGGCGCACCGCCGTGGCGCGATGAGCGCCGTCACGCGCCAGAGCACGATTCTGTGCGCGGCGCTGTCCCTCCTCTACGTCGTCACCACGATCTTCGCGATGGTCCCGGGCGCGCTGCACGTCGAAGAACCGCCGATCCTCGTCGTCCTGTACGTCGTCGCGGACGGGCTCTCGTTCCTGTGCGCCGCTCTCTTCTGGCATCTGACCCAGCTCCTCTCGTCACCGGACGGCCAGCCACGGCGCCGCTGGGTCGTGCTGAGCTACGCGGGCGCGGCGCTGATGACCCTGCTCGCGGTCTCGGTCCCGGACCTCGCCTCCGAAGCGCCGAAGGTCCGGCCGTGGGCCGAAACCGTGAAGTGGTCGTACATCCTCGTGATGCTGAGCTTGACGGCATGGCACGTCGGAAGGAACGCGCGCGGCAGCGGCTGGCGTCCCGGCTCCCTCGGGACCGTTTCGCGCTCGGACTTCTGGACGGTGACGCTCGCCGCGGCCTGCATCCTGACGATGCTCGTCCTGCACTTCTTCGGAAGCTGGGCGGAGCACCGCGGTCTCCTGACCTTTCTCGGCGCCGTGCTCGGGCTGATCATCGCGATCCCGTTCGCCGCGCGTAGCCTCGGCGCGGTGCTCGCCGGGCTCTTGATGGCTCTCGGGCTCCTCGGCGCGAGCGGTCTCGCTCTCGGGATCGGCATCTGGCTCGGCGATCGGCTCCCGGTGGAGCTCCGCTTCCTCGCGCCCGTCGCGACGATGGTCGGCTTGCTGCTGGCGCTCGGTCCGGGCCAGCCCCTGCTGCAGGAGATCGTCGAGCGCGTCGTCTTTCGCAGAAGCCGCCAGCGCCGCGCCGATCTCCTGCGCTCGTTCCGCCGCTTGTCGCCCGCTCTCGGCTGCGGAGAGTGCAGCCATCGTGCGCTCGCCGAGCTCGTACGCGTCCTGCGTCTCCGCGGCGCGGCGCTCTTGCTGTCCGACGGCACGCGAATCGCGGCAGGCGACATCGACGCGGAGCGGATCGCCCGTCGATGGCCGTCCGGTTCGACGGCGGAGCGTCTCTTCGATCGTCCGCACTACGGCGACGACGACCTTCCGCCAGAGGTCCACGATACCTTGACGGACGAGGACATCCTCGGCGTCGTCCCGGTGCTCGGCTCGAGCCGCTTCTGGGGCCACCTCCTCCTGCGCACCGACCTCGTCACCACGATCTACCGCGACGAGGACACGGAGACCGTCGAGGTGTTCGCGGACCAGCTCGCCGTTCTGCTCGACGCGGCCGACATCCTGACGCGCGCGGTCGCGATGGAGCGCTCGCTCGCGCACTCCGAGAAGCTCGCGGCGCTCGGCGAGCTGGCGGCGCGGATCGTGCACGACATCCGGAACCCGATCACCGCCGCGAAGAGCCTTTCCCAGCAGCTCTCGCGCGAGGAAGGACCGGACGCGGAGCTGCACGGCGTGATCGACGAGGAGCTCGATCGCGTCGAGAGGCGCGTCAGCGACCTGTTGCGCTTTGCGCGCCGCGACGAGCTGTCTCTCGAGCCCGTCGACCTCGCCGCGCTCGTCCGCGAGACGGTCGGGCGGCTCCGCGGCCGCCTCGACGGAGCGGGCATCGCGATCGCGATCGAAGCGCCGCGGACGGCCCTGGTGTCCGCCGACCGCGAGAAGATCCGCCACGTGCTGATCAACCTGATCGAGAACTCCGTCGACGCGCTCGCCGGTCACGACACGGAGCGCCGCATCATGCTCGCGATCGTCGAGCAGAACGGCACGTCGCGCGTCGAAGTGAGCGACAACGGTCCGGGAATCCCGCCCGAATCGCTCGAGCACGTCTTCGACCCGTTCTTCTCGTCGAAGGCGGACGGTACGGGTCTCGGCCTCGCGATCGTCAAGCGTACCGTCGAGGCGCACGGTGGGCGCATCGACGCGCGTCCGAATCCCGGATCGGGGATCTCCTTCATCGTCGAGCTTCCGGCCGGCCGGCGTAGCGAGAGGCTCGAGCGATGACGCCGGTCCCACCCGTGCTCGCGGTGGCGACGAGCGACCTCTTCCTCGTCGGCGCGGACTTCGTGCTGGGCATCCTTTGGCTCGTCGTCGCGCGAAGCGGCTCCGACGCTCTTCGCACGGGCCGCACGCGCGAGGCGCGACGCCGGCCCGCCGGCGGCATGCGTTTCCGGATCGACCTTCCCGCTCCGGACGCCGACTTGCACCGTTCCCGCACGCCATGGGAGACCGAAACATGAAGCCAGCCATCCTCGTCGTCGACGACGAGCGCGCGATCTGCATCGCCATCCAGCGCCTGCTCACCGTACGCGGTTACGAGGTCGACACCGCGCCGTCCGCCGAGGCCGCCGTCGAGAAGCTCGGACAGAGCGTGTTCCACTTGGTCATCATGGACCTGAGCATGGGCAAGATGTCGGGGATGGATCTCCTCGCGTGGGTGAAGCAGAACGCGCCGGAGACGGCCGTGATCATGATCACGGCGTACGGCTCCGAGAAGACCGCAGTCGATGCGATGAAGCTCGGCGCTTCGGACTACGTTCCGAAGCCGTTCGACAACGACGAGCTCGAGCTGAAGGTCGCGCGCGTTCTCGACTCGATGGCCGCGAAGCGCGAGAACCGGCTCCTCCGCGAGCAGGTCGAGAGCAGCTATCGCTTCGAGAACCTGATCGGCAAGAGCCCGCCGATGCAGCGCGTGTTCGACGTCATCCGGAAGGTCGCGAACAGCGACTTGACCGTGCTCGTCCGCGGGCCGAGCGGAACGGGCAAGGAGCTCGTCGCGAACGCGATCCACTACAACAGCTCCCGCCGCGGGAAAGCCCTCGTCAAGGTGAACTGCGCGGCGTTCTCGCGCGAGCTCGTCGAGAGCGAGCTCTTCGGGCACGAGAAGGGCGCGTTCACGGGCGCGACCGGGACGAAGGAAGGCAAGTTCGAGATCGCCGACGGCGGCACGCTCTTCCTCGACGAGATCGGCGACATGGCTCTCGAGACGCAGGCAAAGATCCTGCGCGTGCTGCAGGAGAAGGAGCTCGAGCGCGTCGGCGGGAACCGGACGATCAAGGTCGACGTGCGCATCATCGCGGCGACAAACCAGGACCTGGAGGCGAAGACGCGCGACGGGAGCTTCCGCGAGGATCTGTTCTACCGCCTGAACGTCGTCCCGATCGTGCTACCGCCGCTGAAGGACCGTCCCGGGGACATGCCGTTCCTGATCGCGCACTTCCTCGAGAAGGCGTCGCAGCGGCTCGGCCGCCCACAGCGCGCTCTCTCACCTGCGGCGACGCGGGCGCTCCTCGCGCACGAGTGGAAGGGCAACGTGCGCGAGCTCGAGCACGCGATCGAGCAAGCCGTCGTCCTCGCCTCCGGCGACGAGATCGACCTGCCGGACCTGCCGAGCGCCCTCACGGCCGACGCGGGCGTCGCCGCCGTCGCGATCGGGGGTGGTCTCGACGACGACGGACCGCAGACCTCGTTCAAGGAGGCGAAGCAGCGCGTCGTCGAGCAGTTCGAACGTCAGTTCATCGAGGAGGCGCTCGAGCGCCACGGCGGCAACATCTCCAAGGCGGCGGAAGAGATGGGCATGTACCGCCAGCACCTCCAGGGGAAGCTCGCCGAATACGGCATCGACGCGGCGTCGTACCGAAGCCGCGCTCCCGGCAGCTGACGCCATAGACGGCGCCGGGTGCGTCCGGCGATCAAGTTCTCGGCTGGGCGGGTCGATGTCCTGAAAGGAGCGCAAGCCAGTCCCCCGCGCTCCGCGAAGGCTCGACTGACATGAAAAGCTTCGTCTACGGGCTCATCTTCGGAGCCGCAGTCATGTACCTGTACGTGACTCAGGGCGCGTTCGTCGACGCGAGCGTCGCGTCGATGCTCGCCTGGCGCGACGGCGCGAAAGAGTCCGTCTACGGCTTCGGCGGCAAGCGACAGTAGCGCTACGAGCGCTTCATCGCGGTGAGGAACTCCGCGATGGTGCGGGCGTCGGGAGCGTTCGTCTCCATGATCCAGGCCGCCGCGGTCAGGATCGGGAGGACCGCAAGGACCGGCAGCCAGGTGCGCCGGAAGACTCCGAGCGTCCAGTGCGTCGGCTCGACGCCGCGAAGACGGCGCATCATGCCGCCGACGATCATCGCATCGAGCAGGACCTCGGCGAGGAGGACGGGAGCGGCCCACACCGCGAGAGCGAAACCGGCGACCGCGGCGACGACGAGCCCGACGACCAGCGCGATCGGCCACACGTCATCCGCGTCGAAGACCTCGCCGACCACCGACGCGGACGCTTTCGTCGTCGACGACGCCGCGGAGCCCAGGACGTCCGGAGCGACGAAAGCTCCACCGGCTCCACCGCCGCCGAAGCGCCCCCCGCCGAAGCCGTCGAGCGCGCTCTCCGCCGCTTTCGTGCTCGCTCGTGCGACGCCACTCGGCACCACGTCGACGACCTCGACGAGATCGGAGCCGTCGATCACGCTGCGCCCGCGGCTTCCGAGTCGTCCACGAATCCATCCGCGCAGCAGCAAGAGGAACGCGCCATACGCGACGAGCACCGCCACCGGGTACCGCACGACCATCGAGCTCACGCCGACGTGGAGCAGAAGCGCCGACGCGAGAAACCCCGCCACGCCCGTCGCCACGAGCAGGAACGCCGCCTCGGCGCGCGGGTAGCTTCGCCGCATCAAGAACCCGCGCAGCGTCTCCACCGCCCGCTCCCGCCCGGCCGGCCCCATCCCTCGCGCAGAGGGGTTCCTGAAGCGAAAGCGGGAGGGCCCAGGCGCGCCGCTATCTCGACGGCTGTGCACTAGACCCTCCCGCGACCACAGGCACAGCTCAGTTCGCGTACCCGAGCGCCTTCAGCTTGTCCTTCATCAGCCGATCGACCTTCTGCTTCCCGCCGAAGTCGGAAAAGCCCGTCTCACTGCGCCATTGCTCGAGCCGCTGCGCCATCTGCGCCTCGTCGGGCTGACCCGATCCGTGCAGGTTCTGTCGCGCCTGCGGATCCGCCTTCAGATCGTAGAATTCGTGCTTGCCCGTCGAGGACCACACGTACTGCGCTTCGTCCGTGCGGATGCCGAGGAGGTGCCCGGACTGGGTGAAGTCGAACTTCTTGTCGGCCGGCCGATGCAGGAAGCCGTAGCTCTCGCCGTCTCCGACGTCTTCCTCGCGGCCTTCGAGAAGTGCCACGAGCGAGCGACCGTCCATCGGCGGCGCGGGCGAGATCGCCGCGAGCTCGAGGATCGTCGGCAGGATGTCGCGGAGCTGCGACGGCGTCGCGATGCGGGTGCCGGCGGGGATCTTCCCCGGATACCGCATGAGCAGAGGGATGTGCGTCTCCTCCTCGGTCAGCGCCTTGAAGTGGTTCGCGAGCCCGTGCTCGCCGAGGAGCTCGCCGTGGTCGGCGGTGATCACGACGATCGTGTCGTCGGCGAGCCCTCTCTCCTTCAGCGCTTCGAGAAGCTTGCCGATCTGCGCGTCGAGGTACGCGACCTCGCCGTCGTAGAGGCCGACCATCTCGCTCCACGTCTTCTCGTCGAACTGCGACGAGATGTCGCGGACGAAGCTGTTGCTGCTGATCGTGCCGCCGAGCTTCCTGCTGTAGCGCTGAAAGCCGAGCACGGGATCCGCGCCCGCGGCGAACTTCTCGCGAAACTCCGCCGGCGGATCGTAGGAGTCGTGCGGGTCCATGTAGTTGATGAAGAGGAAGAACGGGCGATCCGGATCGCGGTCGTCGATCCAGTCGACCGCCCACTGATTCACGTTCTCCGCGCGCACCGCTTCGTTCTGCAGGAACGTCTTCTGATGGAACCGGCGCAGGACGGCGTCCGGCGGGGCGATGCCGAGGGCGATCAGCGCGCGGATCACGGGGATCCGCTCGAAGGCCTGCTGGTAGAAGATGCGGACGGGCCCGTCGACGGCGACGTCGAACCCCTGCTCGAAGCCCGAGCCGCGGCCGAGGGCCATGTTCGCGAGCACGGCGCCGGTCTCGTAGCCCTGATCGCGGAACAGCTCGGCAGCCGTGGTGAACTCCTCGCCGAGGAGCTTCTCGCGGGCCGCGTCGTAGCGTCCGGTCACCATGACGAAGTGGCCTGGAATCGTCCACGACGACTCGGAGTGCGCGCGATCGAAGACGGCGCCGTCCTTCGCCACCTGCTCGAGCGTCGGCGACGTCGGCTTCGGGTAGCCGTACACGGAGAGATGATCCGCGCGCGTCGTGTCCATCACGAGCCAGACGACGTTCGGCTTCCCCGCAGGCGGCGGAGCCGACGTGCCCTCGCCGCCGGCGTGAAGCCGCAGGACGAGCCCCGCGACGACGAGCACGATCACCGCGAGCACGGCGATCGGCGCGGCTCGCCCGGTCGAGCCGCTCGCGAGCGCGCGCACGGCCCACAAGGTGACGACGTAGAGCACCGCGCAGACCGCGACGATGCCGAGGAACGGAAGGAGCCCGCTCGCGGAGAGCGAGATCGGATGCACGAAGGTGTCGACGTGGTCGCCGACCGCGAGGAGCGCGCTCACCCAGAGAGTGAGCGCGACGAACGTCCCGAACCAGCCGGGCGCACGACGCGAATCGAGGAAGAGATAGAAGACGACCGTCAGGACGGCGCACACCGCCGCGAAGATTCCGTTCCCGATCAATCCCCGCACCGAGACGAGGTCGGGAAGCGCCCGCGTGTTGAGCGGGATGCCGACGTAGACGAACACGAGCCCGCCGAGGAACAGCGCACCGAGGAGAGGCCCGACCTCCGCACGCGGCAACACCGCGATCCGCCGCCACACGAAGGCGACCACGCCCGCGCCGAGGCCCGCGAGGAGACCGAGCACGGCGTAGACCGCGACGGCGAGGACCCAACCGGACAGCGGCAGGTAGAGGCCTTGCGCAGTGTTGGTCAGCGCTTCGACCACGCCGTACGCAGCGCCGCCGGCTGCGAAGACGCCGGCGCCGAGGAGCACGTCGCGAAGAAACTCTCCTAAGGTCGATCTCTCACTCAAGGGGTGCTTCCTCCGTGGGTCGGGAATTCGGCCATTCTAGCCGGCTCGCCGGAGAGAGACGAACGACGAACCGGCCTTCGGGGGTTCCCGAGAGGGAGGAAAAGCGACCCTTTCCGCGCAAGTGCGATGTCGCTCGCGACCTACCGCCGGCTGGAGGTACGAATGTACTTGCGGCTGAGCGGCGAGAGGTCGTTCTTGCCGATCATCACCTCGACCAGGCAGAAACGCTTGCTCTTCTCGGCGCGCTCCAGCGCCGCGAGGAGATCGGGCCCGCTCGCGACGCGCTCCCCGTCGCCGCCCCAGAGGCGCGCCATCTCCGCGTACGGCCACGGCGGGATCTCGAGGATCGCCGGCTTCTCGACGACGGGGCGGAAGATCCCCCAGCCGCCGTTGTTCATCAAGAGGACGATCGGGCGCGTGCCGTTCCGGTTCGCGTGCGCGATCTCGGGGCCGGTCATCTGGAACGCGCCGTCGCCGCAGAGCACGATCGTCCGGTCCCCCGTGCCGATCTCGATCCCCATCGCACCCGGCACGCCGAAGCCCATCGAAGCGTAGAAGCCTTGCGCGAAGTACGCGGCCGCCTTGCCCCCGACGCGCACGTCCGCGCCCGCGAAGAGCATGTCGCCCGACTCCGCGACGACGACGTACCCGCGGCGCCGCGCGAGGAAGTGGTTCAGGACCTGCAGCACCTCCGCGACCTTGACGGTCGAGGAGCGCGCCACGGCGCGCGAAGCGCCACGGCGCGCCGGCTTTTTCTCGAGCTCGCGCAGCCAGCGCGGCGCCGTCGGCAGGTTATCGTGATAGACGACCTTCTCGCCGTGATCGCGCAGCTTCTCGTCGAGGAGAGCGCGCACGAAGTCGCGCAGCGTGACGTCGGTGTACGTGTGGAAGCTCACGTCGACCCGCTTGCCCTGCGCTCGGATCAAGCGGTCGCGGGAAGACGGCTGCGGAAATCCGCCGAGGTCCGTCGCAAGGCAGCCGAGGTCGAGCACGAGATCGGCTTCCTCGGCGCGCTTCCGGATCGGCGGCGGGCTGTGCGTCCCGATCATCCCCATGTAGAGCGGATGGTCCATCGGCACGGCGCCCTTCGAGAGCATCGGCGTCAAGACGGGCGCACCGATTCGCTCGCAGAGCTGCACGACCTCGCGCTGCGCCTTGAAGCGGAAGGTCTCGATGCCGACGAAGACCGCGGGCTTCTTCGCGCGGTTCAAGCGCTCGGCCGTGTCGCGCGCCGCCTCCCGTACCTTTCCCGCGTCGGAGCGCTCGAGCTCGAGAGGCGAGCCCGCGTCCTGGATCGCGCGCGGCACGTGGATCGGCTGGTCGACCATGTCGCGATGGATCTCGAGGTAGCCGGGGCGCTGCTCGCGCCAGAGCGTCCGGACGACGTGGTCGACCTTCTCGGCCGCGGTCCGCGGATCGTCGATCGTCTCCGCCGCCGCGGTGACCTCGCGGTAGATGCGGAGCTGCGAGTCGATCGCGCGCGCCTGGTGATGGATCAGCGTGCCGTACTTGTACTCCTGCTCGCCCGGTCCGCCGCTGACGACGAGGACCGGCACGTGCTCCGCATACGAGCCGGCGACCGCGTTGACCATGTTGTGGCCGCCGGCGCCGTAGGTCACGCACGCGACGCCGAGCGATCCCGTCGCGCGCGCGTAGCCGTCCGCGGCGAAGCCGACGGCGGGCTCGTGCGAGAAGGTGAACATCTTCCACTCGCGCCGCTCGCCGAGACGGGAGAAGAGCCGCAGCACGAGGTCGCCGGGAAGGCCGAAGATCTCCTTGACGCCGGCGCGACGGAGATAGGCGACGAAGAACTCGCTGAGCGTCATCCGCGATTGCATACGACTCGGTCTATCGGCCTTTCGCGCCCGGTTCACGAGGGCCCGCGGGGCCGGACCACGAGAAGAGAGTCCGCCCGGCCGATCTCGTCCGCACGCGGCTGCAGCTCGTCGCGATACGCCTCCCACACGCCGGGAAACGGGGCCTCGACCTCCAGGCAATCGTGAAAGGCCATCAGCCCGCCCGGCCGCAAGAGCGGCAGGAACGCCCGGATGTCGGCGCACACCGACTCCGCGTCGTGCGCGCCGTCGATGAACCCGAGCCGCAACCGAACGCCGCGGCCCGCGAGGACGCGCGCCGCTTCCGCGGACGACATCACCATCTCCTCGACGAGATGCGCGACTCCGGCGCCGTGCACGTTCCGGCGAAACGCCTCGAGCGTCGTCTTCTCGCGCGCGAGGATCGCGTGGTGCCGCTCCTCGTCGCTGCCGACGTGGTGGTCGATCGCGAAGATGCGGCAATCGGCGATCGCGGCGTCGCGCACCGCGCGCCCGAGCACCACGGTCGAGCGGCCCTTCCACGAGCCGACCTCGGCGATGTCGCCGGGTCCTTCGAGATCGCGCACCGTCCGGTAGAGGAGCTCGATCTCCCGCCGCGAGAACCAGCCCGGAAGCGTCCGCGCCCACAGCACGGCGGCTTCCTCGCGCCGTCCGACGAAGCCGTGGGCGCGCGAGCGGACGCGCCGCCCGAAGTTCCGCACCGCGATCTCGAGATCGGATGCCACGGCGGCCTCGTTACCGCCTGCCCCCGCGGCTCACAAGCGATGCGGTCTCGCCGGAGCTATTCTCCCGCCCCATGAAGCTCGACACCGCGCTCGCCGCCGCCCTCGCCGACGTACCGGCCGCCGCTCGTGCCGCCGAGGAGACCGGGTTCGACACTCTCTGGACCGCCGAGACGGGGCACGATCCCTATCTCCCCTGCGTCCTCGCCGCCGAGCACACGAAGCGGATCAAGCTCGGCACGTCGATCGCGGTCGCCTTCCCGCGGAGCCCGCTGATCCACGCGATGACCGCCTGGGACCTGCAGGCGCTCTCGGGCGGCCGCTTCGTCCTCGGCCTCGGCACGCAGGTGAAGGGTCACAACGAGCGACGCTTCGGCGTGACCTGGGACTCGCCGGGACCGCGGCTTCGCGAGATGATTCTGATGATCCGCGCGGCGTGGGACACCTTCCAGAACGGCACGCGGCCGAGCTTCGAAGGCAAGTTCTATCGCTTCACGCTGATGACGCCCTTCTTCAACCCGGGGCCGATCCAGCATCCGAAGATCCCGATCTACATCGCCGGGGTCAATGAGTACATCTGCCGCCTCGCCGGCGAGCTCTGCGACGGCTTCCACGTCCACCCGCTGCACTCGATCAAGTACGTCCGCGAGTTCGTCCAGCCGAACATCGCGAAGGGCGCGGCGCAGGCGGGACGAAAGACATCGGACTGCGTGCTCACCACCTCGACGTTCGTGATCGCGGGCGACACGCCGGAGGAGCAGGCGGGCCTGCGGCAGCTCGTCCGCCAGCAGATCTCGTTCTACGCTTCGACGCCGGCCTACCGTCCGGTCCTCGAAGCGCACGGCTGGGGCGAGGTGGGCCCGCGTCTCACGGAGAAGAGCCGCGTCGGCGACTGGAGCGGGATGGCGGATCTGATCACGGACGACATGCTCGAGGTCTTCGCCGTGACCGGTCGCTGGGACGACGTCCCGGACCTGCTGCGAAAGCGCTACGACGGTCTTCTCGCGAGCGTCAGCCTCTACGTGCCCTTCCGCACCGCGGAGCGCGAGCGCTGGCAGAAGCTGACGAGCGCAATCCATTCCTGAGTGGGGCGCCGCCCCTCTCCTCCACGCGGCAAAGCCTAAGCTGCGCGTCCTCAGCCCGCTCGCTTTCTCTCGGCCGCGCGCTGCGCGCGCGGAGATCCGCCGCGTCGCGCGCTCTTCGCGGCTGCGAGGAGAGCGCGAAGCTCCCGTAGCTCCGGGATGCGGCGCGGGTGCGCGATCGACTCACCGACGGCGACGAACGGGATGCCCGCGGCCTCTGCCGCCTCGAGGTCCGTCGGGGAATCGCCGACGTAGAGCGCGGCGCTTGGCTCGACGCCGAGGCGCTCGAGACAGTGCAGCAGCATGTCCGGCGCGGGCTTCGGCCGCGGCACGTCGTGGATCCCGACGACGACGTCGAACCACTCGTCGAGCGAGAAGTGCTCGACGAGCATCGGGATCGTGCCGCCGCGGTTCGTCGCCATCGCCGTGTGGTAGCGCGAGCGGAGCCAGCCGAGCGTCTCGAAGAGCTCCGGCACCGGGCGAAGCTTCGGCAGGAATGGCCGGTAGTCGATCTCCTTCGCGACGCGCGTTGCCTCCTCGAGCCGCGCCGGGTCGCTCGCGAAGAGCCATTCGAGGATCTGCGGCGTCGCGAGGCTGTGCGCGTGGTCGCGGCCGGTCTCGTCGAGCGGCGGAAGGTCGAGGGCGGCGAGGATGGCGTCGTAGAACGCGACGTTCGCGTCGTACGAGTCGAACATCACGCCGTCGCAGTCGAGGATCACGAGAGCGTGATCCCCGTGCAGGCTCACGCTCCCGCCTCGCGCACGAGCGCCACGCGTCGAGCAAAGCACTCTCGCTTCTCGGCGCGCTCGTCCGCGCCGATCCGCGGCTCGAAGCGCGCGGCCGAGGCCCAGCTCGACTGCACGCGCTCGTCCGTCCAGAGGCCCACGCCGCGGCCGGCGAGGAATGCCGCCCCGAGAACCGCCGAATCCAGGACGCGCGGCCGCTCGACGACGACGCCGCTCGCGTCCGCCAGGAGCTCGAGGAGAAGGTCGTTCGCGGAAGCGCCCCCGTCGACGCGCAGCGTTTCGGGCGGACGATCTCCCGCGAGCGCGGTGAACGCCTCCGCACAGCGCCACGCGATCCCTTCGAGCGCCGCGCGGGCGAGGTGTGCACGCGTCGTCCCGCGCGAAACGCCGCCGACGAGTGCGCGGGTCGCGATGTCGAGATGCGGCGTCCCGAGCCCCTGCAGCGAAGGAACCATCCACACGCCGTCGCTGGACTCGACCGAGCGCGCGAGCGGCTCGAGCTCCGCGAGGTCGCTCACGATTCCGATGCCGTCGCGAAGCCACTGCGCCGCGGCTCCGGCCGTGATCACCGCGCCCTCGAAACAGAAGCTCCGCACGCCGTCGAGCGACCAGAGCACGAGCGGATACGCGCCCGGCGGAGAATCGCCGAGGGCCGTCCCGCTGTGCTTGTCGAGCATCCCCGACGTGCCCAGCGTGAGCTTGATCGATCCCGGCTGATGGCACGCGAGGCCGTACATCGAGGCGTGCTGGTCGCCGGAGAGCGAAGCGATCGGTACCGCCGCGCCGAACTCCGCGGCCGAGGTCTCTCCGACGATCTCGCTCGTCTCGACCCGGCGCGGGAGCCAGCGCTCGTCCATCGCGAGCGCTTCGAGGTGACGCGCGTCCCACCCGCCGCCGAAGAGGTCGTAGAGTCCCGAAACGGACAGGTTCGAGTGGTCCGACGCGTGCACCGCGCCGCTGCTGAGCTTGTACGCGAGCCACGTGTCGATCGTGCCCACGCGCAGGTGCTCGCGTGCGACGCCGCCCGCGTGCTCGCGCAGGAGCCATTCGTACTTCGAAGCCGCCGCCATCGGGATGACGAACACTCCCTGGCCGAGAAGCTCCTCGCAGCGCGCCGTGGTGCGCTGGTCCTGCCACCCGATGATCGGCCCGAGCGGCTTCCCACTCGACTCGAAGAGCGCGGCCGAGCCGCGCTGGTTCGTCACGCCGACTGCGGCGACGTCCGAGGGCTGCAGCTTCGCCGCTCCGAGCGCGCGCGCGACGACCTCGCGGGTCCGCTCCCAGATCTCGCTCGGATCGCTCTCGACCCAGCCCGGGTGCGGAAACCGCTGCGCGACCTCGACGTACGCCTGCCCCGCGACGCGGCCGCTCGCGTCCACGACGGCGGCGCGAACGCCGGTCGTACCCTCGTCGATCCCGAGAGTATGCTCCGCGCGCGGCACGCCTGGAGCCTGCCGTTCGGCCGCTCGGCGCGCAAGCGGCGCTCGCGCTCACGGCGGCGACGGTACGTTCGCCGGGCCGAGCCGTTCACGCGGCACGATCTCCGGTGCGACGCGCTCCGCGAGCCGGCGCAGCCCGGCGCGCCGCAGGTGATTCCGGTGGTCGGCGAAGACGTTGCGCGGAAGGACGTCGTGGAAATCCCGAAACTCCTCCGGAGTCGCCCCGATCGCGATGCGAAGCGCTTCGATCTGCCCTGGGAGATCGAGCTCGTCGTAGACGCCGAGACGGCGCAACCGCCCGACGTCGATCGGTGCGACGTAGACCAGGATTTCGACTCCCGCCGCGCGAAGATCGCGGACGAGACGAGCCGTCATCGCGACCATCGCGTGATCCGGATCGAGCGCGTACCGCTCGCGCGCCTCCTCGGCCGGAGACCGCGACTGCGGCGCACGTCGGACCCGGAAGGTGCGCTCGATCCATTCGGCGGCCCGCTGGATCCAGTCCTGACCGAGCTGGCGCACGCCGTCGACGACATAGAGGAAGCCGATCCGACTTTGGAGAGCGTAGACGCTCGGATCGAGGACGGTGATCTCCTCCTCCTCCAGGACCGATCGAATCTCGCGCTGCTGGTCCCAGGAGAGGAGGCGCGACAGGTTCTTGAAGCCGAATCCCTCTCCGAAGCGGATGTCGCTCGAGTAGACGGGGAGGTTGAGCGAGACGACGGCGACGTCCGGCTTTCCAGCGAGCACGTCGTCGAGGAGATAGTAGAAGTGCAACGGCCGGAACGCGAAGTGAGCGACCGTCACGACGTCGTTGCGCAGGCCTCGCTGCTGCAGCGTCTCCGCGATCATCGGACCGAGCTGGACGAACATCGAAGGGATCTCTCCTTTCTCCTGGCGGTCGCGCGCCATCAGCAGCAAGTCGCCGAAGAGCGCGATGCGCAGCGCTCCCGGTCGAGGGGCGGCACCCCACTCCCGAATGCGCGGCAGCACGCGCGACTCGACGAGAATCCCGCTGGCCGCCGTCCGGCGGAGCTCCTGGCGACACGACCAGGCCCAGACGAACGCCACGGCGAGGACGAGAGCGCACGGAATCCCGAGGGACAGGAGCGCTCGACCTCGGGAGTCGACTTCCTGCGGAACGGTCGTCATCAGAACTGGAAGTAGATGAAGCGCTGCGTCTGCGCGCTGAACAACGCCACGGCGACGAGGACGAAGCCGTAGACGAGGCCCTGGACCGGCCGCGGAAAGCGAGCCCAGACCTGGTCGAGCGACACGCGGAGCGCGACTCCGTGGCTGAGGAAGCCGATCAGCACGAGGAGCAGGGGTCCGAGGGGAAACGGGTAGAAGAGCGGCTGCGGCCGCAGGAGCGATGCGAGAAACTCTCCCGTCAGCTCGAGCGAGCCTGCCCGGAACGGGATCCACGCGAGCGCGACCAGGTGGAACGTGATGAACCGCCGGAAGAATGCCGGCGTGCGCGGTTGCACCGTGACCGCGGCGGTCGCCCACGGCGAGCCCCCGCGCGTCCACCAGCGATGCACCGCGAGCCAGGCGCCGTGGAACCCGCCCCACAGAACGAACGTCCACGCGGCGCCGTGCCACAGGCCGCCGAGCAGCATCGTGACCATGAGATTGACGTACGTCCGCAGCTCGCCGCGCCGGTTCCCGCCGAGCGGCACGTAGAGGTAGTCGCGGAGCCACGTCGACAGCGAGATGTGCCACCGCCGCCAGAACTCGCTCGGATTCTCGGCGAGATACGGATGGCGGAAGTTCTCCGGGAGGCGGAAGCCGAGGAGGCCCGCGACGCCCATCGCGATGTCGGTATAGCCGGAGAAGTCGAAGTAGATCTGGAACGCGTAGGCGTAGAGCGCAATCCAGACGGCGATCGTCCCGGCCTCGCCCGGATGCGCGTACACGCCGTCGACGAAGCCGCCGAGCGAGTCCGCGCAGACGACCTTCTTCACGTAGCCGACCGCGAGCAGGAAGAGCGCCCCTTCGATCCGAGCGAGCCCGACGTCGCGCTTCTGCTCGAGCTGCGGCCCGAAGAATCCCCAGCGCGTGATCGGCCCCGCGATGAGCTGCGGAAAGAAGGCGACGTAGAGAGCGTAGTCGGAGAACGATCGCGTCGGGCACCGGATGCCGCGATAGGTGTCGACGATGTAGCTGATCGAGTGGAAGGTGTAGAACGAGATGCCGAGCGGCACCGCGAGGCGAAGGAAGTCCGGGGCCACGGGCAGAGAAGCGATCGTCTCCGCCGTCTCGTAGAAGAAGAGCGCGTACTTGAACCACGCCAGGACGCCGAGGTTGATCGCGAGGCTCGCGATCAACCCGAGCTTCGCGGGGCGTTTTCCTTCGGGTCTCTCGACGCCCGGCTGCGACCAGCGTGTGCGAAAGATCCAGTCGGCGAGCTGGAAGTCGATCCACGTCGTCGCCACCAGAAGCCCGAGGAAGCTCGGGCTCCACGTCGCATAGAAGAACCAGCTCGCGAAAAGGAGGAAGACCTTTCGCGCACGCCATCCGGAGAGGACGGCGTGGTAGACGAGAAGAACGATCAGGACGAACAGAAGGAACGTGAGGCTGTTGAACAGCATGTGGCCCGCCGGCGAAGCGCGAGCCCTTCAGATGCCAGCACGGCCGTTCGCCGGCAAGATCGCATCCGGCAAGGCGGGCCAGCGTTTCATCGCGAGCGTCGCGACCTCCGCGCGAGGTACTGCCAGCTCTTGACGCGATAGCGGATCCAGCGGTCGAGGTCGCGTAGGCCCGAGCGGAGACGCGAGGACCCGCTCCATGGGGCGGGAGCGACGCCTTCGAGAAGTGCGAGCCAGCTCTCGTCGGTCTCGTATCCCGCTTCGATGAGCGCGCGCGGAAGCTCCGGATGGCGCAGCCACTCCGCCTTCACGCGAGGGAGGTCGCCACGCCAAGCTTCGATCCGGCTCCGATCCGGCTCGCGCAGGCCGCCGAGAGCGAGGAGGCCTCCGCGACTCGGCGCCGCCGTCTCCTGGAACCGCGAGAAGAGACCCTTCGCGTGAAGGAACTCGAGCCGCTTCGCGATCTCGTCCTGGACCGCGTCCGGCGCCTCGACGAGGCGCTCGTAGCGGATGCGCAGGAAGCGCGGATGACCGTCGAGACGGCGCGCCGCGCGCTCGCACGCGGACCACGTGGAGAAGTCGCTGTGATAGCGCTCGGGCCGCGCGGCGTGACGGCTCGCGACGACCGAGCGTGGATCGCGCACGAGGTAGAGAGCGAAGAGCGACGGATCGCGGCGGAAGACGGTCTCCAGCCGGAGGATGTCGAGAGGCTTCTTGCTCACCCACGGCCCCTCGCCCGGCGGCGGGTCGAGGAAGAGTGACTGCTCGCGCTCGCAGCGCCCGCCGATCGCGAATCCCGCAGTCATCATCTCCAGCAGGAGCGTCGTCCCGCTCCGCTCGCATCCGACGATGTGCACGCGCAGGCGATCGCTCGTCTCCGCGGCGCTTGCATCCCGGCCGCGAGATCGTAGTGTCGCCGCTGGCATCGGGCTCTCGACCGACGGAGGTTCTCGCATGGCGATCGAAGAAGGCAAGGCGGCCCCCGCCTTCACGCTGTCCGATCAGGACGGAAACAAAGTCTCTCTCGCGGACTTCAAAGGGAAGCAGAACGTCGTCGTCTACTTCTATCCGAAGGACGACACGCCGGGCTGCACGAAGGAAGCGTGCGGCTTCCGCGACCTCAACAGGGACATCTTGCAGCGCGGCACGGCCGTGCTCGGCATCAGCGCCGACGGCGGCGACTCGCACCAGAAGTTCATCAAGAAATACAAGCTGAACTTCCCGCTCCTCTCCGATCCGACGCGCAAGGTGATGGAGAAGTACGGCGCCTACGGCGAGAAGATGATGTACGGCAAGAAGACCGTCGGCGTGATCCGCTCGACCGTGCTGATCGGCAAGGACGGCAAGGTCAAGAAGCACTGGCAGCGAGTCGCCAACGCCGAGGCGCACCCCGCCCAGGTGCTCGCGGCTCTGGACGCGCTCGGAGGCTGAAACCCGCGAGAGGGGGCCTAGCTTGGCTAGAACGCCATCGTCCCCCAAGCGAGGCTCTCTTCCGGGCGTATCTCGGTGGGCAAGCGGCGAGGCCTGCCGGCATGCCACCTCCGCGATCGGCTCGGCTCGACTACTCTAGCCTGCATTTCTCACCAGATCCCTACTGCGGCGGCCGATAGCACCGAATCTTCGCGAGCTTCTCCCTCCGGGCTCCTCGACGTACTGTTCAAGTACGCCTGCGTCGCCCTCCGGTCCGAGGCTCGCGAATCTTCCGCACTCTCGACCGCCTCGCGACGTGATCTGGCGAGAAATGCAGGCTAGGTGGAGCACTTCAGCGTCGGCAGCGACGATCCTTTGAGCTCGCAGTCGATCAGCGCGTCCTCGAAGTCGAGCATGGCCGCGTCGCCGACGCTCAGGACCAGGCGGAGCGGACCCGTCGAGGGTGCGAGCACGTCGGCGCGGCTCGCCGAGCCCGTCATGCGGAGGGAACCCGTCCCGGAGAGAGTCAGCTTCTGGACGGTGAACGCCGGCGGAGGCAACGTTCTCTTGCACGTCGCCTTGGTCGTGGCTGCCAACGAGCCCTTGAATACGCAGTCCGCGGGATCGAAATCGAGAGAATAGACCGGGGTATCCCCGTTCACCGGCTCGTCCGCGGTCGCGAAGACGTCGACGCGGAAGCCGGTCACTCGACCCTGGCCCAGCAGAGCGGCCGCGCTGAAGTAGGGAGCTCCGGCGGCATCCACGGCACCCTTCCACGTCACCTTCCCGCTCGGCCGCGTTGGATCCCCGGACGTCGCCTTGACGCTGATCTTCTCGAGAGCCGCCCCGGAAAGGTCGGCGCGATCGTCCCGGTCGCAGAGGAGGTCCGAATCGAAGTCCACGAGGCCGCACGATGCGGAGCAGCAGGCATCGGAACCGTTCTCCTCGCCGCTGTCACAGCTCTCCCCGGCGGTGCGGATGCCGTTCCCGCAGCCGGTGAAGGTGCAGTTGGAGTCGCAGCCGTCTCCGTCGATCACGTTGGTATCGTCGCAGTCCTCGCCGCTGGAAGTGATCCCGTTGCCGCAGCCGGTGGGAGTACAGTTCGAGTCACACCCGTCCCCATCGACGAGATCGCCGTCGTCGCAGATCTCGCCGGCCGTCGGAACGCCGTTGCCGCAAGCCGTGAACGTGCAATTGGAATCACAGCCGTCTCCGTCGGCGAGGTTGTTGTCGTCACACTGCTCATTCGTGGAGGTGATGCCGTTTCCGCAGCCCGTCGGGGTGCAGTTCGAGTCACACCCGTCCCCGTCGACGAGGTTACCGTCGTCACACGTCTCGCCGGAGCTCTGGACCCCATTCCCGCACGCAGTCAGCGTGCAATTGGAATCGCAGCCGTCACCCTCGACGAAGTTGCCGTCGTCGCAGACCTCTCCGGACGTGACCGAGGCGTTGCCACAGAAAGCAAGCTTGCGGGTGAACACGTCCCGCTTCGCGTTGACGTCGCCGTCCACGAGATTGGTCGCAGCGCTGCTGAAGACGGCGAAGAAGCCGTCCTCGGTGACCACCGGTCGAATGACGTCACCGCTGTCGCCGTTGGCCTGCAGTCCGGCGGAATCCAGGCTCTCGCGCGTGATTCGAGTCTGGCCCGATTCGTCGAAGACACCATCGTTGTCCGTATCGCGATCGAACAGGAAGACGTCGCGTCGGGCGTTGGTGTCCGCGGCGACGAGATTGCTGGCGGCGCTTTGGAAGACGACCATACGCCCGGTTGCCGAAAGGGCTGGGAGGGTGCTCTCCGCGTTGCCCTCCGCGCCGGTTGCATCGAGGCTCACGCGATGGGTTTCCCCGAGCGCCAAGTTTCGCACGAAGACGTCGCGCTTCCCGTTGGCGTCTCCCGCGACCAGGTTCGTCGCGATGCTGTCGAAAGCGACCTGGGTCCCGTCCGCCGAGATCCACGCGGACCGACTGCCGGCGTTTCCCTCCACGCCAGCGGAGCTCAGGCTGGCCCTCACGATGGCGATCTCCCCCGCCTCGTCGAAGGTGCCATCTTCATCCAGGTCGCGATCGACGACGAAGATGTCGGTTTCGTTGTTCGTGTCACCCGGCGTCAGGTTGCTCGAGTTGCTTTCGAACGCCACGTGGCGACCGTCGCTGGAGATCGACGGGTCGGCATGGTCCCCGCTTCCGGCGAGCCCGGCGGCGCTCACGCTGACCAGGGTTGTCGTGCCCGATGCGCGCCCGAACACGAGGATGTCCGATGTGCCCTGCGCCCGATTCGCCTGGAAAGCCACGAAATCGCCGTCTTCGGACACCGCCGGCTCGAGGCTCGCTCTTGGCCGCTGCGCGCCGGCGGAATCGACGCTGGCTCGCACGGTGGCGATGCTTCCGACCTCGTCGAAGATGCCATCCTCGTCAGAATCGCGGTCGTGCAAGAAGACGTCGCGGACGCCGTTGGTGTCGGCGATGATCAGGTTCGTCGCCGTGCTGTCGAACGCGACGAAGCGGCCGTCGCTCGAAATGGAGGGGTTCTCGCAATCGCGATCGGCCTGCACGCCTGCCGAGGATACGCTGACCCGCACGGTGGTGTTGCTCTGGCGATCGCGCACGAAGACGTCCTGGCGACCGTTGTCATCCCCGGGCACGAGGTTGTTGCCGTCGCCGACGAAGGCGACGTACCGGCCATCCGCGGAAGCCGCAGGTGTATCGCTGGCATCGTTGCCGAGGCCCCCTGAGGAGCTGCGGCTCACCAGATCCGTGATCGCCTGTGCCTTCGCTCCGACCGGAGCGAAAAGGACGAGCAGGAGCAGGCCCGAGCGGACCGTCCGACCGTTCGACCGCGCGAGGCGGCGCAAGCAGCTTCGGCGATTACGCATACGGACTGTCTCCTTTAGCTCGACACGCGTTCGCCCCGAAGGGCGCGGTACACCTCTCACCATGATTTGCAGGCACGCGGCGAGCAACAGCTGAATCGTAGGCTCCTCCGAGAAACGTCGGGCCCGTCCAAGGCCCTCTCGACCGTCTCAGCGGCCCGATCGGCCCTGCAATCAATCGCCCCGATAGCGGAGGAACTGGTTGGTCGGTGTCTCCGGACCCCTCGCGATGAAGGTCCGGGTCGCCGAGAATCCCCCCCCTCCGAGGGACAAGCTCATGCGGAGATGGTGGGAGCTCGCGAACGGCAGAGCGGGAAGGTTCTTGGTCTTGACGCGGATCCGCCAGATACCCTTCTTCGGTTGGATCCCGATGCTGAACTGACCACCACCCGGGCTGTCGATCTTGGTCTTCCAGCCGGTGCCTTTGGGGCTCAGGGTACCCGGAGGAAAGCGGATCGTCGCGAGCGTCTGCGTCGCCGTGGAGACCGTCGCGAAGACGTCTTCGGAGTTCGTCGAACCCGCCGAAAGACCCGGCGGAAGATCGTCGATCTCGAGGAACATCTGGACGTTGTTGCGTTTGCCGACCCGATACTGCGCCTTGGTCACGGTAACGTCACCAGAGCCGAGAGACGGCAGGTGCAGGGTGGCGCTTCGCATCTGGCCGGTGCCCGTCGCAGACGAAACCAGCGTGAGGATGCCCCCCGAAGGAGCGGAAGCCACCACCTGGACCTCGAGAGTTCCGCCGGCGCCCGGCGCGACCGTACCGATGTTCCAGGTGGGTGCTTGGAGATTCGCGACCGCGGGATTGGTGGACAGGACCGTCGAGAACGATCCAGGGTCGAGGGACACGGCGACGTTGCTCACCGACGTTCCGCCCTCGTTCACGTAGTCGATCGACACGTCGACCAGCCCGGCCGGCGTCGTCGACGTCTGGGCCGAGGAGATCGTGAGAGCCAGGCCCGGAGACGACTCGACGGTCGAGAGCTGAGCGACGCTCGCAACCTCTCCGGAAGCGGCACTGAGAGCCACCTCGCTGGCGAGCACCGTCCCACTCGGGACGCCCCCGTCCACGTCGAGAGTGACCTCGACGACGCCGCCCTGCCCGGGGAGGATGTCGCCGAGAAGCCAGAAGTCGTTGCTGGCCGCGGCAGGCGGCGGTGTCGAGTGTCAG
>Ga0194128_10003021_pt1 | contig 26451 bp, 29 predicted proteins | sample TA2KigCa65mmetaG_FD_148650 | JGI IMG/M metagenome (GOLD analysis project Ga0194128, IMG submission 148650) | Freshwater microbial communities from Lake Tanganyika, Tanzania - TA2015037 Kigoma Deep Cast 65m | ecosystem: Environmental > Aquatic > Freshwater > Lake | place: Tanzania: Lake...
CCACCACGCCGCCGCCGACAACGACCACCTGATAATGCGACTTCATCGCGTCTCTCCCCGCGCGCGTTCCGGCGCGACCATACTGCACCGTATCGACGGGGGTCCAAGGGCTAGGACGCGGCGCAATCAGGTCCGGGACCGCGTCCGATCGGGCAGCAGGCCTTCGGCGAAGCGCTCGACCCGGACAAGCTGCAGCGGCTGGGCCGCTACGAGGTGCATCTCGACCGCAAGCTCGAACGCATGCTGGCCATGCTGCTGCGCCTCAAGGACCTGCGGGCGGGCGTCGTTCCCGGCTGATCCATTTGGCAAAACCGCTAATCGCGGGTCTTGCCGAAGCAATCCCATGCGGGGACGCCGGGCGCGGGATGCCGCTGGACGCCTCGGAGCCCTGCAATCGCAACTCCGTCTTCGAGATCGGATCCACCCGAACCGCACCGACCGCATCATGTGACCGCTCAACCCGGATCACGGACAGAAGCATGTACCTCGCCAAGGACCACAACCCTCTTGTCCCCTACCGCCCAATGACAGAAGGCGTCCACTTGCCGAAGAGTCCCCAAATGTATACCATGATGCTCAGTGTCGGGGTTCATCTAAGGAATGTCCGACAGATGGTCGTGGGCCGGGCCTCCACCCGTCGCGGCCATGAGAGGGAGGTTGCACCATGGACTTGAACGGACTTCTCACCCAAACCTCGGGTCGTGTGGCCGGCGGGCTCGTTCTCCGCCGGCACGTACTGCAGGGCGTCGGAGCGGCCGCGCTGCTGGCCGGTGGGGGGGTGCTGGCGTCAAGGCCCGCCGCCGCCGTGACCCGGGCGGACGTGGACGCGGCGACGGGCGAAGTCAACATCCTGGCCTGGGAAGGCTACGAGCCCGAGGACGCGTTCAAGGACTTGGCGGTCACGGTCAAGCGGTCGTTCGTGGCGCAGAACGACGACACCATCACCAAGACCGGCAACCCCGGCGACTTCGACCTGATGACGATTTTCCAGGGGCAACTCAGCGCCCTGATCAAGCTGGATCGTATCCAGCCGATCGACACGACGCTGCTGAACCACTACGGCGAACTGTTCCCATTCTTCCGGGAAGACCCCTCGTTGCAGCGCGCCGGTAAGGTCTATGCCGTGCCCATCGCCTGGGGCCCCATCATCGTCTGCTACGACGAAGACCAGACGGCCAAACCCGAATCGTACCGGGACCTGATGGCTCCGGCGCTCAAAGGCAAGGTCGCCATGGTCGACGACGCCTACGCCGGGATCAGCACCTTCGCTCGCTTCGCCGGGTTCGAGGACGCCAATCGCCTGACCCATGCCCAACTCGACGACGTCATGAAATTGGCCGCGGAGTTCAAGCCGCAGCTCCTGACCATCGCGCCCAGCTACGGCGAGATACCGTCGATGTTCAAGCGCGGCGAGATTGCCGCCTCGATCGTCGACATTATGAACACCGTGGCGGCGGCCCGTGCCGACGGCAAGAAGGTTAGCGGCACCGTTCCCAAGGAAGGCGGCATCTCCTACGTCGACTGTTGGGAGATGGTAACCGGCGCCGCCAACCCGGCAGGAGCCTATGCGGTGATCGACGCGACCATCAGCCCGGCCGGCCAGGCGATCATCGGCAACTATACTTACCTCGGCATGGTCAACCCGAACGCGTTGCCTGACATCGACGCGGCGATCAACGAGCTCTACCCCTACGACGATCTGGACGCGGCGTTCAAACTGGCCCCGCTCTTCGGCGGCGCGCCGATCGACGACGAAGGCGGAACCCTGGCGACCCACCCCGAATGGGTGCAGCGCTGGTCGGAGTTCAAGGCGCTGTAAGCCCTGGCCGTCATGGCGCGACCTGACCGCACCGGCCATGTAACGGTGGAGGGCGCGAGCAAGGTCTTCGACGGCACGGCGGCGGTCGACGACGTTAGCCTGGAGGTGCGCGCCGGCGAGTTCCTGACACTGCTGGGACCCAGCGGCTGCGGCAAGACCACGCTGCTGCGGATGATCGCCGGGTTCGAACGGCCGACGCGGGGCCGCGTCCTGATTGGCGGCCGCGACGTGACCGGCGACCCGCCGGAGTTCCGGCCCGTCAACATGGTGTTCCAGCGCTACGCGCTGTTCCCGCACCTCAACGTCGAGCGCAACGTCGCGTATGGATTGTTGGCCAGGGGCGAGGATGGCCATGCGGTCGCGCGCAAGGTCGGCGCAGCCCTCGCGCTCGTCGACATGGCCGGGTTCGCCCACGGGCCGGTGCGGCAATTGTCGGGTGGGCAGCAGCAGCGCGTGGCGCTTGCCCGCGCCCTCGTCAACGAACCCGAGGTCCTGCTGCTCGACGAGCCCCTAGCGGCGCTGGACCTGCAGCTTCGCAAGCGAATGCAGGTCGAGCTTCGGGCCATTCATCGTCGGCTGGGGACGACTTTCATCTACGTGACACACGACCAGGGCGAGGCCCTGGCCATGAGCGACCGGGTCGCGGTGATGAACCGCGGGATCGTAGCCCAAATCGGCACCCCCGAGGAGACCTATCACCGCCCCCGGAGCCGCTTCGTCGCCGGCTTCGTCGGCGAAGGAAGTTTCGTGCCCTGCACCGTTCGCGGGAGCGTGGGCGAGGATCGGGTCGTGGCCTTGGACGGATCGGATCGGACGATCCAGGCACCCGCGAGCGCCGATGCGCCATCGTCCGGAGCCGCGTCGCTGCTGGTGCGCCCGGAACGCGCGTCCATCACCGGGACCGAGAAGGGCCTGGTCGTCGGGCGCGTCGTGGATTTGATGTTCACCGGGGCCGTGCGCCGTTACCTGATCGCCGCCAGCGGGACCGAGATCAAGGTGGACTTGGCCGACCCTGGTCCTTGGCGCGTCGACGATACCGTCGGTGTGGATTGGGCGATCGACGGCGCCGTGGTGGTGGGGCCGGAATGAAGCGCTGGTTTCCGCCGTGGCCCGCGATTCCACTCGCCGTCTATCTCGGGGTTCTTCTGCTGGGCCCCTTGGTGGCCTTGGCAGTGACGAGCCTGTGGACGGCGGACTTGTTCCAGGTATCGCGCGACCCGACGCTCGCCAACTACCAGCTCCTACTGGATCGGCCCTTGTATGCCGGGCTCATACTCAAGTCGCTGTCCCTGGGCCTCGTCGTCGCGCTGGTGACCGTGCCGCTCGGATTCATCGCGGCGTACGCGCTGGTCTTCGCGTTCCCGCGTTCGAGCGGCGTGCTGTTGGGCCTGTTCATGGTGTCGATGCTGTCGTCGTACCTGGTGCGCATCTACGCCTGGAAGGCGATCCTGGGTCCGAGCGGCGTGATCAACCTGGCCCTGGTATCGTTGGGGCTGATCGACGAGCCTCTGTCGTTCCTGCTTTACGGCAACTTCGCCGTCGTCGTGACCCTGGTTCATATCCTGCTGCCACTGGCCCTGCTTCCGATCTACGCCGCGATGGGGAACATCGAGCCGCAGGTGCTGGAGGCTTCCCGGGATCTTGGGGGCGGGATGCTGTACACCCTGACGAACGTGCTGATTCCGCTGGCCCGGCCCGGGCTCGTCGCGGCCTTCCTGTTTTGCTTCGTGCTGGCCTCAGCCGACTACGTGACCCCGCAGCTCGTCGGCGGGTCCGACGGGGTCATGATCGGCCGCGTGATCGCCGATCAGTTCGGCTTCTCCGGCAACGCGCCGCTCGGCGCCGCCTTGGCGATCACCCTGCTGGCCGGCTTCGGCGGCGCTCTGGCGGTGTTCGCGCTGCTGGGAAACGGCGTCGGCCGCGTCGCGCGTGCCGCCTCGGTCCTGACCCGCGCGCGCCGGCATTGTTGGCGGTTGCGGCTTCCCCTGCTTCGGGCGGCGATGGGCGCCATCCTGGTGTTCCTCTACGCGCCGCTGGTCATCGTCGTGGTCGTCTCGTTCAATACCTCCACGTCGGGCATCCTGCCGCTGAAGGGGTTGACCTTCGACTGGTACGACAAGCTGCTGCGCGACGCCGTGTTCCACGAGGCGATCCGGGCCAGCCTGGTCGTGGCCGTCGCGGCGGTAGTTGGCGCCACGTCGATCGGCGGGCCGGCGGCCTTCATGATCGCTCGCCGCCGCTTCGTCGGACGCGGAGCCCTTCTTGCCCTGACGTTCGGCCCGCTAGTGCTGCCCGGCATCGTCATCGGCGTCGCGCTGCTGGCGGCGCTCGGCAGCCTGGGTCGACAGGGTGGGTTGTGGCCCACCGCCATTGCTCATGTTCTCGTCTGCCTGCCGTTCGTGGTGATGGTGCTCCGGGCGCGCCTCAAGGACTTCGACCGCCAGGTGGAAGACGCTGGCCGCGATCTCGGTTCGTCACCCGCCCGGGTGCTCAGGACCGTGACCCTGCCGATCATGGCGCCGACGATCATCGGTGCCGCCATCCTCGTCTTCGGCGTGTCGCTGGACGAGTTCGTCGTCACCAACTTCATCATCGGCGCCAACGCGACGATTCCGACCATGATCTGGGGCATGATGCGCATCGGTGTGACGCCGACCGCGAACGCCTTGGCGGCCCTGATCCTGGTCGTCTCTCTAGTCCTCGTGGTCCTGGCATCATGGGTCGCGCGCGGCCGGAGCGGGCGCGCGCTGGTGGGAGGCTTGCGATGAGTCACCTGAAGGGCCAACGGGTGTTCCTGACCGGCACGGGGGGGGGCTGGGCCTCGGGTTGGCGGCGGCCTTCGCCCGCCGTGGCGCGCGTCTCGGCCTGACGGACGTGCACGAGAAGGGGCTGACAGCGGCGGGTAAGGCCGCGACCGACAGCGGTGGCAAGCCGTGGGTCCGGCGACTGGACGCGACCGATGCCACCGCCGTGGGGATCGCCATCGCTGACTTCGCGGCATCGGCCGGCGGTATCGACTTGACCGTCAACGCCGCCGGAGTGCGGTCGATCGCCAAGGTCGTGGACCTGGACCCGATCCATGCGCTATTCGAGACAGTCCGGACGGCCGACGCCTACCATGTGGAGGCGCGCGTCGATATCGCGGGCCGACCCTTCTTCCGACGGGCGCGGGATATGCCCCTGCGCTGATGGCGCCCGCTGTCGCGTCGCCTGAGAAACGAGGAGCACACGAATGATCACCATTGACCCGGTCCGCGACATCAGGCTCGCGCGCGAGTTCATGGCGACGCCGATCGGGCACCACAGCCCCGATCTGCAGCGGCTGTTGCGCCAGTTCCGCGGCGAGCCGGTGAAGGGCAAGTACGCGCTGCTGACCGTACGCCCCAACCGCGAGTGGATGCTGATCGAACTGTCGGGCGAGAAGGGCGTGCCGTTCACCGTGCACGCGGACCAGCGCTTCTTCAGCATGGCCGAGGCCGAGCGTGCGGTCTTCCGGATGCGCTGGAAGCGCTACACGGGGCACGACCTGGTGCTAGACGAAGCCAACGCATGAAGACGCTCGCCGGCTACACCGACCGCATCAGCGTCGCACCGGGCGAGCGCATCCGCTTCATGGTCAGCCGCGAGGGCGGCGAGGCCGTGTACCGGGCGCGCATCGTGCGGCTGATCTCGGGCGAGGATCACCCCGGCGGCCCCGGCCTGATCGAGCGCCCGGTGCCTTCGCCCATCGACGGCGCGTATCCGGCCCGGCATCAGCCGATCCACGTAGGCGGGTGCGCCGTCGTACCGCCGGGCCGCGATCTGGACCGGCTGACGAGCTTCACGGTCCAGGCCATGGTGTGGCCGACCACCCCCGGGCGCGGACGGCAGACGATCCTGGGCACATGGAACGCGGCAACGGCACGCGGCTTTGCGCTCGAACTCGACGAGGCGGGCGCGCTCGCGCTCAGGCTGGACGGCGCGACGGTCGGCACGGGCGTGCCCCTGCTGCCACGCGCCTGGTACCTAGTGGCGGCGAGCTACGATGGGCGCAGCGGCGCTGTGCGCCTGACCCAGCAGCCGCTGCTGCGCCACGCGCACATCGACGATGGTGCCGTGGTCAAGGGCCGGATGGCCAAGGGCTGGACACCGGACAAGGGCGCCCCGTACCTGATGGCGGCGCATGGCGGCGCGGGCGCGCGCCCGCGCGAGGGCCATTTCAACGGCAAGATCGCGCGGCCGCGCCTGGCCAACCGGGCGCTGTCTGAGGCCCAGGTCCGCGCGGCCAACAACTATCGACCGCCGGCCGCGCTCAAAGGCGCGTGGGTCGGCGCGTGGGATTTCGCGCTGGAGACACCGACCACCCGCGTCCTCGACGTCTCGGGCCGGCGCCGGCACGGTACGCTGATCAACCTGCCGACCCGGGCAATGATCGGCCCGACCTGGCAGGGGCTCCATGTGGCGCACGACTGGCCGTCGGACCCCGAGGGCCACGACGCCATCCACTTCCACGACGACGACCTCTACGACGCGGGCTGGCAGACGGACTTCACCCTGACCGTGCCGAAGGACTGGCCAAGCGGCGTCTACGCCGCGCGCCTCGAGAACGGCCACGACGCGGAGCACGTCGTGTTCTTCGTCCGCGCGCGCAAGGGCAAGACCAAGGCCCGCGCGGTGTTCCTGGCCTCGACCGCGACCTACATGGCGTACGCCAACTTCCGCATCATGAACACCCGCGAGAAGTATGAGGCGTTCCAGGGTTCGCTGCTGGTGGCGGGGCCCGAGGACGTGTTCCTCAACGACCATCCCGAGTACGGCGATTCCACCTACGGGCTGCACAGCGACGGCAGCGGCGTCAGCATCACCTCGCGTCTGCGCCCGATCGTCAACATGCGGCCGAACACGCCGCTGTGGGCTTTCGCCGGCGACATGTATGTGATCGCGTGGGCCGACGCGCTGGGCTACGAGCTCGATGTCATCACCGACGAGGATTTGCACCGCGAGGGACTGAGGGCGCTGGCCCCCTACCACGTCGTGCTGACCGGCTGCCACCCGGAGTACACCTCGGGCGCCATGTGGGACGCGCTGGAGACGTTCACCCATCGGGGCGGCCGGCTGATGTACCTGGGCGGCAACGGCTTCTACTGGCGCGTCGCCTACCATCTGGACCTGCCGGGAGTGATGGAGGTGCGCCGGGCCGAGGACGGCACGCGCGCCTGGGCCGCCGAGCCGGGCCAGTACACCATGAGCTTCACCGGCGAGTACGGCGGCATGTGGCGCCGTCAGGAGCGTGCGCCCAACCGCCTGGTCGGCATCGGCTTCACCGCCCAGGGCTTCGACAAGGGCTCCTACTACATGCGCGCGGCCGCGAGCGAGGACCCGCGCGTTGCGTTCATCGTCCAGGGCGTCGGGCGCGACGACCGCATCGGCGACTTCGGCAACGCGGGCGGTGGCGCGGCGGGCCAGGAGCTCGACCGTTTCGAGCCGCTGCTCGGCTCGCCGCCCCACGCGCTGGTCGTCGCCACGTCGGTCGACCACACGGACTACATGCTGATCGTCAACGAGGAGCTGATCGGCCTGCACGCCATGATCGGCGGCACCGAGAACCCGAACGTGCGCGCCGACATGACGTTCTTCGAGCTGCCGGGTGGCGGCGCCGTGTTCTCGACCGGATCGATCTCGTGGCCGTCGAGCCTGCCGACCAACAACTTTGACAACAACGTCGCGCGCATCACAAAGAACGTGCTGGACCGCTTCCTCGACCCCAAGCCGTTTGGCTGACCCGCATCACGCGCCCGGGGTGCGGCGCATGGCGAGCCGCGTGGGCCAGGCGCGCGGACGGTCGGCGAGCGGACCGCGCACGACGTCGAAGCCGGCGCGGCGGAACAGGGCCTCGGTGCCGTAGAAGGCGTTGTCGTCCTTGGTCCGTTCGGCGTCGGCGCGCGGGTAGGCCTCGACGATCGACGCGCAATTCGCGCCCGCCGGTGTCGCGATCCAGACCCTGGCGAACGCGATGTAGCCAACGGGCCCGCGCGCATCCTCGGCGATCCACTCGCCGATCAGGCAGCCGTCCGCGCGCAGGGCATCGACGAACGTGACGACGTCCTCGGGCCGGAAGGCACCGTCGACGACGCGGCGCACCGCGCCATCGTCGCGCGGCACATAGGGGCGAAAGCCGACGTCGGCCGGTGCGCCGGTTACAGGGCACGCCGGCCTGGCCAAGCGCCCTACTTCGGCTGGGGCACGATGCGGAGGTAGGGCTTCGGCGCCTTCCAGCCCTGGGGATAGATCTTCTTCGCCTCGTCGTCCGAGACCGAGCCGGCAATGATGACGTCCTGCCCCTGCTTCCAGTTGACCGGCGTCGCGACGCGATGCTTCGCCGTGAGCTGCACCGAATCGATCACGCGGAGCACCTCGTCGAAGTTGCGCCCCGTGGTCATGGGGTAGGTCATCATCATCTTGATCTTCTTGTCGGGGCCGATGACGAAGACCGTGCGCACGGTGGCGTTGTCGGCCGGCGTGCGTCCCTCGGAGGTCGCGCCGGCGCCTTCGGGCAGCATGTCGTAGAGCTTGGCGACCTTCAGCTCGGGGTCGCCGATCATCGGGTAGTTGACCTTGGCCCCCTGGGTCTCCTCGATGTCCTTCGACCACTTCGTGTGGTTGCCCACCGGATCGACGCTGAGGCCCAGGATCTTGGTGTTGCGCTTGTCGAACTCGGGCTTCAGCTTGGCCATGTAGCCGAGCTCGGTGGTGCACACCGGCGTGAAGTCCTTGGGATGTGAAAACAGCACTGCCCAGCCGTCGCCAATCCACGTGTGGAAGTCGATCTTTCCTTCCGTGGTCTCGGCCGTGAAGTTGGGTGCTTCGGTACCAATGCGCAGGGACATGGCGATCCTCTCGCTCGTCTTGGATGGTGGGGTTCGGCGCCCTGATCCGGGTCGCCGTTGCGAATGATTGTGGTTAAGGAAGGGTTACCACGCAACACCGTTTGGCGTGACACTCGCGTGACGGCCGTCACACCGCCATCGCGTGGTTGACGGCGCGGCCGCCAGCCGCCACGAGTCCGTTCCGACCACCGCCGGGGAGCCCGCCATGGACGACGCCGAGTTCCAAGCCAAGAAGGCCGAGATGACCCCCTGGTACTGGTGGGGCATCCAGACGTTCTTCAAGTGCCCGTGGAACGAGGACCCGGCCCAATGCGACATCGGCCTGGTCGGCGTGCCCCACTCGTCGGGCAACGGTTCGACCGAGCGCGACCAGCACCTGGGGCCGCGCGCCGTGCGCAACGTCTCCGGCTGGTACCGGCGCGGCCATCAGGCGTTCGGCATCGTGCCGTGGGAGGTCGCGCGCATCCACGACCTGGGCGACGTGCCCCTGCCCCACGCCATGGTCAACGATATCTGCGTCAAGGACATCGAGGGCTTCTACAAGCGGCTCGACCGCGCCGGCGCGCGCCCCGTCTCGGTCGGCGGCGATCACGGCATCACCGGCCCGATCCTGAAGGCCGTCGCCGGGCGCGACGCGCGCCTGACGGGGGGCCACAAGTGCGCGCTCCTGCACTTCGACGCCCACCGCGACGACTATGAGCACATCCCTCACTGGCTCGGCAGCACGCGCTCGGCCGCCCACTGGGCCGCCTACACCGTGGCCGAGCAGCACGTCGACCCCGGGCTCAGCGTCCAGCTCGGCATGCGCGGCAACCCGATCAAGCCGCGCAAGGACATCAACGAAAGCAAGCTCGGCTACCGCCTGATCCCGGCCGAGGAGTACTTCCAGCTCGGCATCGAGCGGACCATCGCCCTGATCCGCGAGCGGGTCGGCGACACGCCGCTCTACATCACCTTCGATCTCGACGTGCTGGACCCGGCCGAGGCCCCGGCGGTGGCCAACATGGAGCCCATGCACCGGGGCCTGCGCGCCTGGGAAATCATGAAGATCTTACACGGCCTGCGCGGCTTAGACGTGATCGGCGCCGACATCGTGTGCCTGATCCCGACCAAGGACAACCCATCGAACATCACGTCCATGACCGCCATGGCGATCATGTTCGAAATGATCGCGCTAATAGCCGACCGACTGCACGGCGGGCGATCCTGACTGCGTGGCCCGACCCCCTGGCACGGTGCTTGCCCCCGGGTCGGGGACAGGCTTCATTCGTGCCCCGAGGGGGCACGTTTGGGGCTGTCGCGTTAGGACGGCAGGGTGTAAACCACTTGCGACGGGGCATCATGGAACACATCGGAACGGTCCGGAGCAGCGAGGGGCTGAAAACTCTGGGGCTGGACGGGGTCGCCCGCGCCTTCTGGAACCTCGGAACCGCCCGGCTTTACGAAGAAGCCGTCCGGCGCGGCGAAGGCCGTATCGCCGCCGAAGGCCCCCTGGTGGTGCAGACCGGCGCCCACACGGGCCGTTCCGCCAAGGACAAGTTCGTGGTGCGCGACAGCCTGACCGAGGCCAACGTCTGGTGGGGTTCGGTCAACCAGCCCATGAGCTCGGCGCATTTCGGCCGGCTCGAAGCCGACATCAAGGGGCATTTGGCCGGCCAGGACGTGTTCGTGCAGGACCTGCACGCGGGCGCCGATGCGCGCCACCGCCTGAACGTGCAGGTGATCACCACGTTCGCGTGGCAGAGCCTGTTCATCCGCCACCTGCTGATCGAGCCCACGGACGCCGAGCGCGCCCAGTTCCGCCCCGGCTTCACCATCATCGACGCGCCGTCGTTCCGCGCCGTGCCGGCGCGCCACGGCTGCCACGGCGAAACCGTGATCGCGATCGATTTCGCGCGCCGGCTGGTGCTGATCGGTGGCACGTCCTACGCCGGCGAGATCAAGAAGTCGTTGTTCACCATCCTCAACTACCTGCTGCCCGAGGCCGGCGTGCTGCCCATGCACTGCTCGGTCAACGTGGGCACGGCGGGCGACTCGGCGGTGTTCTTCGGGCTTTCCGGCACGGGCAAGACGACGCTTTCGGCCGACGCCAGCCGCACGCTGGTCGGCGACGACGAGCACGGCTGGTCGGAGCGAGGCGTGTTCAACTTCGAGGGCGGCTGCTACGCCAAGGTCATCCGGCTGGACCCCAAGGCCGAGCCCGAGATCCACGCCACCACGCGGCGCTTCGGCACGGTGCTGGAGAACGTGGTCATGGATCCGGCGACCGGCGCGCTCGACCTGGACGACGCCCGCCTGTCCGAGAACACCCGCGGCGCCTACCCGCTGTCGTTCATCCCCAACGCCTCGACCACGGGGATCGCCGGCTACCCACGCAACGTCATCATGCTGACGGCGGACGCCTTCGGCGTGCTGCCGCCGATCGCACGCCTGACGCCCGAGCAGACCATTTACCACTTCCTGTCCGGTTACACGGCCAAGGTCGCCGGCACCGAGAAGGGGCTCGGCAAGGAGCCCGAGGCGACCTTCTCCACGTGCTTCGGCGCGCCGTTCATGCCCCGGCACCCGGCGGTCTACGCCCGTATGCTGGCGGACCGCGTCGGCCGCGCCGACGTGGATTGCTGGCTGGTCAACACCGGCTGGAGCGGCGGCGCCTTCGGCGTCGGCAAGCGCATGGCCATCGCCCACACGCGCGCGCTGCTGCGCCAAGCGCTGGACGGCGGGCTGCGCAAGGGTTCGTTCCGCCGCGACACGAACTTCGGCGTCTTGGTGCCGGAGCGCTGCGCCGGGGTGCCGGACGGTGTGCTGAACCCGCGCGCGACCTGGGCCGACGGCGCCGCCTACGACAGTGCCGCGCAGGCGCTGGTCGCCCGGTTCCAGCGCAACTTCGAGCAGTTCGCCGCGCATGTCGCCGATGACGTGCGCGCCGCCGGCCCGCATATCGCCGCCTAGGGTCGTGCGTCCGGGGGTTCGCCGCGTCCTGCTGGGTCTGGCCTGCATCGCCGGCCTGGTGGCACCCGCGGCGGCCGTCGATCCGGTCGACCTGGCCCAGGATCCGGCGGAACTCGCGCGGACGTAGGAGCGCGCCTGGCTTGTCCTGCTGGGCTTGGCCGTCGGCTACGACGCCGGCGCCGTTGCTGGATCCATGAACTCGGCGCCCATGCAGGCGGCGCTGGCGTCCCTGCCCGAGGGTAAGCGCCTGCCGGTCCTGGTGTTCCTGCACGGCTGCACCGGCATTCAACTCGAGGAAGGCACGGTCGAGGAACTGGCGCCCAAGGCCGGCTTCGCGGTCGTTTTCCCCGACAGCTTCGCGCGCAAGGTGCGCGAACGGAACTGCAACCTGGGCGACTACAGCGACGGCCAGTTCCCGGCCGCGTACCCCTACCGCTGGGCCGAGGCCGAGTACGTGCGCGCGCGCCTGGCCGAAGCGGCGTGGGTCGACCAGGACCGGGTCGTGCTGGGTGGGTTCAGCGAAGGCGGCATCGCCACCGCGCTTTACGAACGCGGCAGCTATGCCGGCTACTTGGTGATGGGCTGGACGTGCCATTCGCCGCGCCCCCGGATGGCCGGCCTGCGGGTGCCCACCACGGCGCCGCTGCTGACTGTCGTCATGGTGCGCGACCCCCGGACCGACTGGCCCGGATGGCGTGGCGACTGCGGCGCCTGGATGGCCAGCGCGGCGGCGCGGTCGCTGGTCATCGACGGCGCCGGACACGGCGTGCAGAGCCACCCGGAGGCGCGACGCGCGGTGCGCGATTTCCTCGCCGGTTTCCTCGAACCCTGAGCACGGCGATGGCGAGCTTCGGCGAGACATAATTCGGACGGATCGGTGGACCGGAGCAGGCGGTCGTGGCGCTGCGCGGTTGCGCGCTGGCGGCACTGGTGCTGGCGCTGGTCTAAGCGGTCGATCCGGCACGCTTCCTGATGGCGCTCGGCGGCGGGGTGTTCGACCTGGAGATCCCGCTGGTGGTGGACGCGGCGCTCCTGGTCTTCGCCGCGGCCATGGCGTTCACGCGCCGCAGCCGCGCGTTCGCGGCGGTCGTCAGGGGCTGGGTTCTGTTGAACACCATCGGCACGGTTCTGCTGCGCCTGTCGCACGTCCCGTTTGGCAACAACGTGTTCCTGGCGGTGCTGGGCATTTACGTCGCCCTGCGCATGGTGCTGGCGAGCACGCGCTACCAATGATTAATGGGCACGCGCCTGAACGGCGGCGTCGCCGTGGCGAAGAACCTAACGGGCTGTGTCGTGTCGGTCGCGGCAGGCCTGGCCCTGAACGTCGAGGTCGGTGCCGCGATCGATCCCAGCGTGCGTGGCAGCCTGACGATCCTGGTGGCAACCCTCGGCTACAGCCTGCCCTTCGCGCGCGCCTTTCCCGTGCTCGGCGGCCGGGCGCTCATCCGCGCCGAACCTGGAGCGGCCCCGGCGAACCGGTAGGCGCCGAGGCCGTCCCGGTCGCCGGAGCCGTGCGGGGACCATGGGCTCGCTCATTGTTCATCACCCTCGCCGATTAACCGCAGGCCGCCAGCGCCAGGGGCCGATCGTCGTTGGCCGCATCGCCCGCCACGCGCCCATGGACCAGCACGTAGGGGATGTCGCCGCGACCGATGCCGATGTCGGCGAGCATGCGGTCGTCCAAGCGGGCAAGCTCAAGGGTCGCCCGGCGGGTCTGGTGCCGTTCATGAACGGCGCGCAGCCAGCGAACCACGGCCTTGATCCCCTGGCTTAGGGCGGCGGCCCGCGCGGCGCCCGCGCGGTCGCGCAGCGCGAACCGGTCGTAGTGGGCGAAGGTGGCAGGTTCCACCAACGCATGATCGACACGCGCGATGGCGGCCAGGGCTTCGTAGACGCTGAACATCGTCTGGGTACTCCTCTATCTGTAATGTGAACTTACTTTGAGCAGAGTCTTCGTTATTCCGTGTGCCCTTGACTTACGGCGGTTCTTGCATCATCACAAACGAGAAGCCCACAACCGAAGCGATACCTGGTCTAACCCGTCATGGCACGCCGACTCCCGCCCCTCAACGCGCTCCGGGCCTTCGAGGCCGCCGGTCGGCACCTGAGCTTCACCAAGGCCGCGGCCGAACTGCACGTGACGCACGCGGCCATCAGCCACCAGGTGCGCGCGCTTGAGGAGCATCTGGGCGTGCCGCTGTTCCGGCGCCTGACGCGCGCCGTGAAGTTGACCGAGGCCGGACGCCATCTGCTGCCGGTGCTGAGCGACTCGCTCGACGCCATGGCGGTGGCGGTGCGCCGGGTCGGCGGCGAGGGCGAGACCGGCAATCTGACGGTCAGCCTAACCCCGGCCTTCGCCGCGCGCTGGCTGGTGCCTCGGCTCGGCGGCTTCCAGGAGGCGCACCCGGACATCGATGTGCGGCTCGCGCCCTCGGTCGCCCTGGTCGACTTCGCGCGCGACGACGTGGACCTGGCGATCCGCTACGGCCGTGGCGCGTGGTCCGGCGTCAAGTCCGAGCTGTTGGTGACGCTCGACACGGTGCCGGTGTGCAGCCCGGCGCTGCTGGACGGCGCGCGGCCGCTGCGCGAGCCCGCCGATCTGCGCAACCACGTGCTGCTGCACGACGACGTCGGCGAGAATTGGCGACGCTGGCTGGTGGCGGTGGGTGTCGAGGGTGTCGATCCGTCGCGCGGGCCCAAGTTCGGCGACGAGAACCTGATGATCCAGGCGGCGATCCAGGGCCAGGGCGTCGCCGTGTCCGAAAGCGCCATTGTCGCCGCCGACATCGCCGCCGGTCGCCTGGTCAAGCCGTTCGACATCAGCCTGCCCTCGGGCGCCGGGTACTATCTGGTCTACCCGGCCGTGGCCGCCGGCCGCCGCGCGGTCAAGACTTTCCGCGACTGGATCCTGGCCGAGGCGCGCGGCTGAACAGGTCGCGCGGTCAGGGCTCGGCCAGCCCCCGCGCGGCGGCGGCGGCGATTCGGCGCCAGGTACCACTCGCCGCGCCCGCCGGCCGGCACGAGACGAGCAGACCCTCGATCGCCCTGGCACCGGCGTGAAGCCCGCCGTCCGCGTCGAGAGTGACGACATCGGCGTGGGCGCCAATCAAACGCACGACGGTGTCGAGCACGTCGATCTGCCCGGCCAGGGCCTCGATGTCGTCGTGCCGGTAGGCGCACACCAGCACCACCGGCAACCGGCCGATCGCCGCCGCGAGAGCGGCCGAGGCGCGCTCGACCCAGGTCGCCTCGAGCAACACCTCGGTTTCCGGGTTGATCACCCTACGCATCACCGCCGAGCAGTCGTCGATGATCAGGCCGAGACGCGCGCCGGGCCGCACGCGCGCGGCCAGCGCCGCTGCCCTTGAGCGCAGGGCCTCGATGATGCGCTCAGGCACCAGGAACGCCTCGGCGTAGGGCGGCGCGCCGAACGGCCAGGACCAAAGCAGCGTATCACCGTCGCCACCCGGCGCGGGATCCGGGTAGCGAGGATCGGCGATGTAGAGCCACTGGTCCACCCGGCCGGGCGCCAGGGATTCAAGCGCCGGCGCCCCCAGCGCGGGCCCGTCGTCGAACCGATAAAGCAGAACATGGCCGGGCCCGGCGTCGATCATGCCGGGCATGACGCCGTGCATCCCCTCGGCCGGCAGGCCGAGGGCCCGTGCCAGACGGCGCAGCACGGCCACGGAGGGCCGCGGGGCCCCCCCCGTGCTCGGGTTGCGCGCGGCCTCGATCGCGACGAGGTAGCTCGGCGACAGGCGGGCGGCGGCAGCGGCGGCGCGGACCGACAGACCTTGCGCCAAGCGCCGCTCACGGACCAGCCGGCCGAAGGCCACCGCGGCCTCCGCGTTCCCGGTCTCGGCCTTCGCCATGGCGTTTCCCTTCGTTGGCAACGGGCTCTGGTTTCAACGTTCCAGGTGTATAGCAAAGTACACTAATATCAATAAAATATTCTCTAAGGGCATTTATTTGTTCTATGATATCCAACATTAAAGCGATCGTTTTCGGAGGGAGAGGGCGATGGGCGCGGCGGTGAGGACGGTGGTGGCGGCGTTCGTGGAGCCGGGCTGGGACTACGGCGTTCTGCGCTCCCCCTACTCGCCTTGTCACGAGGCCAATGGCGCCAAGTACTGCGTCTACAACAATCGATTGATGCCAGTGTCGCAGGCGGGCGACCGCGTGACCGACTATTGGACCCTGCGCCGCCGTGTCGGCCTGTTCGACACCGGCGAGCGGCCGACCGAGATCGTCGGCCCCGATGCCTTGGCCCTGTGCAACCGCCTGTTCACGCGCGACTGCGGCTCGTTGCGCGTGGGGCGGGCCGCCTACGGCGTGCTGTGCTACCCGGATGGCGGCATCCTGTGCGATGGCATCCTGATGCGCCTGGCCGCCGATCGCTTCTGGTACGTGCAGGCGGACGGGCCCGTCTTCTCGTGGCTGGTGGCCCATGCCCAGGGCCTGGACGTACGCATCCTCGACCCCCTCTCGTGGGTCGCCCAGGTCCAGGGGCCGCGCGCGCTCGAAGTGCTGGCGCGCGCCTGCGACGGCGGCGCGCCGCCGGACTTCAGGTACTTCGCCGTGGCGCGCGCCACCATGGGCGGCCAGCCGGTGCTGGTGTCGCGCACTGGCTGGACCGGCGAGATCGGCTGGGAGTTCTACACCCTACCCGAACACGGGCCGGTGGACGGCCCGGCCCTGTGGAACCACGTGCTGGCCGCCGGCCAGCCCTTCGGAATGACCGTGTGCGCCCTCGATTCCATGGACATACGGCGCATCGAGGCCGGCATCCTGAACAACCTCTCCGACATGGACATGACCATGAACCCGTTCCAGGCCGGGCTAGGCGCCATCGTCGACCTCGAGCGGCACGACTTCATCGGCCGCGCCGCGCTGCGCACGGCGGACCGTGGCCTGCTGCTGCACGGTCTGACGTGCGCCGGTTCAGAGCCGTTGATTCACGCCGAGGTAACCGACGGCGAGCGCCCGATCGGCCGGGTCACGGCCGGCGCGTGGACACCGCTCGACGAGCGTGGCATCGCCATCGTGCGGCTCGACCGGGCCGTCGAATCAACCGCCAAGGACGTGCGCGTGCGCGGCCGTGACGGAGCCCTGCATCCGGCTCGGCTGACGTCGCTGCCGCTCTACGACCAGGACAAGCGGATCCCGCGCGGGCTCGACACCGCGATCCCGTAGCGCGACGGCCGTCGCATCAGCCGTACGTCGCTCCGCGCGTTTCGGTCGGCGCGTTGCGGCCGCTCACCTCCTCGGTCGCGGCGGCCCGACCAGTGCGTTCGTACGACATATGGACGACGCCCTGAGCCGGGGCGAGGCCGGGTCGTTCTTCCTCGCCACCGACGATCCGGCCGAGTGGGAGCGCATCGGGGGCGCTTTCCCGGGGCGCATCCTGAACCGCCCTCCCCAAAACCTTGTCCGGCGCGACGCCGCGGCGGCGGAGGATGCCGTGATCGACATGTTCTGCCTGGCGCGCATGAAGCGGCTGATCGGCAGCCACTGGTCATCGTTCTCGGAGGTGGCGGCGGAGCTCGGCGGCCTGCGCCTGACGGTAGCGCGGGACGACGGCGCGCCGTCGTCCTGAGTTCAGTGCGCGCTGGCCCAGGTGCCCCCGGTGCCGGTATCGAGGATCAGCGGCACCGAGAGGCGCGCGGCGCCTTACATCGTGGCCTTGACCACCTGGGCAGTGCGCTCGGCGCCGAGACCCTTCAGCAGGATCTCCAGGTCGGTTCCGTAGAAGGACGAGTAGCGTCGCTGGATGATCAAGTGCTCGTTCGATCCTGCGGGTGCGAGACCGTCGATCAGCTCGGTGCCAAGATCGCCTTCCAGGCAGTGCGGCCCCTCCGCACCGTCGAGCGCGCGGCCGAAGTCGATCCCGTTCCGCCGATGCACCCCCTGGCAGAAGACGATCGGCATCCTCGTCCTCCGCGCGGCAGCAATCACGCCGGCTGCGTTGCCTGTCCGCTCCTCGAAGCCATCCATGTGCGGGATGCCGCCGATGTCCTGCGGAAGCCCAGCATCCTTCTGCAATCCGACGGCAAGGACCACGTTGCGAATCCCGGCTCTCCGGTCATGGGCAACTTATCGAATTGCCTTCAGGAACGCCTTAGTGCGCTCCTCGCGTGGCCGCAGGAAGAGGTCCTCGGCGCGCCCCTCCTCCACGATCACGCCCTCGTCCATCATGACGACGCGGTCGGCCACCTCGCGCGCAAAGCCCATCTCGTGGGTAACGACGATCATGGTCATGCCGCCCTTGGCGAGCGTCTTCATGACGTCGAGCACCTCGCCGACGGTCTCGGGGTCGAGCGCCGATGTCGGCTCATCGAACAGCATGAGAGTTGGTTGCATGGCGAACGCGCGGGCGATCGCGACGCGCTGTTGCTGGCCGCCCGAGAGTTGCGAAGGATAGCTCGCGAGCTTGTCGCCAAGGCCCACGCGCTCGAGCAGCGCCTTCGCCTCGGGCTCAATCTCGGCGCGCGGGCGCTTCAGCACGCGGCGTGGGCCGACCATCACGTTGTCGAGTGCTGAGAGGTGTGGGAACAGGTTGAAGCGCTGGAAGACCATGCCGATGTTCTGGCGCTGCTCGGCGACGACGGATTCGCGCTCCTCGACGATGCGCCCGCCCACCTCTCGGTAGCCCACGAGCCGGCCATTCACGTAGATGCGGCCAGAGTCGATCTTCTCGAGATGGTTGATGCAGCGCACGAGCGTCGTCTTGCCCGAGCCTGAGGGGCCGATCACGCAGACGACCTCACCGCGCGGCACCTGTATCGTGACGCCGCGCAGGACCTTCAGGTCCCCAAACGACTTGTGGACGTCGAGGATGCGGACGAGCGAGCCATTGGACTTGGCGGGCGCTGCGTCCATCATCAGCGCTGCCCCGAGAGAAGCGAGCGCTCCTTGTATTCGGCCTTGAAGGTCTTCTCGGCCGGCAACTCGTGTTTGCTGAAGTGCCGCTCGAGCCGGCGCTGCACGAGGCTCATAAGCGTCGTCAGGATCAGGTACCAGATGGCGGCGACGAGAAAGAGCTCGAAGGTGCGGAACGTCGCCGCGTTGATGTTCTGCATGGTGCCGAAGAGTTCGCGGATGCCGATGACCGAGAGGAGTGAGGTCCCCTTGATCATGAGGGTGAACTCGTTGCCGAGCGGCGGCATCACGATGCGGGCGGCCTGCGGCAGGATAATGCAGCGCATGGCGGTCAAGGAGCGCATGCCGATTGCACGCGCCGCATCGCTCTGCCCCTTGTCGATCGAGGAGATGGCGGCGCGGAAGATCTCGGCCATGTAGGCGGCCTCGTTGAGCGACAGCGTGATGAGAGCGGCCTGCATGGGCCCCGTGATGGTGAGCGGGCCGATCACGATGTCGGGGTACTTGTAGAAGCCCGCCGCAGCCACGCCCGTGTAGATGATGAGGAGCTGCACGAGGATAGGCGTGCCCCGCCAGATCCAGACGTAGAACATCGCCCACTGGCGCAGGATCCAGAAGCGCGAGAGCCGCGCTAGCGCGACGAGGAGGCCGATGAGCACGCCAAACGTCTGCGCCACGATCGCGATCACGATCGTGAGCCCAAGCCCCTTCCAGACGATCGAGGGGGGATCGATCAGGTAGCGCAGGAAGAAGGCGCCGTCGAAGTCGATGTTGCCGAGCATGGGCATCAAATCCCGTAGGCTGGGCTTCGGCTAAGCCTCAGCCCAGCCTACGTGTCGCGTTTCGCTTTACTGAGCCGGCGCGTTCTTGATGTGCATGGCGTCGAAGCTCCACTTCTTCAAGATCGCCTCGTACTCCCCGCTCGCCTTGATGGCATCGAAGGCGGCGTTGATCGCCTCGTGCAGATCCTTGTCCTTGTGGAGCGTCGCGATCCCGTTCGGCAGCGCGCCGATCTGCGGGCTCGCGAGCTTCACGAGGCCCGGCTTCTGCGTGTTGAAGTAGCCGGCTTGGTCGGTCGAGCCGTAGTAGACCTCGGCCAACCCGGCTGTCAGCTGCTGGAAGGCGTCGGTGCCGCTCTGCAGCGTCACAATGTCGATCGGCGTCTTGCCAGCGGCCTTCAGCGCCTCGTTCGCCTTGACGAGGTTCTCCTCCAGCGTCGAGCCCGAGGCGACCGACACCTTGTGGCCGGAGAGGCCTTCTAGATTCTCGAAGGAGAGGCTCGAATCGCCCCTCACGATCAGCGAGTTGCCGGAAAAGACGTAGTTGACGAAGTCGACCACCTTGCGCCGCTCGGGCTTGTCGTAGAGGCCCGAGATGATCGCATCGCACTGGCCGGCCTGCAGCGCGGGGATGAGGCCGTCGAAGGCGATGTTGTTGTGCTCGGCGGCAAGGCCCATCTGCTTCGTGAGCGCTGCCGCGATGTCGATGTCGAAGCCCTCGGGCTGCAGCGTCTCCGGGTTGATGTACTCCCAGGGCGCGAAGGCGAGCTCCGTGCAGAAGACGATCTTGCCCTTCTCCTTGTAGCGGTCGGGGGCGGCAACCATCGCATTGGCGGCGCTCACCACGAGCGTTGCAGCGACAAAGACCGCGGCGCCGAGCTTCAGAGCTGTTCTCACTGCTGACCTCCCATTTTCATGTTGGCCGGATTGCGAACCTGCCCGCGCGCTGGCCGTGGCGGCGGGGATTGCGTCGGGCGTCCATCCTCGAGCGGATGGCGCCTGCGATAGTGCTCCATCACCTCGGCCTTCGCGTGGCGGATGAAGTGCGCCATCTCGCGAGCGGCGCGGCGGCTGTCGCGGGCTTCGAGCGCCTCGAGCAGCGAGCCCTGCACCTCGATCGGCCGTCCGGGATCGCCGACGGCGACGCCGAGCACCGAGAGGATCTGGCTGACCTCGATCGCGATCTCGTCGAACAGCCTGATGAGACGCCCATTGCCCGAGAGCACGCAGATGCTGCGATGGAAGGCGACGATCGCCTCGATCAGCTCGGGCTCGCGACCGCGCTGGGTGAGCGAGATGATCTTCCGGTGGCGCTCGCCGAGCGAGCGGAGCCCTGCCTCGCTCGCGCGGGAGACCGCGGCCCTGACGGCGGCCACCTCGATGCACTCGCGCAGCTCGTAGAGGTCCTCGATCTCCTTCTCCTCGAACGCGCGCACGAAAAAGCCGCGGCGCGGCAGCGAGACGAGAAGGCCGCGCTGCTCGAGGAGGCGCGCCGCCTCGCGCACGGGGCCGCGGCTGATGCCGAGCCGGCCGGCGATCTCGCCCTCCACCAGCCGCTGGCCGGGGAGGAACTCGCCGATTGTGATCGCACGCAGGATGCAGTCCCTCGCCTGGGTGACGAGGCTCACGGTTGCGAGCGCCTTGAAGGTGTCCTGCATCGGGAAAGAGTGCGGCCTGTTGACAGTTGGCCAGCAGCGAAGCATCGTCTCCGGCAGCTGTCAACAGTCCGCAGTCCACCGAAACGCACGCAATCCATGGTCGCGGTCAAGGCATGGCATCACACATCGCTCGCGGTCGCGGACCTCGACTGGACGGTCACGTTCTACTGTGCGGCCTTCGGCTTCCGCCTCGCCTTCGATGAGCGCGGCATGACGCGGGAGATCCGCAGCATGACCGGACGCGAGCGGCTCGCCTGCGACCTCGCCATGCTCTCCTCACCGCATGCGGGCCAGATGCTCGAGTTGATCGCCTTCAGGGGCGGGGGCAAGGACCTCGCGCTGCCGCTCGCGGCGGGCGCGGGGCACATCGCCTTCGAGGGCGCCGACCTCGACAAGGCGCTCGGCGAGGTGATGAGGCTCGGCGCTCGCCCGATCGGTGCGGTCACGAGCTTCCCCGAGGGTCGCGCCACCTACTGCCGCGAGCCCGGCGGATCTTTCTTCGAACTGGAGGAGCTCCATGACCAAAGCTGGGCGAAAGGCTGAGCCGCGCCGGAGGAAGGGTGGGGAGACGGCGGCGGATCAACTCAGGGCAATCCGGGTCGCCTCCGATCACCTGGATGTCGCGGGGCAGGGCGAGCTACTTATCGAGGGTGGCTCGGCACGCGACCTCGTCGCCCGCTTCGGCTCGCCGCTCTTCGTCCTGTCGGACGCGACACTCCGCGCGAACTACAGGCGCATCCGGTCGGCGTTCGAGGCCCAATGGCCGCAGCCCGTCAACGTCATGTACGCCATCAAGTGCAATCCGAGCTTTGCGGTGCGCGCCGTGCTCCACCACGAGGGCGCGGGCGGGGACTGCTTCGGGATTGGCGAGCTCGAGGCGACGTTCGCGGGCGGCGCGGACCCGGAGAGAATTGCGCTCAACGGCTCCGCCAAGAGCGATGCCCTCATCGCCCGCGCGATCGAGCTCGGCGTCGCCATCAACATGGACGACGAGGAGGAGCCGGCACGCATCGAGGCGATAGCCGCAGCGGCGGGCAAGCGCGTCCGCGTCCTCATCCGCCTGAAGATCGTGCCGCCCGAGTACGCCGATTACGAGAGCGATCTCGTCAACTTCAAGGGCGACTTCAGACCTGAGCTCGAGCGGCTCAAATGGGGCGTGACGCCCGGGACAGCCGGGCGCATGATCGAGGCGATCCGTGGCATGCCGCATATCGACCTCGCGGGCTACCACTCCCATCTCGGGCGCCTCTCGCAGAGGAAGGAGCACCGCGCCGCCTATGACGGCGAGATCGGGCGCGTGGCCGCGCAGCTCTTCCGCGAGACGGGCTTTGCCCCGCGCATCATCGACCTGGGCGGAGGTTGGCCGCGGGAGCGGGACGCCGAATCGAAGAGCCTTGAGCGGAACCGCAGCGACATCGAGGACTACGCCCGGGCCTCCTGCCGTGCGCTCCGTGCGCCGCTCGAGGAAGCCGGCATTGCGTTGCCTGATCTCTGGCTCGAGCCCGGCCGCTACATCGCCGGCAATGCGGGCGTGCTGCTGACGACCGTCAACTCCGTCAAACGCGACGGCGGGCACACTTGGCTGAACGTCGATGCCAGCACCAACCTCATGCCGCTGCTCGGCAACGGGATGGAGGGCACCCTCAACCATGTGATCGCGGCCTCGCGCATGCACGAGCCGCTCGCCATGACCGCCGACGTCGTCGGCCCCATCTGCATCCCGAGCGTCATGGGCGCGGGTTGCCGCATGCCCGAGCTTCGCGCGGGAGATCTGATCGCGATCCTCGACGCCGGCATGTACACCGAGTCCGACGCCCACAACCTCAACTGGATGCCGAAGCCGGCGACCGTGATGGTGCGGGGGAGTGAGGCCGGCCTCGTGCGCGCCGGCGAGACCTACGAGCACATGTTCCGGACGCAACGTCTGCCCGTCTGGCTGCGACAGCAGGACGGCCCCGCCTCGCGGTTCCGCGACGCCGCCATCAAGGGAGGCCCGACGCCATGACCTCCAAGATTATCGGCAATCCCGTGCTGATCGTGTTCAACATGCAGAGGAGCGGGGGCCTGCCGCTCGAGCAGTCGGGCATCCCGACCATGGCGGGCTTCGAGGGTCGGGTGGAGCGCATCGGGCGGGTGGTCAGGGTGGCGCGCGAGGCGGGAATGCCTATCGTCTTCTTCGCCGCGCGACACCGCGTGAGCCATGCCGACTTCGGCCGGGAGCTCGATGGCGACGAGGGTGTGCATTGCGTGGAAGGCGCGCCCGATGCCGAGTTCGTCGAGTCGCTGAGACCCAAAGGCGAGAGGGAGCACCTGATCGTCAACCGGCGCTAATCCTGCTTCTTCGGCACCGATCTGGAGATCCTCCTGAAGGGCCTGAAGGCCGAGACGCTGATCCTGACGGGCGAGCTGACCGACGTCTGCGTGCACTACACGTTCGTCGACAGCCATCAGCACGGCCACCGCATGCGCATGATAGTGGTTGCGGTGGGTGCTCACCAGCGCATCGCCCGGGCGCAGCGTGCTCGCGATGCCGGCCTCGATCGCTTCCTGGCCGATGCCCGTGTGCAGCTCGCCATGGATCTCGAACGTGGGCACGCCCTCGAGGCAGGCCTCGTCGAAGGCCCGCATGCGCGCCATCTGACGGAAGTAGACACGCCGGTCGTCGGACATGTGCCGGCTCCTCGTCAATCAATGGGGTGCGAGGCTATGCTGCAGGACAGGATCGGACAAGCAGCTCGGTTTGCAGAGCAGACCGGCATTCGCGGGGCCTTCAGCAGCCCCCGGCAATCGACTAAGCTAAAAGGCGGCATGGATCTCCTGGGGCGGGCCAAGGGAGCGAGGCGTGAGACGGGATTTCGAGCTGCCCGGCCGATCGGCGGTCCTGGCGCTAGATGGCATGGCGGCGACGCCCCATCCGCACGCAACGCGCATCGCCGTCGATGTCCTGAGGTCGGGCGGCAATGCCGTCGATGCCGCGGTCGCGGCCGCGGCTGCGCTCGCCGTCGTGGCACCGCAGGATACCGGCATCGGCGGGGACTGCTTCGTCATCCTCGCTCGCGGCGGACAGGACGACATCATCGCCTATAACGGCTCGGGCCGGGCGCCGATGGCGGCGACTGTTGAATGGTACGCGGCTCGCGGCATCTCCGAGCTCGAGGACACGAGCCCGCACACGGTGACGGTTCCTGGCGCCATCGAGGCCTGGGCGCGGATCGTCGCCGATCACGGCCACAAGGAGCTGGCCGAACTCCTGGAGCCGGCCGCAGTGCTCGCCGAGCGCGGCCATCCCATTCATGCGCGCACCGCGCTTGACTGGTCGCTGCAGACCGAGCGACTGTCGCGCGACCCGCATGCGGCGCGCGTGCTGCTGAACAACGGCGCCCCGTTCCGCGTCGGCGAGTTGCAGCGTAATCCGGGCCTTGCCGAGGCCTTGAGGATCATCGGGCGGCAAGGCGCGAAGTGCTTCTACACCGGCGATGTCGCTCGCGACATGGTGGACCGGCTGAACGAGCTCGGCGGCGTGCACACGCTCGAGGACTTCGAGAGGCACGAGGGCGAGTACGTCACGCCCGTCCGCTCGAGCTACCGCGGCACCGAGCTCCTGCAGATCCCGCCGAGCAACCAAGGCATCACCGCGCTCGCGATGCTCGCACTCCTCGAGTGCTTCGAGCATGCCGCCATGCGCCCGATGGATGCCTTGCGGCTGCACCTGCAGATTGAGGCGGCGCGACTCGCCTATCGCGATCGCGATGCCCTCATCGCCGACATGCGCCATGCCGATGTGCCGGTCACAGCCATTCTCGACAAGGCCTATACGCGCCGACTGGCTGCGCTCATCTCACCCGACAGGATGCTGGCCGGTCTGCCGGATCCGCTGCAGACGAATGCCAACACCGTCTATGTCAGCGTCGTCGACCGAGACCGCAATGCCGTGAGCCTCATCAACTCGGTCTATCATTGGTTTGGGTCGGCGCGCGTCTCGCCGCGTTTCGGCATCGTCCTGCACAATCGCGGCATCGGTTTCCGGCTGGACCCGGCGCATCCGAACGCCATCGCACCCGGAAAGCGGCCGCTCCACACGATCATGCCCGGCATGTCGCTGCGCGACGGCAGGGTCCATGCGAGCTACGGCGTCGTCGGCGGCGACTACCAGCCCTACGGTCACACCCATTTCCTGACAGGCGTGATCGACTTCGGGCTCGATCCCCAGGAAGCGATCGACCAGCCGCGCGTCTTCTACAATCGCGGCGTGACGGAGGTCGAACGCGGCGTCCCCTGGGAGTCCATCAAGGAGCTCGAGGCGTGTGGACACAGGATCGGCCGCCCGCTCGTACCCCACGGCGGCGGCCAGTGCGTCGTCATCGACTGGAAGGCAGGCGTCCTGACCGGCGCATCCGATCCCCGACTCGACGGCTGCGCGCTGGGCTATTGAGCAGAAAGGACGGGGCGAGCTGCCGGCACCCCCTCCCTCCTCGGCCCGTGCAGCCGCTGCGTCGAGCGCGCCGTCCTTCCCGTTGCGTTTGATCATCAGGTTCGCGGCGCGGAAGATGTCGATGTCGGAAACGGCCATGGCCATGACCAGAACCGTGACGCCTTGGGGTTGCCTCAATCGCGCGGCGTCGGTTTCCAGGTCCGCGACAACTCCTGCGCCTTGAGGAGCTGATCAGGTGTAAGCAAGGACGCGACAATTTCTCGATTCTTGACCGCCGACTCGCGATCCACCCCGGTCAAGCTCGCGGCTGCAAGGTTCGACCACATGTATGCCAGGACATAATCCTGGGGAACCCCCTCGCCGTTGGCGTACATAACGCCGAGGTTGTACTGCGCCAGCGCTTCACCCTGCTCGGCCGCAAGCCGGTACCACTTCACGGCCTCGGCATCGTCCTGGGGAACCCCCTGGCCGTTACTGTACATGTAGCCGATGCCGACCTGCGCATCCGCATGGCCCCGCTCGGCCGCAAGCCGGTACCACTTCACGGCCTCGACAAAGTCCTGGGGAACCCCCTGGCCGTTGTCGTACATAACGCCGAGGTTGTGCTGCGCCGGCGCATGGCCCTGCTCGGCCGCAAGCCGGTACCACTTCACGGCCTCGACATAGTCCTGCGGCAATCCCTTACCTCCGTCGTACATAACGCCGAGGTTGTACTGCGCCGCCGCATGGCCCTGCTCTGCTAGCGGTCGCCACTTCGATAACGCCGTCGCGAAGTCCCCTCGGTCGTAGGCGTCCCAGCCTTCCTGCCACGCATCCTCTCCCGACGCCGCCACGGGCGTCAGCAGCAAGACCAGCGCGATGATCCATGCTCGCATCGCTTCGCTCCGAGGAGATGATACCCAGCGAAGAATGACACGAAATGACGAGGCTGGATTGCTTGTCGTGTCAACCGCTTCGCCTTTCGCCACCCCGCCGCAACCGCCTCGGCCTCTGAACAGAACCGCCGCTCGCCTTTGGCCTCGTTGATCTCTGTGCGGTCGTAGTACTGCCCGCCGGGGACGTGGTA
>Ga0194128_10003034_pt1 | contig 26365 bp, 32 predicted proteins | sample TA2KigCa65mmetaG_FD_148650 | JGI IMG/M metagenome (GOLD analysis project Ga0194128, IMG submission 148650) | Freshwater microbial communities from Lake Tanganyika, Tanzania - TA2015037 Kigoma Deep Cast 65m | ecosystem: Environmental > Aquatic > Freshwater > Lake | place: Tanzania: Lake...
CGGGCGGGAACCGGAAGCAGGCGAACGCCGAACTGGTGAACACGGGGACCGGACGACTGCGGCGAGATCTCATCCCGCCACCCTCACCGACCGGCGCGACCCTCCGCCAATGCAACAGTGCCGGTGGAAGTCCTACTGAGCGGGCCCGCCGAGGCGACTACCCGACATGAGGCCGTGAGCCAAGGTCTGGCCTACGTGCCATGGTCCGCCGCGCCGAACTCAGGTGTCGAACATCTGCTCTTGTCCTAGACGAGTCGAGACGGGTTCCCGCTGGCCTGGGGCGACGGGTTCTCTTCGTGCCCCACGGGGGCGGGGGTCTCGTTTCGGGCCCGCGAGGGACGGGAGGCACTGGTTCCTGGTTCGGTCGCTGGTTACCGTCGTGCCATGCTGCTGCGGACTGTCGGGAAGGGTGTCCGGTCGCGCCGGGCGTTCCATCGCGACCGCGCGAACCCCCGGCTGCGAACCGTGGACCGCATCGTCGGGGTCCCGGCCGTTGCGGCGCTCGGCATCGGTCGTCGACTGCGGGGCCGGCGGACCGTCCCGCCCCGCTGGCAGAGCGTGGGCTTCGTGCTTGGCGCGGGGATCGGAGACACTGTGCTTGCGTCCGCGGTCCTGGGTGACGTTCGCGATGCGCGGCCCGACGCGCGGATCGTGCTATTCGTCACCGAGAGCAATGCGAGCTTCGCCCGGATGCTCCCGCAACCCGACGAGGTCGTCGAGATGTCGGTGCGGAGCCCGCTCGCAGCGCTGCGGCGGGTCCGGTCGCGGCGGTGCGACGTCGTCGTCGACCTGGGCATGTGGACCCGGTTCGAGGCTCTGGTGACCGTGGGTTCAGGGGCGCGAGCAACGGTCGGGCGGCGGACACCGGCCCAGTATCGACACGACGCGTACGACGTCGTGGTCGACCACCGCAGCGATGAGCACGAGATCCAGAACCAGCGGCGGCTCGCGGGGGTCCTGGGTGTTGTGTGTACAAGTGATCCAGTTCTTGAGGCGGACCGTCAGATCACGATGGGAGCTCCCTACGCTGTGTTCCACCTCTGGCCGGGCGGAGCAAGGGCTGCCGAACGGTCATGGCCAGAGGAGCGCTGGTACGAGCTTGCGCGCGAGCTTCGCTCGCGTGGGTTCGGCATCCTGCTCACGGGTGGTCCGGAGAATCGCGCGGCAACCGACGCCCTCGTCGCGACGTGGGCCGAGCGTGGACTCGAGGCCACGTCGTCCGCCGGCTGCTCGTGGCCTGAAGTGATGCGCACCCTGGCGGGCGCCGTGGCGGTGGTTTCGGTGAACACCGGAGTGATGCACATCGCGGCGGCGCTCGGCATCCCGACGATCGCGGTCGACGGTCCGACCAGTGCCGCCCGCTATCGGCCGATCGGCCCGCGCGTGCAGCGAGTCGCGTCGCCGATGGTCCCCGACGGCTATCTCGATCTCGGCTTCGAGGACGATCCGCGCTTCCGGGATTGCATGCGCGCAATCACAGTGGCGATGGTCGTCGAAGCTTGGGATGGGCTGGTCTCGGGGCCCACGCCGCGCCGGTCGAGCTCGAAGCAGTCACGTGACCGCACGACGGGCCTGAGGCGACCGGACGGGAGCTGCTGAGTAATGAGCAGGGAGCCGGCACCGTGCACGAATGCGCCCGGGACTGTCCACATGCTGCACTGGGCCAAGGTCCTCGGGCGCTGCCACAGCCTCACGGTGGTCGTGTCACCGGCGGGCCCGAGAGCGGCGGAGGATGCAGCAGCGGCAGGCGTTCCGGGACCGACGTTCCGGGAGGTGGTTCCGTGAATCGCGAGGTGCTGCTCTACGAGCTCAACGAGGTTCCCTGGAACATCGTCGACCTATATGTGACCCGGCGGCCGCGCTCGGCCCTCGCCGCGATCCTCGGGCGTAGCTTCCAGGCGACGACAGTGAACGAGGATCCGGCCGAGCTCATGCCTTGGCGTACATGGCCGACCTTCCACCGGTCCGTGTACACGGCGGAGCACCAGAGCTACGACCAGGGACAAGATTCGGAAACGTTCCGCGGAGTCCCGCTCTGGGATGTTGCCGAGCGCGCTGGCAAGTCCGTCGGCCTGTTCGGCTTGCTCCAGAGCTGGCCGCCGCGCCCGTTCGCACACGGCGGATTCTGGGTGCCCGACTGCTTCGCCCACGACGCATCGACGATCCCGGCCGCGGTAGAGCCCTTCCAGGACTTCACCCTCGAAATGACCTCGGAGAACCTGTTCGCCCCGACGGCGCGTCCGCCCGTCACCACCGCGCTCCGGGTCGCTCCACGGTTGGTCGGCCTCGGAATGCGGCCGCGAACTATGGGCTTCGCCCTGCGCCAACTAGCGCAGGAACGGATCGACGCCCGCTACCGGGAACGTCGGTCGGTCGTTCAGACACTCCCGGCCTTCGACGTGTACTGGGAGCTCCAGCGTCAGATGTAGCCATCGTTGAGCATCTTCTTCACCAACCACGTCGCCGCGCTACTTCACCGGTTCCTGAGGGACCTTGTGCCAGATGGGCCGGGGGAGCACCAGCCGGACCCGACTCAGGGCGAATTCATCGTCACGGCGATGGACCTCTTCGACGCTCAACTCCGCCGGATCCTCGCCTGGATCCGAATGAGGCCGAACAGAGTTCTGGTTGTCGCGTCGAGCATGGGCCAAGGTCCGCTCCCGCGGCGCACCACGGCGACGACCTACGTCCTCGACGACCACCACGCGCTCGCCACCGCGTTGGCGCTCCCGGAGTGCGAGCGCGAGCGGTGCATGTACCCACGGATCACCCTCCGCTTCGCCAACGCGGACGAGGCGGACGAGGCTGCGGCCGCTGTCGGCTCGGTCGTCACGGGCTGCGGCGACGCGCTGTTTCGGGATCTGCGCGTCTCCGGGCGCACCATCTCGTTCGAGATCAGCTACCGCCACGATGTCGAGCACCTGCCGGCCGTCGCCACGTGGCAGCCCCTGCGCGCCTCCTCGAGCAGCGGACGCATAGCGGAGCTCGGCGTAGCGGTGAAGGGCCGGAGCTTTGGCGGCGACTCGGGCGGGCACACCCCCGAGGGCATGGTCCTGATGTACGGGGACGGCATCCGCGCGGATGTGTCGCGAGTACCGGTCAGTGTGCTGGATGCGGCCCCGTCGCTCTGCGCCCTGCTCGGGGTTCCACCCGACCCCTCGATGAGGGGCGAGCCGTCGCTGGTGCCGGCCCGATGAGCCCCGCGATGGGTCGGGCCGGCACCCTTGCTATCTTCCGGACCCGGGATGCACACTGTCCGCCGTTGGGGGGGTGGCCAGATGGCCCCAGTCTTGGTCGAAGCGCAGGCAGTCGAGTCGGTGGACCTTCGGGTCGACTCGACCGCCGTCGTCGTGGGGGGACGCGGCTTCCTCGGTCGGGCGATCGTCGAGGAGCTTCTGCAGCGCGGGTGGGACGTGCGCGTCATCGACCCGTCGTCCGGGAAGGGCGGGGATCTGCCTTCGGGTGTCGAGCACCTGGCTGCGTCGATCCTGGATCGGGGCGCGCTCGTCGAGGCGTTCGCCGGCGCCGACACCGTGTACCACCTGGCGGGGAAGCTCGGAACCTCCGAGCTCGACGACGACATCGAAGGCGCAGTCGAGGTCAACGTGCTTGGGACCGTGCGCCTGTTCGAGGCGGCGGTCGACGCCGGAGTTCGGCGGGTCTTCTACCCGACGAAGCCCAACGTCTGGGCCAACACCTACACCATCACGAAATACGCGTCAGAGCGCCTCGCCGCGCTCTACCACCGGAGCGGCCGGATCGAGATCACATCGTTGCGCTACTTCAACGCCTACGGCCCGGGCCAGAGCCTCGGCCCGATTCGCAAGATCTTCCCTGTGTTCGCGGCCTGCGCCCTACGCGGGAGACCGCTGCAGATCTTCGGCGACGGCGAACAGGTCGTCGACATGATCTACTCACGTGATCTCGCACGACTGACGGTGGAGTTCGGCACGAGCGACGCCGTCCCCGCCGAGACCTACGACTGTGGAACCGGCCGCGGGATGACCGTCAACGAGGTCGCCGAGGCGATCAACAAGGCTGTCGGGAACCGGGCCGGCATCACCCACGTCGCGATGCGCAAGGGCGAGGTCCCCGGCACCAAACTCGTCGCCGACACGACGGAGATGCTCCAGGTCGTCGGTGCGTTCGACTTCACTCCCTGGGACGTCGCGCTCGGCGCCTCGCTCGCCTGGTACGCCGCGCTCCCGAAGCGTGTGCTCGACGATGCGATTGCCGCACATGGACTGGACTGACCGCCGGGTCGTGGTCGTCATCGCGCATCCGGACGATGAGGTCCTAGGTTGTGGCGCGACGCTCGCCCGCGTCGCCGAGGTCGCAAACCGCGTGACCGTCGTGCTCGCCGCGCGTCGCGCCGACCCGCGCGGGGTGACGCTCTGGTCCGACCTCCTCGACGGCTTCGAGAAGTCCTGTGCCCGGCTCGGTGCGGTGGCCGCCGTCGCAGAGCCGTTGCTCGACGAAGCGCGCATCGACTGCGACCTTCGCCGCCTCCATGACTCGATCCTCCCGTTCATCGAAGCGGCCGACGTCGTCCTGACCCACCACCACTCCGACGTCCACCAGACGCACCGGGGCGTCTCGCGGGCCGTCGAGATCGGCACGCGGCCGTTCCGCCGTTGGCGCGACGTGCTGCTCTTCGAGGTGCCCACCTCGACGGATCAAGGGTACCGACGTGAGTTCGAGCCGCAGGCATTCGCACCACTCGACCGGCGCCACGTGGACGCCGCGCTCGAGGCGCTGTCCTTCTACGGCAGCGAGATCGAGCCAGGCCGGCGACCGACGGACCTCGAGGCCCGGTACCGCTCCCGCGGCGCCGAAGTAGCGGTGGAGTTCGCCGAGGCGTTCCAAGTGGCGCGACAGAGGCTGTAGCGGTGGTCCGCAGATCCCTAGACGTTCTGGCGGCTGCCGTACTCCTCCTCCTCATGCTGCCGCTGCTCGGTGCCGCGGCTGCGGCCGTCTACCTCGTGGACCCCGGCCCCGTGCTGTACCGCCAATCTCGCGAGGGCCGCGGCGGGCGACCGTTTCAGCTCGTGAAGCTGCGCACGATGGTGCAAGACGCGGACCAGCGCCTTGCGCGCCTGCTCGCGACCGACGCCGCGTCCCGATCCGAGTACGAGCGCTACTTCCGGCTCGAGCACGACCCGCGCCTGCTACCCGTCGTCGGCGGCTTCCTCCGCCGCTTCAGCATCGACGAGATCCCCCAGCTCTGGAACGTCCTGCGCGGCGACATGAGCCTCGTGGGTCCGCGGCCTCTGGCGACGGACTTCGTGGCCGCGCTGAACGACTCGTTCCTCGAACAGCGACGACGAATCCGCCCTGGACTCACCGGGCTGTGGCAGGTCTCGGGCCGCAGCGACCTCGACAAGGACGCGCTCGAGCAGTTCGACGGCGAGTACCTGGCGCACCGATCAGTGCGACTGGATCTCGAAATTCTCGCCCGCACACCGGCCGCCGTCCTACGCCGCGAGGGCGCCTACTGACGACTCCCGAAGCGTGGGAACCTCGACGCCGCAAACAGACCTCACTCGCGTGCGGAGGTCCGAATCGGCAAGCGGCAGATTAAGACGTCGCCCATTCGCTGTGCACGGGGAACGCTCGGTGTCGGCCACCCTGGACGGCACTGTTGCATTGAGCGGGCGCGGCAGCTTCTGACCACGGCCGGCGTCCGGAATGGGTGAATCGCTCCGACCGAGATAGATCACCTTGCCCGATTCGCCCACGGGATCGAAGCCGGACGGCGCCGCGAAATTGTCCTGTTTGCGTCCAACGCAACAGTGCCGAAGAGGCTGATGGCACGAGAGCGGCCACGTCGCGTGCGCACGCGAGACGTTCGCCGCGCCCATGCTCGACGCCTGCCGCGACGTCGCCTGGCGCGCCAGCGCCTGACCGTCACGCCCAGTCGAGGGAGCGGCGCTCGGCGGCTGCGGTGAGCGCCTCGACCAGGCGCTCGGGCGACCCCGCGCAGGCCTCGATCTCGTCGGGCCCGAGCAGCACGACCTGACCCGCGTCGGTGTCGGCGACGACAACCGGCACCACGCCCCCGGCAGCATCCCGCACGGCCTCGGGCTGGTCGTCGCGGTGGCACGTGGCGAACGGGACCGGGAGCCCCGACCGGCAGGCCCGCCAGTCACGCCGCTCCCGCAGCAGCCCGTGGGTCACGTCGCACAACGCGCAGTGGGCGCGACCGAGCCGGGCACCGACCCAGTAGGCGAGCTCGCCCCGCAGGGTGCCGTCCGCGTCGTAGACGCCGACCAGGCGCCGGATCCTCGTCGTCGTGGGCATCCCGGGACCGTACGCGCACGCCGGCCGGATGTCCGCGCGGCCGGGCCCGGCCCGATGGTGGCGGATCGCACCGGCCCGTACGCTGTGCCGGCACTGTTGCGTTGACTCGGACCGGGCCGTACGGGACGAGTTCCGTCCCCACCTCGCGTTCAGATCGTGCGGGCGAGTTCAGTGAACGCGGTCTCGATCCGTCGGTGGACCCGCGCGTCCGTGCCGAGGTCGTAGTGCCCGCGGCGGATGTTCTGCATGAGTGCGTGGCCGCGGATGATCACTCGGGCAGTGTGGTCGCGTGTGAGTCCGCGCATCGGTCGGAGCCGAGCCTTGAGTCGACCGTAGTCACACTCGATCCGGTTGTTCGCGTACTGCTCGGTGTCGTGGAACGCGGCCGGCATGAGGCCTTCGATCGCAGCCGGTAGTGCGGGAGCCCGGTCAGTCACGACCTCGACCGGCTCGCCACGCGCGCGCAGCACTCCGGCGAAGAACCGACGTGCCGCCAGGAAGGCGCGTCGGGCCGACACGTACACATCGATGACCGGCCCGGACTGGTCCAGGGCCCGCTAGACGTAGCGCCATCTGCCGGCAACCTTCACGTAGGTCTCGTCGACGAACCAACGGTCCCCGACACTGTGCCGACGAGGTCGAGCCGAATCGACGAGGAGCGGAGTGAATCGCTGGACCCACCGGTAGATCGTGACGTGATCAACTTCGATCCCACGCTCACCGAGGAGCTCTTCGACGTCGCGGTAGGAGAGTGCGTATCGCAGATACCAGCGGACCGCCAAGACGATGATCTCGGGCGGGAACCGGTACCCGGCGAACGCCGAACTCTGGATCACGGGTGCAGGACGGAGCGACGAAGTCTCATGCCGGCACCCTCACCGTCCGATTCGACCCTGCGCCAAGGCAACAGAGCCCGCCTGCGTGTCCAGCCCGACCAGCTACTGTTGCTGCTCCTGAACTTTAGCACTAAGATGATGGGGCTGGATTCCTCCGACACCGGGCCGCGCGTACGACCGCTCGCGGTCTTCGAAATGGGAGGGCCTTATGAGCAAGTTCGCCCCGGCGGCCACCGAGATCTCGCTGCGTGCCGTGGCCGAGACGCTGGGCGTCCACTACATGACCGCGTACCGGTACGTGCGTCTCGGGCGGTTGCCCGCGCGGAAGAAGGGCGGCCAGTGGTGGGTCCGAGTCTCGGATCTCGCGTTGCTCGACGAAACCGACGATGAACGGCCGGCCCGGGGACGGGCCCGCCTGGACCGGTACCGGGTTCGGCTGTTCCGCCGAATGCTCGACGGCGACGAGCGCGGCGCCTGGTCCCTCGTGGAGAGCGCCTCGGCGGCGGGTGCGCCTCCTGATCGTGTGTATCTCGACCTTCTCGCTCCGGTGCTCCGCGAGATCGGGCAACGTTGGGCCACGGGCGATGTCAGTGTCGGCGAGGAGCACCAAGCGACAGCGGTCGCGACCCGCCTCGTCGGCCGGCTCGGGCCTGCGTTCGCACGGCGTGGTCGCAGCCGCGGATTCGTCGTGCTCGGCGGCGCGCCCGGCGATCGACACTCCCTCCCAGCGGCGATGCTCGCCGACATCCTGCGCGGCGCTGGCTATGGCGTGATCGACTTGGGAGCCGACGTGCCGGCTGAGTCGTTCGTCGCTGCCGCCCGGGCCGCCGACCCGCTCCTTGCATGTGCAATCAGCGTGTCGACCGACTCGTCTGCTGACGCAACGCGGGCTCTGGCCGGCGAGCTGCATCTCGCCTTGCCAGGCGTGCCGGTTCTCATCGGTGGCCCGGCGGTGACGACCCCGGAGCGTGCCCTCGAGCTCGGCTCGGAGGTCTACGAGACCGACGCCGCTGCCGTGGTGCGCTTTCTCGAATGTCGTAACCCGCGCGCCGAAGGCGAAGTCAGCGCATCGTGATGGCCTAGTCTCCGGGGACCGCGAGGTCGAGGCTGGCGTGCTCGTTGCACCACTGCCACAGTCGCGTCCGCTCCTCCGGAGTGTCCCGCCGACGGGTCGACCGCAGACGGTGAGTCGACCGGGGACGTCGGTCGAGCCAGAACCGTCCCGTCGTCTCGCGCGGCGCATGGTCGTCGGTGAGCAGCCACACAATGGTGTCGGCGCCCTCTTGGGCGTCGCGCAGCAGGGGGCCCATGATCCGGCGGAAGCGGGGAAGCGAACGCGCGACGCCCGGCGTATCGGCCCAGCCGGGGTGCATCGCGTGCACGACGACTCCCGAGCCGAGCAAACGCTCGGCCCACATCTCTGCCAGCACGACCTGAGCTCGCTTCGCGCGGGCGTACGCCTTCGTACCGTCGTAGTCGGCGGGGGCAGGGTCGAGATCCGCGACCGAGAGCGGCTGCGAGTACATGCCGCCGGACGAGACCCAGACGATCCGACCGGATCCGGCGCGCAACGCGGACTCGAGCAGGCTGGTGAACAGGAAGGGCCCGACCACCTGGCTCGCCGCGGTGTGCTCGATGCCCTCACTGGTCGCGGCGTAGCTCGCGTCGAGTGCCCCGGCGTTGTGCACGAGCCCGTGAAGGCGGTCGTGACGCTCGAGCAGCACGACCGCGGCGGTGCGAACCGACGACAGGTCGCTCAGGTCTGCCTGCACCCACGAAACGTGACCAGCTTGGGCGGCGCCGCGCAGCGTCTCGCAGACGACCGCTGCCTTGGTCGTATCCCTCGCGACGATCTCCACCGTCGCACCCTGGCGCACCAGGGCAACAGCGGTCGCGCGGCCGATGCCCGATGTGGCGCCGGTGACGACGAACACCTTGCCCTCGAGCGCGCCGGGTGCCCCGGTTTGCCAGTGGTCCAAGCGGCGCCGGAGTGCGATGCCGACGCGAGAGAAGCTCGGCACGAGGAGTGCCTCGAGGACCCGGTCGATGACGTCCGCTGCGCTCATGACACTCGCCGCGCGCCGACGCCGAGCGCGCGATGCAGCCCCGCCGCGGCGCGGTCACCGACGCGACGGAACGCCGGGCCCATGAGCGGGTCGAGTGCTGCGAGCGGGCCGCGAAGGGAGAGCCGAGCGTCGTAGACGACCCGCGCACCTGTCTCGGACGGCTCCACCCGTACCTCGTCGACCGACCGCAGCCATCTGGTCTCGGCGGCGAAGAGCACGCGGCGTGGGGACTCGAACTCGACGATCCGGTAGACGAACGGCATCGTGCGTGGACCGAAGCGCACATCGACCACGTAGGTCGTGCCGACGGCGGGTTCGGTGCCGTCGCGCAGCTGGGCGGTGGTCACGCCCGGATCCCAGGCCGCGAGGTTCGAGAGGTCGGACATGTAGGCGAACGCGGCGTTTGCGCTCTGGGGCGTGTCGATGGTGGCGACGTAGCGGGGCACGAGGTCCTCCTGTGAGCTTCCTCATTTGAGTGATAAAATGTAGTGCATGGCGGTTCCGCGACTCCCGTCAGTCCTCGAGCGGCGACTGTTCGGGATTCCGGCGCGACGCCTCGCGACTGTCCCGGGCGTTGGCGCGGCGGCCACCGGGCTGGCTGCGAGTGCGCCCGTGTGGTTGCCGGCCGCTGCGACATTGGACGCGCTGACCGCTCGAACGCGCCTCCCGTGGACGAGGCTGCTCTCGTTCGCCACCGCCTGGGCCTGGCTGGAGAGCGCGGGGGTCGCGGCCTCGGCCGCTCTGTGGATCACCGGCCGCAGCGGCCGCGCGGATCTCCATTACACGCTCCAGCGCCGGTGGGCCGCGGCGCTCGTGGACGCGCTCCGAGTGTGCGCAGGCTTGCGCATCGAGGTGGAGGGCGCGGACGTGCTCGCGCCGGGACCCATCGTGATGCTCTCCCGGCACGCGAACCTCGCCGACGCACTCGTGCCGGCGTGGCTCCTGGGCCGGGCCGGTATGTGCCCCCGCTACGTACTGACGAGCGAGCTCCTCGTCGATCCGTGTCTCGACATCGTCGGCAACCGACTCCCGAACCACTTCGTCGAGCGCGGCACGAACGACGGCGACGGGCAGCTCGCCCAGCTGCGCCAGCTGGCTCGCGGCATGGGTGGGCCCGACGCCGCCGTGATCTATCCGGAGGGCCGCCTGGCCAGCGCGGCGCGCCGGACACGTCGTCTCGCGCAGATCGCCGAGCAGGATCCTGCGCGCGCCGTGCGGCTTCGCGGGATGCATCATCTCCTGGCCCCCAAGATCGACGGAGCCGCGGCGCTCCTCGCCGGAGCGCCCACCGCGGATGTTGTCTTCCTCGCCCACCACGGGCTCGAGGGACTCGACCGGCTTGTTGCCGCGCCGGCAGTCGTGCCGTTCCGCGAGCCGGTGCGGGTCCGGCTTACGCGCGTCGCCCGCTCCGAGGTCCCGCAGGGCGCGGGCCTCGCGCGGTGGCTCGACGAGCAGTGGCTCGCGATGGATCGCTGGGTCGACGGCCAGGAGCGTCCGGCAGCCCGCTGAGCGGGAGGCACGGCGGGCGCGCTACGTCCCGCCGGGGGCACGGCGGGACGTAGCGCGAGGGGAGCGGCGGAGCGGATCAGTCACACCACGGGAACAACTCGGGGTTCCTCCGGTGGAGCGCCAGCACCTCCGGCAGAGTGAAGACTGTGGAGTTGGGGAAGTTGTCGAGGCCGCGTACGCCCAGCTGCTTGAGCGTGCCAGCGTCGACGCCCGACTTCGCGACGGTGGTGAACACGCCGAGGCCCTTGACGGTCGCCATGCCGGTGCGCTGGCACTTGTTGCCGGGAGCGGTGGGGCCGGCGGCCGCAGCCGGGCCGGCGGCCAGGCTGAGGGCGGTTGCGCCCGCAGCGACGACTAGGGCGATCTTGCGCTTCATGGGGAACTCTCTCGGTTGGTCGGAGCTCGACGCTCCCGCCGGCCACCGAGTTTTAGCACTTAATCTGGAGACGCGCAACCCGGCTGCGAGGACGGGGCGACGCCGAGGACCGGCCGGTCCGGCACAGGACGCAACCGAGCTAGCCCTCTCCTCGGGGGCCCGCCCGGGCAGAGCGCGAGGGAGTTTCGGCCACACCGGGCGTGGTGGGACGCGCCGTCTGCAGCGCCCGGTCCTCACGCGACGCGTCTTTGGGCCTGCCCTACGGGCGCGGCGGCGACCTGCCCGCGCCCCGTCGAATCCCGGCTTGACACGGATATATTTACTGGTAAATATGGTCAATCACCCGATACAGTGAAAGGCTCACCCATGAAGATCCGCACAGTTCTGCCGATCGTCGCCGCAGTCGCGTTGGTCGGCGTCGTAGCCGCCGGCTGCAGCAGTGGCGATGACTCCGAGTCCAGCAACGAATCCGGGTCGTCGACCACGAAAATGCAAGAGACCGAGATGTCCGAGGAGACCGTCGTAGACGTAGCGGTGTCCAACGAGGACTTCAGCACGCTCGTGAGCGCGGTGCAGAAGGCCGGCCTCGCCGAGACCCTCGCGGGGGAGGGACCGTTCACCGTGTTCGCGCCGACCAACGAAGCGTTCGCCAAGATCCCGCCTGACCAGCTGCAGGCGATCCTCGACGACCCGGAGCTTCTGCAGTCCGTCCTGACGTACCACGTGCTACCCGCGAACGTGCAGTCGAGCGACCTCCAGCCACAGCAGAGCCCGGCGACCGTGCAAGGTGCGACGGTCGACGTCAAGGTGGGCGCCGATGGCGCGACGATCAACGGCTGCAAGATCGTGAAGACTGATATCAAGGCGTCCAACGGGGTGATTCACGTCATCGACTGCGTGCTGGTCCCGCCGCGCTAGGGGCGATCGCTGATCGCCCTCTGCAAGACTCTCGCACGACCACCCGACCTTCCGCCGCTACTCCTCCCCGAGAGGCTTGCGTTCTCTCGGGGAGGAGTGCGCGCATGGAGTTGACCCGCTCGCGTGGACACTCGATTCTCGTTGGTTCGTGGACGGGACCTTTGTGAGGATCGCGGGCGGGTGGCGGTACGTCTACCGGGCCGTCGATCAGCGCCGGCAGATCAGCGACGTGTACGTCTCGTTTCGGCGCGACTTCCTGTCGGCGCGACGGTTCTTCGACGGTGCGATCCGTACGCATGGGAAGCCGGTCGAGGTCGTCACCGACCGGGCGCCGGCATCGCGGGCTGTGATCGAGGGACTGCTGCCGGCCGCGTTTCGCAACGCCGCCCAGTACGTGAACAACCGCGTCGAATGCGACCACGGTCGACTCTTGGCCAGACTCCGACCGATGCGCGGACTCAAACGCGACCACACCGCAGAGGTGGTCATCCGCGGGCACGCGCTGGTGGAGAACCTCCGCCACGGTCACTACGAACTTGGCATCGATCCGCGCCCTCATCGGCGCATCGAGACCGCGTTCACCGAACTCGCCCGGTCGATCTGACCGCGGACCGGGAAGCGAACTCGGTTCAGCGCGTCACGACCGCGCTCAATGCAACAGTCCCCGGCTCACAGGCCGAGTACCTGCGGTGCTACCGGGCCGCCAGCACCGCGACGATCGAGGCGGGCTTCGCAGTCCCTGCCGATCGCGGCGCGCTGCTCGGCTTCGCCGACCCGTCGGTCGTCGCCGGCTGCGAATTCCGATGGTGTCGAGGTCGATCGCCGGCTTGCCTGGAGGGCGGGGAGGCCTGACGCGTGCGAGGATGCGGGCGTGCGTGATCGTGTCGTCGTCAACCACCTCGGGCAGTGCGTCACCGACCTTGCTCGGTCGCGTCGCTTCTACGAGGAGCTGCTCGGCTTCGAGTTCTGGCGCGAGCTGGCCTTGACCGACGATCCGTCGGCCCGCTTGCTCGGGCTGTCGCCGCCCCTCGGTGCAACGGTCTTCTACTTGCGCCGCGACGGCTTCGTCCTCGAGCTGATCCACTTCGCCGATCCCGCCCACCGGCGGGCACCGGTACGCCGCGCGATGGACGAGCCCGGCCTGACCCACCTCTCGGTCTCGTGCGACGTCGCGGCCGTGCGTTCCCGCGTCGCCGAGCTCGGCGGTGAGGTGCTCACCGAAACCGACGTCGGCGCCGCGGTGTTCGTGCGCGATCCCGACGGTCAGCTCATCGAGCTCCTCCCGCTCGCGTACGCCGACCGCCTGGCGAACGGCTGAGGGAACTGTTGCGTTGGCGCAGGGTCGCGCCGACCGGTGAGGGTGGAGTGATGAGGTCCCGTCGTTCTCGTCCGGTCCCTGTCGTTCCTGGCTCGGCGTTCAAGAAGTTCCGGTTCCCGTCCGAGATCATCGTCCTCACGTTGCGGTGGTACCTGCGGACGGGCTCTCCTACCGGGATGTCGAGGAGCTCCTCGCCGAGCGTGGGATCGAGGTCGATCACGTCACGATCTACCGGTGGGTGCAGCGATTCACCCCGCTCTTGGCCGATGCCGCGGGGCCGTGCCACCACCTGGTCGGTGACCGTTGGTGCGTCGACGAGACTTACGTCAGGGTCGCCGGCAAGTGCGCTACGTGTACCGGGCCGTTGATCAGTACGGTCAGATCATCGACGTGCTCGTCTCGACGCGACGCGATCTCCGGGCAGCACGACGGTTCTTCTCCAGCGCACTCCGAGCGCAGGAGAACCGGTCGAAATCGTGACCGACCGGGCCCCAGCGTTGAGGGTCGCGGTCGAAGGTCTCATGCCGGCCGCGTTTCACGACCCTGAGCAATACGCGAACAACCGCGTCGAGTGTGACCACGGTCGGCTCAAGGCGCGACTACGTCCGATGCGCGGCATCCAACGCGACCAGACCGCCCGCGTGCTCATCCGGGGTCACGCGCTGATGCAGAACATCCGCCGCGGGCACTACGAGCTCGGCGTCGACGCGCGCCCACACCGACGGGTCGAGATGGCGTTCACCGAACTCGCCCGGACGATCTGAACCCCCAACGGGGACGGCCACTCGGCTCTACCTGGCCCGGTCCTGCACAACGCAACAGCGCCAAGTACGTTAACGTTGGGCGGCGGTGACCTTGCGACTGGCCCCTCACCCGATCGCCGTCCGCCTGATCGCCGTCCTCGTCGTGGCGGCGCTGCTCGTCGGGTGCGTGGGGATCGCGGCAGCCGCAGGCGACGGCGCGACCGGAGACGGCGAGGCCCGGAGGCGCCTGCTGGCCGGACTCGAGGCGGATCTCGACGCGAACCCGTCCGTTCCCGGAGAGGTCGTGGCGGTGCGCGCTCCGGGACTGGACGTCACGGTCGCAGCCGGGTTGGCGGACGTGAGCGAAGGGGTCCCGCTCCGGGCTGAGACGCCGTTCCGGATCGCGAGCGTGACCAAGACGTTCGTCGCGGCCGCGGTGCTGAAGCTCGTCGAACGTGGCGACCTGCGCCTCGACGCGCCGATCTCGAAGTACCTCTCGCCCGAGTCGCTGGCAGTGCTGCGGGCCGACGGGTACCGCCCCCGGCGCATCACGGTGCGCCAGCTGCTCACGCACACGGCAGGTCTGTTCGACTACGCCACGACGGATGCCTACGACGCCGTCAACGTCGACGATCCCGGGCACCGCTGGACCGCGGACGAGCAGCTGCGCTTCGCGACCGAGCACGGCGATCCGTTGGGCGCGCCCGGGAAGGTCTATGAATACTCCGACACCGGGTACGTGCTGCTCGGCGAGATCCTCGGGCACGTGACGGGGGAGCCGTTGCCGGTCGCGGTGCGTCAGCTCGTCGACTTCCGCAGGCTCGGGTTGAACCACACGTACTGGGAGACCCTCGAGCCGGAACCGCCGGGCGGCGTCGCGCTCGCGCATCCGTACTTCGACACCTTCGACGGCGCCATGCTCGACCCGTCGCACGACCTGTACGGCGGGGGCGGGCTCGTCTCCACGGTCGGCGACCTGACCCGCTTCTACCGGGCGCTGTTCCACGGTCGCGTCTTCGACGATCCGAGGATCCTCCGCCTCATGACGAAGATCTCGGGTCCCGGGCGCCGTGCGGGTGCCGGCATGGGGATCTTCCGGGTCGACGTGGACGGCGAGCGCTGCTTCGGTCACCTCGGATTCTGGGGCACGCAGACGATCCATTGCCCACGCCTCGACCTGACCTTCGCCCGCACCACGAACCAGGCGGACGACGCGGACTTCGATTCGGACCCGCTGGAGCGGGTGATCGCGGACCTCGCGCGCGCTCAGGACCAAGACAGCTAAGTCGACCGCGTACCGGCCGCCTGCACGAAATTCATTCGTGCCGACCCCTCCGCACGCGCCAACCTGGTCGGATGTCGCTCTCGTTCGATCGCCGGCTCGCGTCCGGACGCGCCGCGCTGCGCGCCACTCCTCGCTTGGAGCTCGGCTGCCGGCGTTCCTCCGTCTCGGGCACGTCGCCGTCGCAGACAGGCATGGAGGACCCACGAGACCTCGTGGAGTCGATCCCGTTGTTCGAGCGGGCGTTTGCGTTCATCGACCTGTGCGGATTCACCTCGTTCATCTCGAGCTCGGGAGAGCACGCCGCGATCGACGCGCTCAACGCGTTCCGGGTGCTGACACGCGACATCGCCACGCGCCGCGGCGTCCGCATCGCCAAGTGGCTGGGAGACGGTGCGATGCTCGTGGGGGTCGAGGTCGGCCCGGCGATCGCCGCGGCGGCGGAGCTGATCGCGCGCTACGAGGGCCAACCGCTCGCGCTGCGAGGCGGGATCGCGCACGGTTGGGTGCTGCTCTTCGAGGGCGACGACTACATCGGCCGTCCCGCCAACCTCGCGGCCCGGCTCTGCGACGCGGCGAGGCCCGGTGAGCTCCTCGCCGTCGGTTACCCCGCGAGCACCCTCCCGCCGTGGATGCAAGTGCTCGGGACCCGCAGCCTCACGCTCCGAGGTGTCGGCAGGATCCGGCGCGTCCAGCGCTTGGGACTCGACCCCGATGTCGAGCTTTTCTGACCCGGAGGCGTCGGCCGAGCGGCGGCGCCGGTCTCAGGCGGCGATCGACCCCGACCTCACGGTCCCGCGCCACCTGCCGCGCCGGGTGCGGCCATTGGTGCTGCTGCTGGTGGCGGTGGGCGGCGCTTTGGGCACCGCGTGTCGCTACGGGGTGGCCCGGGCGATGCCGGTAGAAACGAGCTCGTTCCCATGGGCCACCTTCACGGTCAACGTCACCGGCTGCCTGCTCCTCGGTGCACTGCTCACGTGCATCGTCGAGCGCTGGCCGCCGAGCCGCTGCGTGCGACCGTTCGCCGCGATCGGGTTCCTCGGGGCGTTCACGACCTTCTCGACCTTCGTCGTGGACGCTGACGTCCTTGTACGTGACGGTCATGCTGCAACCGCGGTGGGCTATTTCGCCTCCAGCCTCCTCATGGGTGTGGGAGCGGTCTACGTGGGGATCGCTGCCGCGCGACGCCGGCCCGGTCGGAGGCGGGAGACGGCATGAGCTGCGTATCGGACCGCGCCGAATCGTGCTGATCGCCGGGCTCGTCCTTGCCGGCGCGTTCGGGGCGGTGACGCGCTACGTGGTCGATGCTCTCGTGGAGGACCGTGTTCGCGGTCGCTTCCCGTGGGGCACCGTCGCGGTCAACGTGTCCGGGTCGCTCGTGCTCGGGGCGATCACCGGCCTAGCCTTGTACCACGGCCTGGGGAATCTGCCCGAGGTCGTGGTCGGCGCCGGCTTCTGCGGCGCATACACGACCTTCTCGACGTTCTCCTACGAAACGGTACGTCTTGTCGAGGAGGGATCCGTAGGTGCTGCCGCGGCGAACGCGCTCGGCAGCACGGCGGCGGGTCTCGCGGCCGCGGCACTCGGCCTAGCGGTCACCGCGGCGCTGTAGTGGGCTCAGCAGATGCGTTGCAGGGTGGGGTACGGGTTCACGGCACCGCCGTGACCGGGGTGAATCTCGAAGTGCGTGTGGACGGCACCGGTCGAGCCCGTGTCGCCGGTGTAGCCGATCACTTCGCCCTGGGTCACGCGCCGCGGCCCGCCAGCGTACGAGTCGAGGTGGAAGTAGTAGTACAACGTTCCGTCGTCGCCGTTGAGGTGCACGCCGTTACCCTGCCGGGAGCCGTACTTCTGCGTGATCGTCCCCCCGATGACGGCGACGTTGGGTGTGCCGCGGGGCGAGAAGATGTCGGTGCCCTCGTGCCGGCTTCCGCCGGGGCGCGCCGCCATCCAGTCGTTCGAGAACGCCCGCGGGCCGGCGACGGGACACACGAGTCCGTCGACGACCGTGCTCGCCGGTACGGGGAGACCCCGCGGTGCGACACTGCGGGCGGGCACGGCCGCGGCCCTCCGTGATGTGGCGACGCGGGCGAGCTCGGCCGCGGCTGCAGCTTCGGCGCGGCGCAACTCGTCGGCGAGCTTCTGCTGGGTAGCGCGCGCCGACTGCAGCCGTGATGTCACCTGACCGACCTGCGAGCGAGCGCGCGCGACGAGCTGTGCCTGCTGCTCGCGCTGTGCATCGAGCTCGCTCCTTCGGGCCTCGAGGTCCTCGCGAGCCGCGTTCGCTCGTTCCATGAGGTCACGGTCGCGATCGGTCGCGTTGCCCACGAGCGTGGTGCGACGCATCGAGTCCATCGCGTTCTCGGACTCGAACGCGAGGGTCGGCAGCGATCCACCGCGCTTGTAAGCAGCGACCGCGCGCTCGGACGTGGCTCGGCGCAACGCCTCGTACCGCTTGGCAAACCCGCGGATGGACTGCTCGGTTGCGTCGATCGCGGCTTCGACGCGAGCCTGCTCGCTGAGCGTCCGCTGGTACTCGGCCGCGGCCGCGTTGGCTGCGGTCTGGGCCGCGGCGACGTCGCGCTCAGCTCGCGCGACCGCAGCGCGCGCGTCCGCGACGGGATCGGCTTGTGCGGCGCTCGGCCAGGTAGCCGCACTCGCGATGGAGGCGAGCACGGCGACGACGAGCAGGTAACGGGATCTCATGCGAGCGCGACGAACCGGGGGTCGAGGGCAGATGAGGCTACGACGTTATGTCGTAGTAGGTGCCCGGCTCCAGTCGGGTCAGGCTTCGAACGGTCCCCGGTTCATCTGGTCACGGATCGTGACGACGGGTGGGTTCGTGAGCGAACGCCGCTGCCAGTTCGCGCCGTCGACGACCAGCGTGTGGCCCGAGATGAAGCGCGCGAACGGTGAGGCCAGGAACGTGGCGGCCCACCCAAGCTCCTGGCGCTGGCCGACGCGCAATGCGGGCTGGCAGGCATCCTTGTCGTGGGTGCGCTCCAGGTTGTCCTGGATGTCGGCGGTCATGTCCTCGTGCGGGAACAGCCCCGGGACGAGGCAGTTGACCTGGATTCCGTAGGGCCCCCACTCGACCGCGAGCGACTCGGTGAGGTTCTTGAGGCCGGCTTTCGCCGCGGCCGAATGCGCGAAACCGGGTCCGCCGGTCCACGCGTACGACGCGCCGACGTTGACGATCGAGGCCGGGGTTCCGGCCGCGAGGTGACGGCGTCCGAGCTCGCGGGAGCAGAAGAAGGCACCGTTGAGCGTGATGTCCACCACGGTGCGCCATGCGTTGGGCGACATGTCCTCCGCCGGCACCGGGAAGTTCGCCGCGGCGTTGTTCACGAGGACGGCGGGGCGCCCGAATCGCTCGGTCGCGGCGTCGAAGGCCGCGGTGATCTGTTCGGGCTCGCGGATGTCGCAGGCGACCGTGAGCACCTCGGCACCCAGCGCCCGGATCGCCTCGGCGCCGGCCGCGAGGTGCTCGGGCTTGCGCGATGCGATCACGATCGCCGCGCCGAGCCGCGCGAACTCGCTGGCGATCGCCTTGCCGAGTCCGGTGCCGGCCCCGGTGACGAACACCGCGGTACCGGCGAAGGTGCCGGGCGCGAGTGCGGTCGTGCCGACCGGCGGGGGAGGAGGGAGGCCGATCCGATTCTGGGTCACGTCAGCTCCCGGTGTAGTTCGGTGCGCGTTCCTCGGCCCTGGCGGTGCGCATCTCGGTCATGTCGTCGCTCCTGCTGATGAACGTCTGGTAGATCATCTCGTCGGCCATCGACGAGCGGATCTGCGGGCGGGACAGGTGGGCAATGACCTCCCGGGCCATCTTCACCGCCACGAACGACCGCGAGGCGATCTGCTCCGCGATCTCGCGCGTCACACCGTCGAGGTCGTCCTCCGGCACGACGCGGCTCACGATCCCGTGCGAGAGCGCTTCCTCGGCGGGCATCACCCGACCGGTGAGCACAAGGTCGCTGACGACGCCGTGACCGCACATCTCGTAGAGGACCCCCATTCCCCCGGTGTCGGGGATTACGCCGTAGGTGAGCTCGGGCAGCCGGAACCGGGTGCCCTCGGCAGCGACGCGCACGTCGCAGAGCAGGGCGCGCTGGAACGAGCCGCCCATCACCCACCCCTTGCACGCGACCACGACCGGTGCGTCGAGGTCCCAGAGACGCTGGATCCCGCGGTGGCCGCGGCGCATCAACTCGTGGTGCGAGAGCGGCACCTTGAGGTTGCCGATCGAGGCCGCATCGCGACCCGACGAGAACGAGGGGCCCTCGCCGCGCCAGATCACTGCGCGGATGTCGTCGCGGCGCGCGAGCTCGTCGATCACGGAGAAGAGCTGCGCGTCCATGTCGTCGTCGAACGCGTTGTGCTTCTCGGAGTTGTCGTTGGTGATGATCGCGATCGGGCCGTCGATCTCCATCCGGACACTGCCCGCCATACTCGTCCCTCCTCGCGTCGTTCGAGGCAGACTAAACGGCGATGACGCTTCCTTGTTTGCAGTGGACCACGACGCGGGTCGACTCCCGACAGGCAAGCGGGCTTCGGCGACCTTCAAGCCGAGATCGTCGGCATCGCGGCCGCCAGGCGCGCCGGGGGCTCGATGCGGCCGACTCCGACGAGCTGCGCGAGGCCGGGTTGCCACTCACGACCGCCGTGGCCGGGCTCGGCGAGTCCGCGTTGCGTCGCATCACCGTGGTGCTCGGCGGCAACACGTACTCGCGGAGATCGCCGTTCGCGACCTGGTTCGAGGACGTCCAGGGTCTCGGGTTCCGGCGGCCGCCGTGGGGGCTCGCCTTCGACGGCCTCTTCAGCACCTCGTTCGGCTGACCTCGTTCAGCGCGCGACGAGCTTGCCGAGCTTCTTGATCTGGAACGCCTTGAAGATGTCGGTGACGCCCTTGAGCATCGCCCAAATCCCGGCGAACACGAGCAGCGTGTACGCCTTGGTGATCCAGAACTGGCCCGCGGCCCAGAACGCGAGGATCAGCATCATGATCCCGGCCACGAGGCCCAGCCACCACAATGGGTTGACGTCACGCTGAACGAACGCCTCGACGAGCCACATCGCGCCGACGAGGAGGAACAGGAACCCGAGCATGTTGGCGAACGCGGCGAACGTGCCCACCGGCTCCACCAGCGCGGCGATGCCGGCGCCGATGAGGATGACGCCGAACAGGATCCAGAGCCACTTCCATCCTTCGGCGACCATCGCGACCAGGAGCTCCTGCGCCCCGGCGACGAGGAACATGATCCCGATGATCAAGCCCACGGTCTCCACGGAGTTCTCGTCGAGCTCGAGGATGATGATCGAGACGATCATCCAGCCGATGCCCAACAGCAGCCAGAGCCACCAGATATGGCCCATCTCCCCGAGCGCCTCGCGTTCGTCGGGGCCGAGGTCTTGGAGCTCGCTTGCCATCGTGGTTATCCCTCTCGGTCGGGCTCCGCCCGCCGACGAGGCTAGCGACGGGCCGAGCTCACGACGGGGACCCGCGGGCCGTCTCGATGCTCCGGCGTAGGGTGCATCCCATGGCGCCGTCCCTGCCGCTGCCCCTGGATCGGTCGCCGACGGCACCACCGGGATTCCACGTCCTGGCCAAGCCGAGCGGGCCGATCTGCAACCTCGACTGCTCCTACTGCTTCTTCCTGGCCAAGGAGGCGCTCTATCCGGGCGACCGGTTCCGAATGTCCGATGCGGTGCTCGATGCCTACGTGCGCCAGCTGCTCGAGTCCCAGCAGGCGTCGGAGGTGACCGTCGCGTGGCAGGGGGGCGAGCCCACGCTCATGGGCATCGACTTCTTCCGCCGCGCGCTCGACCTGGTCGGCCGGCATCGGCGCCCGGGCCAGGTCGTGCATCACACCATCCAGACCAACGGGACGCTGCTCACCGAGGAGTGGTGCGAGCTCCTGCGCGAGCACGAGTTCCTCGTCGGTATCAGCATCGACGGCCCGGCCGAGCTCCACGACGCGTACCGCGTCGACAAGAAGGGTGCCCCGACCTTCGAGCGGGTGATCCGAGGGCTCGACCTTTTGCGCGCCCACGACGTCGAGTGGAACGTGCTCTGCACCGTCCACGCCGCGAACCAGGATCATCCGCTCGATGTGTACCGGTTCTTTCGTGACGAGCTCGACGCGTGTCACATGCAGCTGATCCCGATCGTCGAGCGCGAGGACGCGGACGGGTTCCAGGGGAAAGAGCGCGTCACCGAGCGATCAGTGGACCCGGATGCGTGGGGGCGGTTCCTCGTCGCGGTCTTCGACGAATGGGTGCGCCGGGACGTCGGCACCGTGTTCGTCCAGATGTTCGATGCCGCGCTCGCGTCCTGGTATGGCGTGCCGCCGGCGCTGTGCATCTTCAACGAGACCTGCGGGAACGCGCTCGCGCTCGAGCACAACGGCGACCTGTACTCGTGCGACCACTTCGTGGATCCCGGGCACCTCGTCGGTAACATCATGCAGACCCACATGGTGGAGCTAATCGCCTCGCCGGAGCAGCGGGCGTTCGGCGCCGCGAAGCGCGACACGCTGCCCCGATACTGCCGGGTGTGCGACGTGCGCTTCGCGTGCCAGGGGGAGTGCCCGAAGAACCGCTTTGCTCGTGCCCCCGACGGCGAGCTCGGCTTGAACTACCTCTGTACCGGGTACAAGACCTTCTTCACCCACGTCGACGGCTGCATGCGCCTCATGGCCGACGCGCTGCGCCGGGGTGGGTCCGCCGACGAGGTGATGCGGATCCTCGCATCCGCGCCGCGCAACGAACCCTGTCCCTGTGGCAGTGGCCGCAAGGCGAAGCACTGCCACGCCGTCAGTCGCTGAGCGGTCCGGACTCGCGGCAGCCCGAGTCCGACCCCCGGATTGTGCGCTGAGGAGCGGATAGCGCTCTTCTGGTATCGAACCCGGGTTTGGTGCGGTTAGCTGTCGGGAGTCGGCACCTCGGCGGGTTTGCGGCGAAGCAGGGCGACCGCCGAGGCCGGGAAGACCAGCACCGAGCACATCCCGGCCGCGAGCAACGACGCCGCGTTGATGGGTCGCAGCTCGCCCGTGGACACGCCGATCTCGGTGGCGACCACGATGAACGAGAGGGACGTGGCCTGGAGCAGCGCGGCCGGAAGGAGCTGTGTCGGGGCGAGGTCACGACGTAGCAGCAGGGCCGGCAACCCGCGTGCCGCGAGGAGGAGCACGAGGAACAACGGAATCCGCAGCAGCGCGGAAGAGTCCGAGAACAGCTCGTCGAGCGGGAAGCCGAGGCCGGTGCTGACGAAGAAGACCGGGACGAAGAACCCGAACCCGATGCCTTCGACCTTGTGGCGGAAGTGACCGATATCGTCGTTGGCCGGCCCCTTCTCGCCGAGCGCTGCGAGCAACGCGCCGGCGAGGAACGCGCCGAGGATCGCGTCGAGCTTCAGGTCGGCGGCCAGGACCAGCAGTCCGATGAGGATCAGGACGGCGATCCGGACGCGGATTTGGGAACTCGTGTTCTCGAGCCGGCGGAGCACCGTGTTGAAGCGGGGGTGGTCGGTGGCCCGGGCGGCCACGACCGCGATCACGAGCACCGCGAGCGCGAGCACTGCCAGCTTGGCCATCGTCTGGGCGGGATGGGAGCTGCCGCTGCCCGAGAACAGCATCGAGAGCGCGACGATCGAGCCGAACTCGGCGACCGTGCACGTCGCGATGACGATCGTCCCGAACTTCGTGCTCACCTGCCCGGTGTCCTTGAGCACCGGCATCACGATGCCGAGCGCGGTCGCCGACAGCACGACGGTGACGAACAGCGGGTCGATGATCACGTCGGCGACGCCGAGCGGCATCGTGCAGGCGAGGCCGATCCCCAGCGACAGCGCGAACGCCGCGATCCCCAGCTTCAGGGGCCGACCCCGGAGCAGGCGGAAGTCGAGCTCGATGCCGGCGAGGAACAGCAGGACGCCGACCCCGAGCTTGGCGAGCACGACGATCACCTGATCGGGCTCGACCCAACCGAGGACGGCCGGACCGATGACGATGCCCGCGACGATCTCCACGACGGACGCCGGGATGGGCAGCCGCGGCACCAGGCCCAGCAGCAGCGGCACGCTGACCGCGACCGCCATCACTCCGAGGAGCTGGCCGAACTCGACCTCGGTCTCCATGTCAGTGGCGGAAGCCTTCGCCCTCGGGGGAAGGCAGTGGGGAGTCGAGCCGCGACAGGTACTCCACGATACGTTCGAGGTCGGCGACGAGGCTGTCGGCCAGGTCGCGGCCGAAGCCGTTTTTCACCACCACCCGAAGGGCGACGAGGTCCTCCCGGTTGGCCGGGAAGCTGTATGCGGGCACCAGCCAGCCGTGTTCGCGCAGGAAGCGCGACACGTCGAACGCGTTGAAGTGCGCGACGTGGTCCGCGACGCGGAACGCGAACACTGGCAGCTCGGACCCGTCGGTGATGAGCTCGAACGCGTCGAGCGCCGCGATGCGACCCGCGGTGTAGGTCGCGACGTCGCGTGCGGCCTGTTGCACCCGCCGGTAGCCGTCGAAGCCGAGCCGGACGAAGTTGTAGTACCCGGCGACGACCTGGTTGCCCGGTCGGGAGAAGTTGAGCGCGAACGTCGGCATGTCACCGCCCAGGTAGTTCACGTGGAACACGAGGTCCTCGGGGAGCGCCTCCGCGTTGCGCCAGACGACCCAGCCGACCCCCGGGTAGACGAGCCCGTATTTGTGGCCTGAGGTGTTGATCGACTGCACCCGCGGCAGGCGGAAGTCCCACTCCAGGTCGGGGTCTACGAACGGGGCAACGAAGGCTCCCGACGCGCCGTCGACGTGCACGGGGACATCGAGCCCCGTGTCGGCCTGCAGGCGGTCGAGCGCCGCACAGATCTCGGCGACCGGCTCGTAGCTGCCATCGAAGGTCGAGCCCAGCACGGCGACCACCCCGATCGTGTTCTCGTCGCAGTAGTCGGTGACCTGATCGCCAGTGAGGTGGAACCGGTTGCCCTCCATCGGGACGAGGCGCATCTCGACGTCCCAGTAGCGGCAGAACTTCTCCCAGCAGACCTGCACGTTGATGCCCATGACCAGGTTCGGCCGGTCGACAGGCCGGCCAGCCGCGCGCATCCGGTCGCGCCAGCGCCACTTCAACGCCATCCCGGCGAGCATGGCGGCCTCGCTGGAACCGGTCGTCGAGGTGCCGGTGGTCTCCTCTCCGCTCGGGGAGTGCCACAGGCGGCTCAGCATGTTGACGCAGCGCATCTCCAGCTCGGCCGTCACCGGATACTCGTCCTTGTCGATCATGTTCTTGTCGAACGTCTCGGCCATGAGTCGCTCGGCCTGCGGTTCCATCCACGTGGTGACGAACGTGGCCAGGTTGAGGCGCGCGTTGCCGTCCAGCATGAGCTCGTCGTGGATGAGCTGGTAGGCGGTGTCGGGTCGCATGCCCTCGGCCGGGATCTCGTAGCGCGCCGCTCCGTGGGACTCGCCCGCGCGGGCGAAGAGCGGGTCGGCCTCCGACCGAGGCGGCGTGCGGGGGTGGAGGTGGGTCACCTTGCGATGCAGTGCCATCGGGGCCTCCTTGCGGTCAGGTCGCGAGAGCGGGTCGCGAGCGCCAGAGAACGGAGGTCCCGTCCACAGTCGCCACGACCGACGAGGTGACGAACGGGCGAGGACCGAGAGACGTCGCCGTGGCCGTTGCGCTCACGGGCGGAACGCTAGCGGTCGTCGGAATCGGTCTCGCGGTTGTGATGCGGGTGAACGGGGCGCCGACGACGCCGGCCGCGCTGCCGGCTCCATCGCCTCGGCGAGGTGGGCGACGTCCTCGGCGGCCAGGATCTCGCCGGCGAACTGGGATGTGCCGATCCGGGTGATTCACGGGGACGGCGCGTGCGAACGGGATGTCGTGATCACCCGACCCGGATGATGCCAGGCGCGGCGTGCTGCCCTAGTCTTTCCCGGACACAGATCCAGAAGGCAGCCTGATGCACGAGCGGACAGAGGTGCGGTGATGAGCGAGATCGATGTTCCCGGCCCGGTCGACTTCGTGTTGATCGAGTTCCCTGGCGACCGTCCGCTTGCCCCGGCGGCCGACGCGCTCCTCGGGCTGATCGACCGCGGGCTGGTCACGCTCTTCGACCTGGCGATCGTGCGCAAGGAGGCCGACGGCTCGTTCTCCGGCATGGACCTCGACGTGGCCGACGGCGCCTTCGTCGCGTTCGAGGGCGCCCGGACCGGGATGCTCACCGACGACGACCTGCGCCAGGCTGCCGACGCGATGGAACCGGGGACCGTCGCGGCGCTGCTTGTGTACGAGAACACGTGGGCGCGGCCGTTCGTGGCCGCTGCCATGGAAGCTGGCGGCGTGATGATCGCGTCCGAGCGGATCCCCGTTGTCGACGTGATGGCCGCGCTCGACGCGCTCGAAGCCCAGGACTAGCGGACGCGGCGCGGGTTCGGAAGCCGCCGTGGCAGGACCACCGACGCCGAGGCCGACCAACGACAAGGAGGAACCATGCCCAGATTGATTCGTGGAGTTGCCCGGACCGCAGTCATCGCCGGAACGGCGACGGCGGTGAGCGGCCGTGTGCGCCGCCGCCAGGCCGAGAAGTCCGCCGAAGGCGATGCCGCGGACGAGCAGCAGACCACCCAGCAGGCACCGCCGGCGCCGGCTGCGTCGGGTCAGGACGACATGGTGGCCCAGCTCAAGCAGCTTGCCGAACTGAAGGACCAGGGGATCCTCACCGAGGAGGAGTTCACCGCGCAGAAGGCCAAGATCCTGAACTCGTGACATCGTCCTGGTGAAGAAGATCGGCGTGAAACCTACCTATGGCACCGACTTGAACATTGTGGCAATCGTGCCTCAGGGTTCGGAGCGTGGCCCGAAGGCGACGGAGCAGGCCGGCCGTGCGCTGGTGTCTCGAACTACCGACCTGAGGTTTCCCGGCGGGTGACGGCCACCTCGGGCGGCGCCGTCACCGCGAGCCGAACCTGTCGGCCGCGCACGTCGGCGACCTCCACAACGATCCTGGTGCCGTCGGGACAGCCCA
>Ga0194128_10003038_pt1 | contig 26342 bp, 29 predicted proteins | sample TA2KigCa65mmetaG_FD_148650 | JGI IMG/M metagenome (GOLD analysis project Ga0194128, IMG submission 148650) | Freshwater microbial communities from Lake Tanganyika, Tanzania - TA2015037 Kigoma Deep Cast 65m | ecosystem: Environmental > Aquatic > Freshwater > Lake | place: Tanzania: Lake...
GGCCAGGCGCCGCCAGGCAAGGAGGCAGGGAGTCCGAATAGCAGCGCTATCCGGACGACCGAGGACGCAGCATGGTGGTGATCTGGACCGGTCATTTCCGGTGAGACGTTTCGAGGAGGGCCACTAGCTGCACGAGAACGAGCGGGTCGCCTTCCTCCCCGTCGAGGTCGTCAACTCCGCCGAGGTGATCGCGCGCAACCGCAGGATGGTCACGATCAACGGCGCCATCGAGATCGACATCCACGGCCAGGTCGTCGCCGACACCCTCGGCGGCACGCAGCTCTCGGGCGTCGGCGGCCACGAGGACTTCGTCGCGGGCCCCGCGCTGGACCTCGACGACCGCTCCCTGCTCTGCATGCCATCCACCGTCGAGATCTGCGGCGAGACCCGCTCGCGGATCGTCCCCTGGCTCGAGGCCGGCGCGGTGATCACCACCCCCGCGCCCTCAGGTGGACGTGATCGTGACCGAGCACGGCGCCGCCGAGCTGCAGGGCAAGACGGTGCACCAGCGCGGCGAGGCGCTCGCCGCCATCGCCCACCCGGACTTCCGCGACGAGCTGCTCGAGGCGGCCGAGCGCGCCTCGGGCGGGCATTCGGCGCGACCCGGCCGGGGCTAGCCGGCGTCCAGCGCTGCGGCGCCCTCGACGGCGTCCGGGGGGAGCGGCTCCGCACCGAGCCGCCGCGCCGCGGCCGTCACCTCGGTCGGCCCGGCGAGCAGCAGCCGCTGCGACCGCGCAAGCGAGGCGAGCGCTTCGGCCTCCGCCTCGATCCTCTCGAGGCTGAGCGCCGCCACCACCACCGCCTCGGGCCGCAGGCGACCGGCCGCCTCCTCGATCGTCCCGGTCGGGGTGTCGGCGCCCAGGAAGGTGACCCGCCATCCCCTGTCCCGCAGGGCCAGCCCGAAGACGATCAGGGCGAGGTCGTGCTTCTCACCCGGCGGGCACGCGAGCAGCGCCCGCCGACCTCCTCCCGAGCCCCAGCCGCGCGTCAGCGCCAGCAGCCTGGCGCGGACCAGGTTCGAGGCGAAGTGCTCCTCGGCGATGCCGATCTCGCCGCGGGACCAGCGCGAGCCGACCTCGCGCATCGCCGGCAGGATCACGAGCGCGCTCGCCTGCTCCAGCGAGAGCGTCGCCAGGACCCGATCGAGGACCGAGTTCGCCGTCCCCTCGTCGAGGGCCACCAGGGCCTCCACAAGGGGGCCGACCTCCTCGGCGGCGGGGGCGCCCGCCGCCGGGGGGCCCGCGGGCCGCACCACCGCCCGCGCCGCCTCCGCCGTCGAGTGGCCCTCGGCGATCAACTCGCTCATCCTCCGAGCCCTCGCCTCGTCGCCCGGCCCGTAGAGGCGGAAGCCGCCGGGCGACCGGCTCGGCCGGAAGACCTCGTAGCGGCGCTCCCAGGCGCGCAGCGTGTCGACGCCGACGCCCGCGCGGCGGCTGAGCTCGCCGATGCGGATGCGGGGCTCAGGGCTGTTCTCAGGGTCGACAGACATTCGACAAACTCTTGACAACTGGGAGAGTACCTGCTATAAACCAGCCATGTCAACTCTGGACAAACACTCAATAGACTCATCGCAAGGCACACCGGGTAGCCCCTCGGGCGTCCGCTCCCGGCTCGCGGACGCCGCGAGCCGCGAGGGAACCGCGCGCGCCCTGTTCGTGGTCGCCGCGGCGCTCTCGTTCGGGCTCTCGGTCGCCCTCTACTTCAGCGGCGACGAGCAGGCCGGCATCTTCGTCGGCATCTGGGTCCCCTCGATACTCGCCCTGGGATCCCTGCTGGTCCCCCGCCGGGCAGCCGATCACGACAGGGGGAGGCGCTGATGCTGGGCATCTTCGTCTTCGGCTGCTTTGTCTTCTCGATCGTCGCGGTAGCCGTCGGCCTGATCGTCTGGGGCATCGGCGCCGAGCGGCACGACCGCGAGGAGCTCGCGCGCGAGGTGGCTGCAGAGCCGGGCCTCGGCGCGATCGCCTCGACCGTCGCAGGCGACGCCCCGCAACCCCCCGCCTGAGCGCGAAGCCGCGTCTGCGGGCGCGAGCGCCGCAGCGACTGATCCAGATCCCCCGTAAGAAGCGAAAGGAAGAGTCATGGCCAGGTACGTCGGAAAGGTGACGAGCCGGAAGTCGATCGAGGAGGTGTTCGCCTACATGGCGGACTTCTCGAATGTGAGCGAATGGGACCCGAGCGCGGTCGAGGCGCGATCTCTGGACGACCCCGGAGGCCCGAGCCACGGCTCCCGCTTCGCGGTCACGTCCGAGTTCCTCGGCCGCCAGGTTCCGCTCACCTACGAGATCACCGAGATCGACCCCCCGCGCAGGGTGCTGTTGCGCGCGGAGAGCGACGCCGTCATCTCCGTCGACGAGATGACGCTTCGGACGCTGCCTGAAGTCGGCACGGAGCTGACCTACGACGCCGACCTCCGCCTGAAGGGGGCGCGGCGGCTCCTCGACCCGCTCTTCGGGATCGCCTTCCGGCGCCTCTGCGAGCGAGCCCGCGAGCGGATGGGCGAGGTGCTGGGCTGATGAGCGGCGCCGTCGCGGTCGTCGGCTCAGGGGTCTCGGGGCTGGTCACCGCGCGCGAGCTCCATCGCGCGGGCCGGCGGGTGACGCTGTTCGAGGCCGACTCGCGCATCGGCGGCCACTCCCACACGGTCGAGGTCGAGACCGACACCGGCTCGTGGGCCGTCGACACGGGCTTCATCGTGCTGAACGACCGCAACTACCCGGGGCTGGAGTCGATGCTCGGCGAGCTCGGGGTCACCACCCAGCCGGCGCCGATGAGCTTCTCGGTATCCGACGGCGGCGGCTTCGAGTGGTCGACGCGGCCGCTGGGACTGGTCGGGCATCGGCACCTGTTCGACCCGCGCTACGGCCGCATGCTGGTGGACCTGGTCCGCTTCTTCCGCGACTCGCGCGAGCTGATCGGGACCAACGGTGCCCACGGCTCGCTGCTCGACTTCTGCCGCGCCCGCAGCTACTCCGACTACTTCGTCGAGCGCGTCATCGTCCCCCAGGTCTCCGCGATCTGGTCGGCCCACGCCGACGGGCTCGGCGAGTTTCCCGCGAGCTTCCTGGCCGAGTTCTTCGACAACCACCGCGCCCTGCAGGTGTTCGGGCGCCCAGGCTGGCGCTCGGTGGTGGGCGGCTCGCGCAAGTACGTCGAGGCGGTGACGGCGCCGCTGCGCCACGCGCTGCGCCCGTCCACCCCGGTCCGCGAGCTGCGGCGTCACCCCGACCGAGTCGAGGTGGTCAGCGACGACGGGGTCGAGGCGTTCGACCAGGTGGTGCTCGCGGTCCACTCCGACCAGGCGCTGGCGATGCTCGCCGAGCCCAGCCGGGCCGAGCGCGAGGTGCTTGGCGCGATCCCCTATCAGCGCAACGAGGTGGCCCTGCACACCGACGTCTCGGTCATGCCCAACCGGCGGCGCGCTTGGGGGAGCTGGAACTTCCACCTCGGCCCCGGTCAGCCGGAAGGCCTCGAGGCCGGGCCCGCGGCCCCGCCCGGACGGACGACCGTCACCTATTGGATGAACGCTCTGCAGCGGCTCGAGGCCGACCGCGAGTTCCTCGTCACCCTCAACCGCACGCAGGCCGTCGACCCGGCCAAGCTGATCAAGCTGATCGAGTACAGCCACCCTGTCTACACCGCCGGGACGGTCGCGGCCCAGCGCCGCTGGGAGCAGATCAGCGGCCGCGACCGCGTCCACTACTGCGGCGCCTACTGGGGCTGGGGCTTCCACGAGGACGGGGTGCAGAGCGCGCTGCGGGTGGTCGAGCGCCTCAACCCGCCGCGATATCTGCCCTCGGTGCGGGCGACCAGCGTCGAGACGATCGCGGCGTGAGCGCCTCGGCGCTGTACGAGGGGACGGTCTTCCACCGCCGCCGCAAGCCGGTCGAGCACAGCCTCTCCTACCCCATCCTGATGGCGTTGCTCGACCTCGACGAGCTGCCCGGTGCCTTCGACCCGCACCCGCTGTGGTCGGCGCGGCGGCCCGCCCCGGTCAGGTTCAGGCCCGCCGACCACCTGCGCGAGGAGGGCGAGGGGCCCGTCCGCAGCGCCGGCGAGCTTGCCGAGCGGGCGCGCTCGCTCGTCGCCCGGCGGACCGGGTCCGAGCCGCCGGCCGGGCCCGTGAGGCTGCTCTGCATGCCGCGCGTGATGGGCGTCGGCTTCAACCCCGTCAGCTTCACGTTCCTGTTCGACCGCGCCGGCGAGGGTCCGGAGGCCGCGATCGCCGAGGTCACCAACACCCCCTGGGGCGAGCGCCACGCCTACGTCGTCTCGCGCGGCGCAGGCGACGGCGCCGCCGAAGGCGCCCTGCATGCGAGCTTCGACAAGCGGCTTCACGTCTCCCCCTTCCACCCGATGGAGCAGAGCTACGAGCTCAGCCTCGGGCGCCCCGGCGACTCGCTCACGATCTCGATCAGCAACCGCGAGGGCGGCCGCGCCATATTCGACGCCGGCCTGGCGCTGCGACGCCGCGAGCTCGGCCGGGCAGAGATGACGCGCGCGCTGCTGCGCCACCCACCGGCCGCGATCGCGGCGCTGGCGCGGATCTACTGGCACGGGCTGCGGCTGAAATGGAAGGGCGTTCCCCACCACCCCAGACCGGCGACGCGCTGAGCAGCCATCGCGCCTGGCGGACCCTTACCCTCTAGCGGATGAGGGTGCTGGCCCTGACCTACCAGAGCGACGCCGGCCCCGGCGTCTTCGCTGAGGCGGTCCGAGCGCGCGGGGGCGAGATCGACGAGTGGTTGATCCCCGACGGCGCCGAGCCGCCCTCGGACCCCTACGGCTACGACGCCGTGATGACCTTCGGCGGCTCCATGAACACCGACGAGGAGGGCGGCTACCCCTGGATCCGCTCCCAGCGCGAGCTGATCGCCGGGCTGGTCGATGCGGGACGCCCGCTGCTCGGCGCCTGCCTGGGCGCCCAGCTCCTGGTTGAAGCCATAGGTGGCCAGGTGCTCCGCATGCCCGGTTATGAGATCGGCTGGTTCGATACGGAGGTGCTGCCCGAGGCCGCCGACGATCCCCTGATCGGGCCGATGGCGCCCGGCTTCGAGAGCTTCAACTGGCACCGCTACGAGTGCCTGCTGCCCGCCGGCGTCGCCACGCTCGCGCGCAGCGAGCACTGCGTTCACGCCTTCCGCATCCGCGAGGCGGTCTGGGGTATCCAGTTCCACGCCGAGGTGACCCCGGCGAACGCGAACAGCTGGATCGACGAGTGGAAGGAGGACGAGGACTCGGTCACCTTCGGCCCCGACCCCGAGCTGCTGCGGGCCGAGACCAGCGACAAGATCGCGGCCTGGAACGAGGTCGGCCGCTCGCTCTGCACCAGGTTCCTGGACGCGGTCGCCGCCTCCAGGGCCTTGCCCAGCTGAGGGGTCCTCCGCGCTCGCAGCGCGGAGCTCGGGGGCTCAGCTCAGCTGAAGATCGCCAGGGCCAGGGCGATGATTCCGCAGAGGCCCTGAATCCCGAACGAGGACTTGAAATCCGCTGCTGCCTTCTCCATCCTCGATGCTCCTTTCCTCGGTGTGTCCGATCCTATTCCTCGGGCGTGACATAGGCGCCCGAGAGACCGCCGTCGACCATGAAGGTCGTGGCGGTGACGTAAGAGCTCTCGTCGCTGGCCAGGAAGAGCGCGCCCTGGGCGATGTCGCGCGCCTCCCCGAAGCCCATCGGCAGGTGGACGAGCCGGCGCTGGGCCTTCTTCTTGTCCTTGGCGAACAGCTCCTGCAGCAGGGGGGTGTTGACCGGCCCCGGGCAGAGCGCGTTGACCCGGACCCCTCGTTTGGCGAACTCGACCCCCATCTCCCGGGACATCGCCAGCACCGCCCCCTTCGAGGCGGTGTAGGAGATCTGCGAGACCGCGGCGCCCAGCACCGCCACGAACGAGGCGGTGTTGACGACCGAGCCGCCGCCGGCCTCGAGCAGATGCGGGATGCCGTGCTTGCAGCAGAGGAAGACCGACTTCACGTTCACGTCCTGGACGCGCTGCCAGGCCTCCAGGTCGGTCTCCACGACCGAGGAGTCGTCGGTGGGGTTGATGCCGGCGTTGTTGAAGAGGACGTCGATGCGGCCCATCTCCTTCGCGGTCCGCTCGTACATCCCCCGTACCTGCTCCTCGTCGGTGACGTCCGCCTGGATCGCGAGCTCGCCCTCGGCCCCTTCGGCCAGGTCGACCCCGACGACCCGCGCGCCCTCCTCGGCGAACAGGCGCGCCGACTCGGCCCCGATGCCGCTCGCGGCCCCCGTGATCACGCAGACCTTCCCTTCCAACCGTCCTGCCATCTCTCTACTCCTCCGTCGCGTAGTACACGTTCTTGACCTCGGTGTAGTGCTCCATCGCGTCGGGCCCGAGCTCGCGGCCGATGCCGGACTGCTTGAAGCCGCCGAACGGCGTCGAGACCCGCACCGAGCTGTTCGAGTTGATCGAGAGCACGCCGGTATCGATCGCGCGCGCCATCCGCAGCGCCTTGGCGCCGTCACGCGTCCAGACCGAGCCCGAGAGCCCGTAGATCGTGTCGTTGGCGAGCGCGACCGCCTCCGCCTCCCCCTCGAACGGGATCACAGCGGCGACCGGGCCGAAGATCTCCTCGCGGGCGGCACGGTCGTCGTTGGATACCGGCGAGAGCACCGTCGGCGGGAACCAGAAGCCCGGGCCTTCCGGGGCCGAGCCGCGGATCGCCACCGGCGCGTCGTCGGGGACGAACGAGGCCACCTCCTCGCGGTGGCCGGCCGAGATCAGCGGCCCCATCACCGTGGACTCGTCGAGGGGGTCCCCCACCTTCATGCCCTCGACCTCGTCGCGGAGAGCCGCCAGGAACTCGTCCACGGCCGGCTTCTCGACCATGATCCGGGAGCGCGCGCAGCAGTCCTGTCCGGAGTTGTCGAAGACCGCGTATGGGGCCGCGCGGGCGGCCTTCTCGACGTCGGCGTCGGCGAAGACCACGTTCGCGGACTTGCCTCCGAGCTCGAGCGTCACGCGCTTGATCGTCGCCGCGGCCGCCTCGGCGATCCCGCGGCCCACCTCGGTCGAGCCGGTGAAGGCGATCTTGGCGACGTCGGGGTGCTCGACCAGGCGCTGCCCGCAGACCGAGCCCGATCCCGGCACGACGTTCAGAACGCCCTCCGGCAGCCCCGCCTCCAGCGCGAGCTTCTCGAACTCGATCGCCGTCAGCGGGGTCAGCATCGCCGGCTTCAGCACCACGGTGTTCGCTGCGGCCAGCGCCGGCGCCAGCTTCCAGGCCGCTATCACCAGCGGGAAGTTCCAGGGGGTGATCATCCCGATCACGCCCATCGGCTCACGGAAGGTCATGTCCACTCCCCCCGCCACCGGGATCGTCTTCCCGGTCAGTCGCTCGACCCCGCCCGCGTAGTAGCGGAAGCACTCGGCGACCATCCCGATCTCGCCGCGCGCGTTGCCGATCGGCTTGCCCGCGTTGCGGGCCTCGAGCGTCGCCAGCTCCCCGTTGCGCTCGGCGACCGCATCGGCGAGCCTGTGCAGCAGCGCCGCGCGCTCAGCGGGCGCAACCGCTCTCCAGGCGGGGAACGCTGCCTTCGCCTTCGCGACCGCGGCGTCGACGTCCTCGGCTCCCAGCTCCGGCAGCTGCTCGAGCACCCGCTCGGTGGCGGGCTCGATCACCTCGATCGTCGCGGATCCTGCGGACACGGCCGGGAACATATAGTGGCGCGAGCGCCGCCGAGAGGGCGGCCGGGAAAAGGAGAGGCCCAGCATGGCTGCGAGCGGCACGGATGGAAAGGGGGCGGCGGAGCGCCCGGGCGGACCCGGCGGCACTCAGGGCATGCTCTCCCTCGACCAGCTTCGCGCGGCCGCGGAGAGCGGCGAGATCGACACGGTGGTCACCGCCTTCACCGACATGCAGGGGCGCCTGTTCGGGAAGCGGATCCAGGTCGAGTACTTCCTGGACGAGGTCATCGACGACGGCGTCGAGGGCTGCAACTACCTGCTCGCGCTCGACATGGAGATGGAGCCTCTGCCCGGCTACGAGATGGCCAACTGGGAGGACGGCTACGGCGACTTCGGAATCGTCCCCGACCTGCAGACCCTGCGGCAGATCCCCTGGCTCGACCGCAGCGCACTCGTACTCTGCGACGTGCTCAACCACGACGGGTCCCCCGTCGCCGCCTCGCCCAGGCAGGTGCTGATAGCCCAGTACGAGCGGGCGCGATCGATGGGCTTCACCCCCTACGCAGCCTCCGAGCTCGAGTTCTACCTCTACAAGGAGAGCTACGCCGAGGCGCACGAGAAGGGCTTCCGGGATCTGACCCCGACGATCCCCTACATCCTCGATTACCACATCCTCGCCACCACCATGGATGAGGAGTACCTGGGGCCGATCCGCCGCGGCATGCACGCCGCCGGGATCCCGGTCGAGTTCTCGAAGGGGGAGGCCTGGGCGGGCCAGCACGAGGTCAACTTCCGCTACGCCGACGCGGTCACGGCGGCGGACCGCCACGTGATCTACAAGAACGGGGTCAAGGAGATCGCGTTCCTGAAGGAGATCTCGGCGACCTTCATGGCGAAGCCGTCCGAGAAGGACATCGGCAGCTCCTGCCACATCCACCAGAGCCTCGTCGACGATGACGGCAAGAGCGTCTTCGTCGACGCCGATGGCGAGGAGACGGACGCCTTCCGCCACTTCCTCGGCGGCATGCGCGCCCATGTCCGAGAGCTGGCCCTGTTCCTCGCCCCCGCGATCAACTCCTACAAGCGCTACGCCTCGGAGAGCTGGGCCCCCACCTCGGTCTCATGGGGACGCGACAACCGCACCTGCGGCTTCCGGGTCGTAGGCCACGGCCAGTCCCGCCGGGTCGAGTGCCGGATCCCCGGCGCCGACGCCAACCCCTACCTGACGATGGCGGCGCTGCTCGCGGCGGGGCTGGACGGAATCGAGAAGGGGACCGACCCCGGCCCCGAGCTCAAGGGCAACGCATATGAAGCGGGTGAGGCCGAGCCCTTCCCCTCGTCGCTCCGCGAGGCGGTCGCCCTCTGGGAGGACAGCGAGTTCGCCAAGAGCGCCTTCGGCGACCCGGTCCACCAGCACTACCTGAACTACGGGCGCCTCGAGCAGGAGCTGTTCGACAAGGTCGTCACCGACTACGAGCGGGCCCGGATGTTCGAGCGCGGCTAGGGACCGCAAGGCCGCCGGCTTTCGGAGCGGCTGCTCTGCAGCCGCGACTGATGCTGGGCGGCCGCCAGCGGTCCCGCCTTGTGGGACCGCAAGGCCGCCGTCCCGCCTGGTGGCGAAGCCCGTCAGCGACCCCGCTCGTAGCGGCGATCAGCCTTTGACAGCTCCGCCAGCGAGCCCACCGTCTGCGGCTCGACGGCCTCGAGCTGAGCCGCGACGGCGATGAACAGCTGCGCCGTGGTCAGCGCGTCGCCGTCCGCGTGGTGGGGCCGATGCACGGGCAGGTTCAGGGCCCAGGCCGCCCGCGAGAGGCCGGGCAAGCTGTCCGCGGGCGCCACGGCACGCTCGCCCACGGCCGCGGCGCCCTCCGGGACTCGCTGCGCGAGCACCGCGGTGTCGAGCACGGGGCCTCGGAGCTTCAACCGGGCACGGCGCAGCGCGGTCGAGAGGAAGCCGGTCTCCACCCAGGCGGCATGGGCGACGAGGATCCGGCCGCTCAGCGCCTCGAGCATCGTCTCCAGGGCACGCTCTGGCTTCGGCGCCGCCAGCAGATCCGACTCGCGCAGGCCGTGGATCCGAATCGTGTCGGCTCCGGGCATCCGCCCCGGGCGGACCTCGGTCTTCGCGGCGGCGCCGATCAGCGCGCGTCCGCCCCGCACCGGCACGCAGGCGAACGAGATGATCTCGTCGCGACGGGGATCGAGCCCCGTCGTCTCCAGGTCCACGACCGCGTAGTCGGCCCGCCGCCAGGGCGTGTCCAGCGAGGGCAGCGGCGCGCCGGCGTAGGCTCGGGCGGCGTGCGAGCGCCGGCGGCGAAGGGCCATCAGCCGAACAGGCTCTTGGGAACCAGCCCGGAGGCCAGCTCCCTCTGCACGGAGCGGACCTCGCCGAAGGCATCGCGCAGGTAGCGCCTGGTCAGCGAGCTCAGCTGCCTGGGGTCGAGCAGGTCGTCGGGCCGCTCCCCGCGGCGGATCTGCTCGACCTGGTGGTCCAGTCGCAGGCCCCCGAAGAGGTCGAAGGCCTCGGCGAGGATGCCCGCGGTCTGCTCCTTGAGCGTGCCCGAGGCGGCCGCGACGGACAGGCGCTCCCGCGTCGTGCCCGCGCCGATCTCGCCGGCGGAAAGGCTCGCGTAGCGGGCGATCGAGGACACCGGCAGCAGCCCCCCGTGCTTGATGTCGAGCTCCCCGCTGTGCTCACCCGAGTGGACGAGCACGAAGTCGCGCAGGAAGCCCGTCGGCGGGCGGTGCATGAGCGCGTCGCGGAGCATCAGCGTGACCAGGCCGCCTCGATGGCGGGCGCTGCGCAGCTCCTCGTAGAGGTCACCGACCGCCCCGCGCCGGTAGCCGGCGCGACCGTCGAGGAAGAGGGAGATCATGATCAGTCCCTCCTCGGCATGGGGGTCCTCGATCGAGTCCCGCAGCTGCCGCCGCCACCCCTCCAGCGAGCGAACGAAGTGCGCCCGCGAGGCGGTGACGCCGTGGCTGTCCGCGACGAATCCGCACTCGGCAAGCTCCCGGCTCACCCGCTCGCCGAGCGCGCTCATGTACGCCTCGGCCTCCGGCTCCTCGTCGTCTCCCTCGTCCCAGGCGAGCGCCGAATCCACGTCCGAGCTGGGCGCCGGCTCGCGGCGCCCGTAGCTGCCGAGCGTGAGCCAGCTGAACGGGCAGGGCGGCTCGCCCGCCTGCTCGACGGAGACCTCGATCAAGCGGCCGATCAGCGAATCCACCACGATCGCGGTGATCGCGCTGATCTGCGTCGCGTCCACCCGGGCGTCGTGGAGCGAGACGACCGCAGGCCACAGATCGTCGGCGGCGCCACGCAGCTGCTCGCTGCTCGTTGCCGCGGCGATCGCCCGCCTGATCGCGAACGGGGTGCTCGTCTGGGCAGCAAGCAGGTCGATGTCGGTGAGCAGACCGATCAGCTCCCCCGGCGGCGCCACCACCGGAACGTGGTGGATTCCCCGATCCAGCATCTCCAGCATCACCTCGGCGCCGAGGCGCTCGGGCTCGACGCTGAACAGCTCCTCGCTCATCACCTCGCTGACCGGCGCATCCACAGGGATCCCGTCCGAGATCGCGCGCCGCAGGTCCGAGCCGGTGACGATCCCCCAGCGCCCCTCGCCCAAGGCCACCAGCACGGATCCATCGGCGCCGCCCATGCGCTCCGCGATCACGCGCAGCGGGGCATCCGGCTCGACCACGGTCGGCTCGCGACGGACCAGCGACGCAGCCGTCTGGCCGGCCGAATGCAGCCCCACGGGCAGCGCTCCCAGGTCCCTCACGGGCCGGGCGTTCAGGGACCGGGAAGCGTGCGGTGGGCCCGCCGCCGGGGTAGGGGACCGAAGCAACGCCTCGGTGGGCAGCCGGTAGCAGAGGCTGTCCTCGTGCGCGCGAACCTCGAGACCCGGGGGGTGCCCTGAGAGCATCGACGGATGCCCGAACAACTCCCCCTCGGCCAACAGATCGAGAATCCGGTCCCGGTCCCGCAGCTCCACGGCGCCGCGCCTGATCACCCACGCGTGCTGCGGCGGGCTTTCGTCCTGGCTGATGATCGTCGCTCCCGCCGGGAAGTACTCGACCTCGACCAGGTTGGAGAGCTCCTGAAGCCTGCGCTCTCCGAGCTCGTCGAAGGGAGCATGCCTTCCCAGGAACTCGACCACGTCGTGCACGCTCGCTCCCCCCTGCAGGCGGCGGCTACTCGCCGCCGGAGGAGTCGTGCTGGGTCTGGGCGCGCTCGATCTGCTCGAGCTCGAAATCCAGGCGGCGATCCTCGACCATCCCGCGAAGGGCGGCCCCGACGTTCGACGCCCAGAGACGGCGAACGACCAGCGGCTCGGGTCGCCCCCCGTCCCCTGCCCCCAGCTCGGCCCACTCGACCCGGACGCGCGCACCCCGATCCGGGCCGGCGGCGGAGGAGAGCCCCGCCCCCTGTCCATGGAGGGTCATGGTGGCGGTCCAGCCGTGATCGCAGAGGCGGTCCATCTCGGCGCGGGCGCGCTCCTCGTCGAACCGGAGCTGATCGCGGTCGCGGCGCGCGCGCCACCTGATGATCGCGCGGGCCATCGCCAGCACCGCGATCAGCATTCCCGCGAGCAGCGCGGCCTCGGGGACGGAGGTCCCCGCCTGCTGGGGGAAATCGGGCTGCTCGCGGATAGGCAGCGCCGCCGGCAGCCAGGTGTCTGGGCCGAGCCCAGCCATTACCGTTCCTACGATACCCGTCCCCGATCGGATGCCAGGGCTACGAACCAGGGGATGATGCGATCGGCGGGATCCTCCTCGGGGTGCCACAGGACTCCGAGCGCGAGCTCGTTGCCGGGCACCTCGATCGCCTCGACCACGTCCTCGCCGGCCGCCCACCCGCTGGCCCGGACGCCCTCCCCAAGAGCGTCCACCCCCTGGTGGTGGTGCGTCTTCACGGCCAGGGACTCGGCGCCGGCGGCGCGAGCGGCGAGCGACCCCGGCTCCAGGGTGACGTCATGAGTGGCCCACTCCCCGGGCGTCGGGCGGTGGCGCTCGTGCCCGACCACCGCGGGCAGGTGCTGCTCCAGGGTCCCGCCCAGCGAGACGTTCAGGATCTGCATCCCGCGGCAGATCCCGAGCAGGGGAAGCCCACAGCGCAGCGCAGCGCGTATCAGCGAGATCTCCGCCCGGTCGCGGGGCGGGTCCGTGCCCGCGGTTTCGGGATGGGGCTGGGAGCCGTGGCTGGCGGGGTCCACGTCAGAGCCGCCGGCCACGACCAGCCCGTCGATTCGTTCGAGGATCTCGTCAGGGTGCTCGGGCGCGGCGGGGTCGGCCGGCAGCAGCGCGGCCATTCCCCCCGCCCTCTGGACCGCGTTCGCATAGGAGTGGGGCAGAAGGTTCACGACCTCATCCCAGGCGTTCCACCGCGCGCGCTCGGTGGCCGCGCAGACCCCTATCAACGGCCTCGACATGACGCCAACCTATGGGACCGGGTACCTGCGCGTTGGCGACCGCGAGCGCGCGGACCGGCCCGCGCCCCGGGCTGAGGTCCGCCGGAGGCCGCGCCGGCGGCTGGTCGCAGGGCACATGAAAGCGAGCGCATTGTGGACGTTCGGGCGTCGATCTTTATGAAAGGATCAGGCGGCTGTGCATCCACGAGGGGAAAACGGAGGAGGAGGTAGCTAGTGGCCGAGCAGAGGAAGGTTGGCGCTGTCACCTACCGCGAAGCAGGTGAGGAGTACTTCGACAAGCGAAAGCTCCGACGACACGCCGGAGTCTGGTCGTTGTGGGCCCTGGGCGTCGCAGCGGTCATCTCGGGTGATTTCTTCGGATGGAACTTCGGACTCGCATACGGGTTCGGCGGATTGCTCGTCGCCACGGCCGTGGTCGTGGTCATGTACTTCGGGCTCTGTTATTCGATCGCCGAGATGTCCCCCGCGATGCCGCATACGGGAGGCGCGTATTCGTTCGCGAGATCGGCGATGGGCCCCTGGGGCGGATTCTCGACGGGAGTGGCCGAGACGATCGAGTACGTGATCACCCCGGCGGTGATCGTCGTCGGTATCGGCTCCTACATGGGCACGATCGCCGACGACCTGTTCTCGATAAGCCTCTCCGACCCGGTCTGGTGGCTGATCTTCTACGCCATCTTCGTCGGGCTCAACTACATCGGAGTCGAGGCGAGCTTCCGCTTCACGGTGATCATCTGCTTCACCTCGTTGGCGATTCTGGCCGTCTTCTGCGTCGGCGCGATCCCGAACCTGGACTTCCAGCAGTTCGCGATCGACACCAACGGGGGCTGGTTCATCGACGGCGTCCCGGGCGTGTTCTACGCACTCCCGTTCGCGATCTGGTTCTACCTGGCCATCGAGCAATTGCCGCTCGCAGCCGAGGAATCGGCCGATCCACAGCGAGACATCCCGAAGGGCACGATCTGGGGACTGCGGACGCTGATCGTCACCAGCATCCTGATCCTGTTCCTGAACTCCGGGATCTCGCCCGGCTCGGCCGCGCTGAGCGAATCGGGTGAGCCGCTGCTCGACGGCCTCAAGACGATCTTCGGCGACGGCACGTCGGCGTCGATCCTGGGCCTGATCGCCGTTGCGGGCCTGGTGGCCAGCTTCCACACGATCATCTACGCGTACGGGCGCAACGTCTTCTCGCTCTCGCGAGCGGGGTACTACCCGAACGCGCTCTCGGTCACGCACGGCACCCGGCAGACGCCGTGGGCCGCCCTGCTGCTGGGGGCCGTGATCGGGTGGATCGCCGCGTACATCATCTACAAGAACGCCGATACGACCGTGGGGGCCTCGCTGCTCTACATGGCGGTGTTCGGAGCGGTGATCTCCTACATCATGCAGTGCGTCTCGTTCATCCTGCTCCGGCGCGACATGCCGGACATCGATCGCCCCTTCAAGAGCCCGCTCGGGGTTCCGGGAGCGGCGATCGCAGCGGTGATCGCAGCCTGCGCGCTGGGTGCGATTCTCTACAACGACGAGTACCGACCCGGCGTCTACGGCGTCCTGGCCGTCTACGCGGTCGCGATGGCGTATTTCGCGCTGGCGGGCCGCAACCGCCTGGTGCTCTCGCCGGAAGAGGAGTTCGCGATGACCCAGGGCGAGCATGGCCATCCCGAGACGGAGGGCTACGGCAAGACCACTCTCGCTCAGACCGAGAGCAAGAAGTAGGCACTCGACGGCGCCCTGCGCGCCACGAGAGCGTTTGTACGGGAGGGCCGGCGCAAGCCGGCCCTCCCTGTTCATCTAGGGTGACGCCGTGGCCGAGCCGCGCAACCGAGTCCACCTGACCGCCGAGGTCGCGGCTCCCCGCGAGCGCGTCTTCGACTACCTGACCGAGCACTTCGACGACATCTGGGCGGGGAAGATGGAGCACGTCCGCCCCGGCGACGATCACCCGCTCGGGCGCGGTTTCGTGCGCCGCATGCACTCGCCCGCCGGCAAGCTCGAGGAGGAGATCGTCACCCACGAGCGGCCCTCGCTGATCGAGTACAGGGTGATCAACGGCGACGTCGCCAAGATCCACAACCACCTCGGCCGCATCGAGCTGGGCGAAGCGCCCGGCGGGGGCACCCGCGTCGACTACCGGGTCCGTTTCGACTTCCGGCCGCCCTGGCAGGGACCGATCACCGCATTCGCGATGCGCGCGGGCTGGGCGGTCCAGGGCAAGCGCCGCCTCGCCAAGCTGGGCACGCGGTGACGATCCACACCAGCACCGAGCCTGCGCCCGAGATCCCCGGCGTCGACGTCACCTCGTTCGTGCTCGAGCACGCGGCGCAGCGAGGCGACAAGCCGGCGCTGATCGACGGCCCCAGCGGCCGCGAGCTCAGCTACGAGGCACTCGAGCGGGGGGCCCGGTCGCTCGCGGCCGGCCTAGCCGCCCGCGGCTTCGGCAAGGGCGACGTGCTCGGCGTCTTCATGCCCAACCTGCCCGAGTACGCGATCGCCTTCCACGGCGCCGCCTCGGCGGGCGGCATGTGCAGCACGGTCAACCCGCTCTACACGGCGCACGAGCTGACCCACCAGATGAACGACTCCGGCGCCCGCTTCCTGCTCACGGTCCCGCCCTTCCTCGAGATCGCCGCCGAGGCCGCCGAGGGATCGGGGGTCGAGGAGGTGTTCGTGCTCGGCGAGCCCGATCCGGGCAGTGCGGCGACGCCCTTCGCGGAGCTGCTGGGCGACCCCGGCGACGCGCCGGCGGTCGAGATCGATCCCGCCGAGGACCTCGCCGTGCTCCCCTACTCGAGCGGCACGACCGGCCTCTCCAAGGGCGTGATGCTGACCCACCGCAACCTGGTCGCGAACATCATCCAGGTGGGCACCACGCTCGAGCTGACCGAGGGCGACGTCATGGTCGGCTGCCTCCCCTTCTTCCACATCTACGGGATGACAGTGATCATGAACCTCGGGATCCGCGAGGGCGTGCCGATCGTGACCATGCCCCGCTTCGACCTCGAGCAGTTCCTGGAGCTGATCGAGAAGCACAGGATCACCCGCACCTTCGTCGTCCCCCCGATCGCGCTGGCGCTGGCCAAGCACCCGGCCGTCGCCGAGCGCGACCTCTCCTCGATCAGCCACGTCAACTCGGGCGCGGCGCCGCTCGGTCCCGAGCTGTCCTCGCAGGTCGCCGACCGCCTCGACGCCGTCGTCACGCAGGGCTACGGCCTGACCGAAACCAGCCCCGTCACCCACGTCGTCCCCTTCGCCTCCGAGATCAACCCTCCCGGCTCGATCGGGCCGCCGGTCGCGGGAACCGAGTGCCGCCTGGTCGACCCCGACAGCGGCGAGGACGTCGCACCCGGGGAGCGCGGGGAGGTCTGGGTCCGCGGCCCGCAGGTGATGCGCGGCTACTTGGGCAACCCCGAGGCGACCGCGGCGACCGTTGACGCCGACGGCTGGCTGCACACGGGCGACGTCGGCGTGGTCGACCCCGACGGCTACCTCACGATCGTGGACCGGCTCAAGGAGCTGATCAAATACAAGGGCTTCCAGGTCGCCCCGGCCGAGCTCGAGGCGATCCTGCTCGGCCACGAGCACGTCGCCGACGCCGCGGTGATCGGCGTCCCCGACGAGGAGGCCGGCGAGCTGCCGAAGGCCTATCTCGTCGCGGCCTCCGACGAGCTCGACCCCGAGCAGCTGATGGCCTGGGTCGCCGAGCAGGTGTCTCCGCAGAAGAGGGTGCGCCTGGTCGAGCTGATCGAGGAGATCCCCAAGTCCCCGTCGGGCAAGATCCTGCGCCGGGTGCTGAAGGACCGCGAGAGCGCGGCGGGCTAGGGCAACGCGCCCGTGCGGGCGATCTTGGCGTAGACCCTGGCGCTCGGGCGCATCGTGCGCTTCAGGGTGGCGGGGTCATAGCCGAACAAGCCGAAGCGCTGGTGGTAGCCCTCGGCCCACTCGAAGTTGTCGACCAGGGTCCAGTGGAAGTAGCCGCGGATGTCGACCCCGTCCGCCGTGATCGCCTGCTTGATCGCCCGCAGGTGGCTGGTCAGGTAGCCGGCGCGCTGGTCGTCGTCGGAGTCCGAGATCCCGTTCTCGGTCACGATCACCGGCAGTCCGTAGCTCCCGGCGATGCCGAGCACCTGGCGGAATCCCTCCGGGTAGATCTCCCAGCCGAACTCGGTGCAGGTGCTGGGGCAGGGCGCGCCGCCCGGGTTGGCCGGCGTCGCGTAGACCGTTGCGGGGGTGAAGTCGAACAGGGGGATGCGCGAGCTCAGCGCCCCCGGCAGTCCCGTGACCCGGCCGCGGAAGTAGTAGTTGAGCCCGACGAAGTCGGCGCGGCGGGCGAGGCTCTTGTCGCGCTCTCCCGGATCGACGACCCCGTCGGCGTCGCGATCGCGGATCCCGCGCACCGCGGCGTCCATGAAAAGGCGGTCGAACAGGTACTCGGCGTGCTCGGTGCCGCGGACGTCGTCGGGGTTGCCCGGGTCGGCGGGCGTGAAGGCGACCATGTTATGGACGAAGCCGACGCGCGAACCGGGGTCGCGCTTCTTGACGGCGGCGTAGGCCTCCGCGTTGGCGTCGGCCATGTTGATGATCGCGTCGATCACGCCCGAGTAGCTCCAGGCCCCCGGCGGGAAGTTGCCCTCGGCGAGACCCGGCACGTTGACGTAGCCGTTGACCGCGACGACCATCGGCTCGTTCAGCGTGATCCAGCGGTTGACCTGGGGGCCGAGCTTCCAGGCGAGGTAGGCGGCGTACTTGCGGAACTCCTCCACGGTCGTGCGCGAGAGCCAGCCGCTGCGCTCGAAGGCCGGCGGCACCGAGTGCGGGCTGAGCGCGTCCAGCGCCTCGCGCGCCGCGATCGGGTCGTGGATCCAGCCCGGCAGCGCGAAGTGGTTCATCGTCACCCACGGCGTCATCCCGGCGGCGCGGACCTTCTTCAGGATCCCCCGGTAGCGGCGGATCGCGCGCTTGTTGGCGACCCTGTCGAGCGCCTTCATGCCCTCGATCCCGGCGGTCGAGCGCGGGAACACCCGGCTCCACTCGATGCTGAGCCGGAAGGCGTTCAGCCCGAGCTTGCGCGAGGCGAGCTTGATGTCGGTCTCGTGGCGGGCCAGGAACCCGGGACCCTGCTCGGGCAGGTCGCCGCTGACGTCGCCGTCGGCGATGTTCGCCGCGTCGTGGCTCCAGGCCCACCAGTCCGAGCCCGGGTCGCCGAGCCTCCCCTGCCCCGCCTCGGTCTGGAAGCCCGCGATCGCCGTGCCCCACTGGAAGGACTTCGGGAAGTCGCGCTTATCGGGGAGCTTTGCGGCCGCGCCGGCGTCGCCGGGCGACGGCAGCGCCGCGAGCACCAGCACCAGCACCGCCAGCGCCGGCATCCACGCTCCCCTTCTGCCCCGCTCGGCCATCCCGGCGCAGGCTACAACCGGGGCCCGCACGCCGCCAGTGCCCCGGCTCCCAGTCTCCAGGCGCTGGCGGTGGCCCTCAGGTTCCCCGCAGGCGAGCCGCAACCTCGCGGAGAGTCCGCTTCACCCGCTCCGGCTCGAAGCGGACCTGGGAATGGGTGAATCGGAGCGGGGTCAGCCCCGCCTCGGCGTGCGCCTGATCGCGCTCGCGGTCACGCGCCTGCTGCGCGGGCGTGCGGTGATAGCGCAGACCGTCGGTCTCGACCACCAGTCCGATCTCGGGCCAGAGGAAGTCGACCCGGTAGCCGTTGACGCGCGCCCCGGTCTCAGGCAACCCGAGCCCGGCCCCGCGTGCCATCGGCAACAAGCGCCGCTCCAGCTCCGAGTCGGTGAGCACGAAGGTGCGCACGTCGAGCAGCCCACGCAGCATTCCCAGCCCGGGCCGGCGCGGCATCTCCCCCACCGCCTCCCGCAGGCGCTCGGGGTCGATCAGCCCGAGCCGGTCGGCCTCGTTGACCGCGCGCTCGAGCAGCGCGCGCCCGCGACCGTCCCGACTCGCCTCCGCCGCCAGGTCGACCAAGGTGCAGGCGGGGACCGTGACCGGGATCCGCTCCCGGCGCGTCACGTCCTCGGGTCGAAGGGAGGGGCGGCGGTGGACCACCACGTCGCGCCTGCGACGACCGTTAGATCCGGGCACCGAGAGCTGCGGTGGGCCGGTGCCCCGCGGCAGGATCCCCCACAGCTCTCCGGCGCTGCGGTGGCTGAGAACAGCGCCCTCTCCCGCGCTCAGCACCGCCGCCATCCAGCGTCCGCGGCGATTCAGCTCCCGCCTCCCGACCGCGTAGACACCCCGATGCACCGAATACAGACGCCCGGTGGTCACGCGGTGCTTGATCGCACGACCGCTGAGCCCGAGCTCGAGCAGCTGCGCCCGCGAGATAACCCCGTGCTGGTTCCTCGCAAGCCTCCCGGCCCGCAGCCTTGACTGGCGCGTTGGGTACCCCATCGGGTACCAAAGTCGACATCGAACGTTGGTTCTCCCCCGCGGCCGGAGATTCGTTGCGGCCTCGGGTGACTTCGGTGCGGGTTTGCGTCCCGCCGCGCGGGGACCCTCCGCGCGCGGACCCTAGTCCTGGCCGGGGATCCAGCTGGTGCCGGCTACGGGAACCTTGGCCATGGCGGCGGCCTCGAAGGTGAGGGCGACGAGGTCCTCGGGCTCGAGGTTGTGGACGTGGGACTTGCCGCAGGCGCGGGCGAGGGTCTGGGTCTCGAGCACCATCGCCCGCAGGTAGTTGGCGAGGCGGCGGCCGCCCAGCTCGGGGTCGAAGCGCTTGGCGAGCTCCTCGTCCTGGGTCGAGATGCCGACGGGGTCGCGGCCCTCGTGCCAGTCGTCGTAGAAGCCGGCCGAGGTCCCGATCGCCTCGTAGTCGTCCTCGAAGTGGTGGGAGTTGTCGCCGAGGGCGACGACGGCGCCGACCCCGATCGAGACCGCGTCGGCTCCGAGGGCGAGCGCCTTGGCGGCGTCGGCGCCGTTGCGGATGCCGCCCGAGACGATCAGCTGCACCTCGCGGTGCATGCCCAGCTCCTGCAGCGAGCGCACGGCCTCGGGGATCGCCGCCAGGATCGGGATGCCGACGTGCTCGATGAAGACCTCCTGGCTGGCGGCGGTGCCGCCCTCCATGCCGTCGAGCACGATCACGTCGGCGCCGGCCTTGACCGCCAGCGCCACGTCGAAGTAGGTGCGGGTGGCGCCGACCTTGACGTAGATCGGCACGCGCCAGTCGGTGATCTCGCGCAGCTCGCCGATCTTGATCTCGAGGTCGTCGGGGCCCGTCCAGTCGGGATGACGGCAGGCGCTGCGCTGGTCCACGCCCTTGGGCAGGTCGCGCATCTCGGCGACGCGATCGCTGATCTTCTGGCCCAGCAGCATCCCCCCTCCACCCGGCTTCGCGCCCTGGCCGACGACGACCTCGATCGCGTCGGCGCGGCGCAGGTCGTCGGGGTTCATGCCGTAGCGCGAGGGCAGGATCTGGTAGACGAGCTTGGTCGAGTGGTCGCGCTCCTCGGGCAGCATGCCGCCGTCGCCGGTGGTGGTCGAGGTCCCCATCGCGCTGGCGCCGCGGCCGAGCGCCTCCTTCGCCGGTGCCGAGAGCGCGCCGAAGCTCATGCCCGCGATCGTGATCGGGATATCGATCGTGATCGGCTCCTTGGCGAAGCGGGTGCCGAGGGTGACGTCGGTCGCGCACTTCTCGCGATACCCCTCGAGCGGGTAGCGCGAGACCGAGGCGCCGAGGAAGAGCAGGTCGTCGAAGTGGGGCACCTTGCGCTTGGCGCCGAAGCCGCGGATGTCGTAGATCCCCTCGCGCGCCATGCGGTGGATCTCGTGGATCGCGTTGCGGTCGAACAGGTGGGACTCGCGCAGGCCGGGACGCCAGCGGCCGGTGGCCTCGGTTCCGAATCCCTCCTGCTTGGAGGCGACGTCGAACTCCGTCATCGCCGCACTCCCGCCGGGATCGCGGGGCGGGCCATCAGTAGCTCCCCGCGTTGTCGACGTCGAAGGTGTAGAGCTCGCGCGCGGAGCCGTAGCGGCGGAAGTCGGCGGGGTCCGCGTCGGCCCCGGCGAGCTCGAGCAGCTCGCGCAGCTCGGCCGTGTGCTCGTCGCGCATCTCCTTCTCGATGCAGTCGGCGCCGAGGCCGGCGACCTCGCCGCGCACGTACAGTCGCGCCTCGTAGATCGAGTCGCCGAGGTCGGGCCCGGCGTCGCCGCAGACGACCAGGCGCCCCTTCTGGCCCATGAAGGCCCCGGCGTGGCCGATCGAGCCGTGCACGACGATGTCGATGCCCTTCATCGAGATCCCGCAGCGAGCCGAGGCGCTGCCCTTGATCACGAGCAGGCCGCCGCGGCCGGTCGCGCCCGCCGCCTGGCTGGCCGAGCCCTCGACGACGACGAGGCCGGACATCATGTTCTCGGCGACGCCGACGCCGACGTTGCCCGCCACCCGGACGGTGGCGTGCTTGTTCATGCCGGCGCAGTAGTAGCCCGCGTGCCCGTCGATCTCGACATCGAGCTCGGCGTCGAGGCCCGCCGCGAGCGCGTGGGCGCCGCTCGGGTTCTCGACCCGCCACGCCGCCGGGCCCCCGCCGGCGGCATCGTGGAGCCGTTGGTTGAGCTCGCGGACGCTGGCGCTCGCGAGGTCTACGGTCTCGGCCGCCGCGGTGGCGCTCACGCGACACCCTCCCCGCAGAGGGTGGCGACGCTCACGCGACCCTTTCCCGCGAGAGGGTGGCGACGCCGCGAGAGTGTGGCGACGCTCACGCGACCTTCTCCCGCGCCCAGTGGTAGACGCGGCCGGGCTCGGGCTCCCACTGCTCGGCGTCCTCGGCGCCCGGCAGCTCGGCGATCGCCCGCCATTCGGAGGCCATCGCGACCCAGTCGCCGGTCTCGGCCATCACCGCCGGCTTGCAGGCGATCGGGTCGCGCAGGACCGCAAAGCCGTCGGCCGTCCCGACCGCGAAGGTGTAGAAGCCGTCGAGGGCGTCCAGGCAGCGGTTCAGCGCCGTCTCCAGGTCGTCGCCCTGCTGCAAGCGCCAGGTCAGGTAGCCGGCGGCGACCTCGGAGTCGTTGTCGGTCTGGAACTCGATCCCCTCGCGGCGCAGCTCCAGCCGCAGGCGGTTGTGGTTCGAGAGCGAGCCGTTGTGGACCAGGCAGAGGTCGAGTCCAGTCGAGAACGGGTGCGAGTGCTCGGTCGTGACCCGGCTCTCGGTCGCCATCCGCGTGTGCCCGAGCGCGTGGCTGGCCGAGACCGACTCCAGCCCGAAGTCCTTGACGAACTGGCGTGGGTCCCCCATCTCCTTGTAGATCTCGATGTGCTCGCCGATGCTCATCACCCGCAGCTCCGGATGCTCGTCGGCCAGCCAGCGCTGCAGCTGCGGTCCCTCGCCCTCGACCGTGAACAGCGCGTGCGTCGCGATCTGCTTCGGCTCGCTGACCGACCCGAACACCTCGGCCAGCTCGCCCTCGAGACGGTTCCACGGGTAGTCGCGCTCTTCGCAGAAGAGCGAGACCTTGACCGATCCGGACGGAGCCGGGTCCCGGTAGATGGCGACGCCGGCGCTGTCGGGACCGCGATCGGCGAGCTGGGAGAGCATCGCGCTCAGGTGGGACCCGAGCCTCTCCTCGGTCGCGAATGACTTGCTGAACAGCCCGGCGATGCCGCACATGGGTCGAACCTCCGAGTCCGGGTCAGGAGAGCTGCAGGTACCGGTCGATCTCCCACTTGGTGATCTGCTCATGCGCCTGCTGCCACTCGCGCAGCTTGCAGCGGACGAAGTAGTCGATGTAGTCCTCGTCCCGGCCCTCGCCGAAGGCCTTGCGCATGACCTCGTTCTGCTCGAGCTCGCGGGTCGCGTCGAGCAGGTTGGCGGGCAGCGTCTCGATGCCCATCTTCTCGCGGTCGGCCTCGCTGGTCTCGTACATAGAGCCCGTGCTCGGGTCGCCGGGGTCGATCCCGTTCTCGATCCCGTCGAGGCCGGCGGCCAGCACCGCGGTCGCCGCCAGATAGGGATTGCAGGCGCCGTCCACGGTGCGATCCTCGACGCGGCCGTGGTCGGGGATCCGCAGCATCACCGTGCGGTTGTTCCAGCCGTAGGTGACGTAGGCGGGGGCCCAGGTGGCGCCGCTGGCCGGCGCCCCGATCACCAGCCGCTTGTAGGAGCCGACCGTCGGCGCCGTCAGCGCGATGTAGGCCTTGGCGTGCTTCTTCAGCCCGCCGATGAAGTGGTAGCCCTGCTCGCTCATGCCGAGCCCGCGGGGATCGTCCTTGGGATCGGCGTGCAGGACGTTGGCCTTTCCGTCCTTGTCCCAGAGCGACATGTGCATGTGGCAGCCGTTGCCGGTCAGGTGCGCGAACGGCTTCGGCATGAAGGTCGCGATCAGGCCGCGCTCCTGTGCCATCGCCTCGACCATGTAGCGGTAGAAGACCGCGCGGTCGGAGCTGGTCAGGGGGTCGGCGGGCCCCCAGTTCTGCTCGAACTGCCCGTTCGCGTCCTCGTGGTCGGTGGCGTACAGCCCCCAGCCGAGCGAGTTGACGTTGTTGACGACCTCGCTGACGAAGTCGAAGCTGCGGGTCAGCGCCCGGATGTCGTAGCAGGGCTGCTCGAGGTCGTCCAGCTGGTCTGCGACCTCGATGCCGCCGTCCTCGGTCTTGCGGACCAGGAAGTATTCGAGCTCGTAGCCGATCAGGAACTTGAAGCCCATCTCCTCGCAGCGCTTCATCTGGTTCTGCAGGATCGTGCGCGGGCAGTAGGGCCAGGACTCGCCCTCGACCATGACGTTGCCGGCGAACCAGCCGACGTTCGGCTTCCAGGGCAGCTTCGTGAAGGAGCCCGGATCCGGCATCGCGATCATGTCGGGATCGTTCGGCTGTTGGCCGATGTCCCCGGCCGCGAAGCCGGCGAAGCCCGCCCCGTCCTCGAGCAGGTCGTCGATGTTCTCGGCCGGGATCAGCTTCGCGCTGGGGCGCGCGTGCATGTCCACGAAGTTCGCGAACAGGAACTCGATGCCGTCGTCCTTGATCGCCTTGCGCACGTCGTCTGCGCTGGGCTTCTTGATCTCGTCCATGCCTGTATGTATCTCACACAGGTCAAGCGCGGACAATGGTCGCAAACACCAGGATTTGTGCGTGGCCTATGTGTGCTCTGTACACATAGGCGCTGCGGGACGGGCTTCGCCGTCAGCGGGTCCGCGGCGCTCGCCCGCGTCCGTCGCAGCCGCGAGCGGCCGCGAGGAGGAGTGCTCGCTCGCTACCCCGCTTGATGCCCCACCACGAAGTCGATCTCGGGGTCGAGGATCTGGTCGATCAGCTCCTGGTCGGGGGTGATGCCCATCTCGCGGCAGCGGTTGCGGTAGTGGCGGACCTTCTGGTCCTGGTACTTCTGCACCTCGAGGCCGGGGACGGCCTTCTGGTACTCGACCAGGCCGACGACGTTGCCCCGGTAGGCGTCGAAGACCTCATGAACCACGCTCTCGAGCTCCGGGTTCCCCTCGATCAGCACCTTGCAGGCGCCGGTGCCGAAGGTGATGTGGCGGCCCTCGTCCATCAGGATCAGGCGGAAGCCCTCGCGCAGGGCCGGGAACGCGCCCCAGAGCTTGGTCGTATCGATCACGATCTCGTAGGAGGGCATCGTCAGCACCCCCTCGACGAAGGCGTTGTAGGCGGCCGAGAAGCGCACGAAGGCGCGCTCGATCTCGTCGCTGTCGCCCGCCATCGAGGCCTCCAGCAGCGCCTTCCCGTACCTCGGCAGCGCCTCATGGAGGACGTCACGGACCTCGAAGCGCCCGCTCGGGTCCACGGTCGCCCCGCGTACGAGGAAGTGCCGCGCCACCTCCTCGGGCTCGAGCACGCCGGCGACCTCGCTGTGCCAGCGCATGAAGAACTCGGCGTGCTTGGCCTCCTCCATCAGGAAGGTCGAGAGGTAGGTGACCCAGTCGAAGCGTCCGAGCGCGTGCGAGGCGGCGATCATCGGCACCAGCTCGTCGGTGACGGCCTGCTCGCCGGCGAGGAAGCGGACGGTGACGCCGAGCAGGCCCTCGCGCTGCTCGGGGGTGATCCGCTCCCAGTCGGCGGCGTCCTGAGCGAAGTCGAGGTCGTCCACGTTCCAGACCCGGTCGATCGCGAACTTGTACTTGCGGTAAACGGGCCCGTTGACCATCTCCCGCGTGAAGTGGAAGCGGCGGACGATGTCCGGATCGAGGCTGCCGCTGCCGTTTCCGCTTCCGTCCGTGCGGGCCGGCGTGGTCTCCTCAGCCATCCCTGGCCCCCGCTTCGTCGTCCCTTTCCTCGGCCACCTCGGTCGCGGTGTCGGCGATCACGTCCTCGAGCTCGAAGCTCTCGTGGACGCTCGACATATGCTCCTGCACCGCTGCGACCAGGGCGGCCTGGTCGGCGGCGACGATGATGTGGCCGCAGTCGGCGTCGAGGCACTCGTAGCTCAGTGGCACGGCGACGAGAATACATCCGGGGCAAGCCCGGGCCCGCAACTTCGTGGACCCTCCCCCGGGATTCGTACATTTTGCTTGCGTACTTGTACGAATTTGTCTAGTGTTCCGCGCCGAGGCGAGATGTCCTACCTGCTGACCTGTCCCAACTGCGGCGAGCGCGAGGTGACCGACTTCGCGTTCGGAGGCGAGGTCGTGCCGCGGCCGAAGTCGAAGCCGAGCGAGCGCGAGCTCAACACCTACAACTACTTCCGCCGCAACGTCGCCGGCGTCCAGCGCGAGTGGTGGTACCACCGCTCGGGCTGCCGCTCCTGGTTCCTCGCCGACCGCGACACGAAGACAAACGAGGTCAAGTGGGTCGGACTCCCCGAGGACCGCGGATGAGCGAGCGCCTCCCGCCCAATCCCGCCGAGCGGATCAACCGCGGCAAGACTGTCGAGTTCAGCTTCGACGGCAAGACGGTCGAGGCCTACGAGGGGGACACGATCGGCTCGGCGCTGCACGCGTCGGGGCGCAAGGTGCTCTCGCGGAGCTTCAAGTACCACCGGCCCCGCGGGCTCATGTGCTGCGCCGGCCAGTGCCCGAACTGCCTGGTCGAGGTGGACGGCTGGCCGGGCGTGCGCGCGTGCACCGAGCCGGTGCGCCCCGGGATGACGGTCAAGCACATGAACGCGAAGCCGTCCCTCGGCTTCGACGCGATGCGCGCCACCGACATCTTCGGCACCCGCTTCACCCCGCCCGGCTTCTACTACAAGACCTTCATCCGACCGCGCAGGCTCTGGCCGCTGTACGAGAAGGTCCTGCGCGGCGCCGCCGGGCTCGGCGTGCTGCCGCGCAAGCAGGCGGACCGCGAGTGGCGCACCGAGTACCGGCGCCGC
>Ga0194128_10003040_pt1 | contig 26340 bp, 20 predicted proteins | sample TA2KigCa65mmetaG_FD_148650 | JGI IMG/M metagenome (GOLD analysis project Ga0194128, IMG submission 148650) | Freshwater microbial communities from Lake Tanganyika, Tanzania - TA2015037 Kigoma Deep Cast 65m | ecosystem: Environmental > Aquatic > Freshwater > Lake | place: Tanzania: Lake...
TCTGAGCCTGAGCCTTGCGGTACTGAACGTGTTGCCTTTCCCCGCGCTCGATGGAGGCCGCGTACTCTTTGTGCTTGCAGAAGCCATTCGCAGACGTCCTCTCAATCGTCGTCTCGAAGTCGTCACGAACGCTGTCGGGTTCACCATCCTCATTTTGCTCATCGTCCTGATCACCTTCCATGACATCGTCAGTCTCTTCTAGTGGCGTGCAATCGCCGTCGGCCTCCCAGACAATTTCGTCGTCGGATTTCACCGGGCTTTGGCTTGAAACCCTTCGGCTCATCGAGCCGCAACTTCAGCGCGGTGAGTTCATCACGTGGTTCCGCGACACAGCGGTACTGGGCAGAGAGGAGGGGACTGTGATCATCGGTCTGCCCCTTCCGATGGTGATGAACTGGCACCTGGAGCGTTTCCAGACTCTCACGTTGCAGTGCATGCGCGAGATCGATTCAGAGATCGCACAGATCGTGTACAAAGTGGATGGCGGACTGAAGGACAGCCCGGAGCGCACGGTGAATCTCCTCGAGCATTTCCCGGAGCAGCGCAAGCGCAAGGTGCCCGGCAGGCAGGAGGTGAAGATGGCGGAGGGCATCGTCAGCAAGATTCTGAATCCCCGCTACACTCTGGACGGCTTCGTGGTCGGATCGAACAATCGTCTGGCACATGCAGCCTGCGCTGCGGTTGCGGCTTCGCCGGGAGGGAAGTACAACCCGCTCTTCCTCTACGGAGGCGTAGGACTCGGCAAGACGCACCTCCTCCAGGGTGTCGGTAACGCCATTCTGCAGAGGATGCCACGTGCCACCGTCGTCTATACGACGTCGGAGGACTTTACGAACCAGGTTGTAGAGGCCATCGCTTCGCGCAAGATGGATCAGGTCCGCAAGCGCTACCGTCAGGTCGATGTCCTCATCATTGATGACGTTCAGTTCATCGCGAACAAAGAGCGTACGCAGGAAGAGTTCTTCCACACATTCAATGCCCTCTACGAGAACCAGAAACAGGTGATTATCTCTGCGGATCGCCAGCCGCAGGAGCTGAATCTGGAGGATCGTCTCATCTCGCGTTTCGAGCGCGGCATGATCGCGGATGTCTCCGAGCCCGACTATGAAACGCGTCTTGCCATTCTCGTGGAGAAAGCGAAGGAGTATCAGATGATGATCGACATGGCCGTGCTGCAGTTCATCGCAGAGCACACGACGAAGAACGTCCGCGAGCTCGAGGGAATTCTCATGCAGGCGATCGCACAGTACGAGCTGGAGCAGCGCGCGCCGACGATCAAGAGCATTGCGGAAATCATGAGTAAATTGAACAAGGATCCGCATGTGAAGGAAGAGGATATTGGCTTTGAGAAGCCGAACGACCGCCGTGCCACGTTGCAGGATGTCATGGAGGCCGTGAGTCGTTACTACTCGGTGTCCGTGCAGGACATGGTCGGTTCCTCACGCGTCCGCGAGATTCTCATGCCCCGCCAGATCGCGATGTACATAGGCAAGAAACACCTGCACATCAGCTACGTCAGTCTCGGGGAAATATTCTCCGGCCGTGATCACACAACGGTCATGAATGCCGTCGAGAAGATCGAGCGCGAAATGCACGTCGATGCACAGCTCCTGCGTGAAGTGCATGCGCTGGAGACAGAGTTGAAAATGAGGTAGACGAAGGGTGAAAGGTAGCCGAGGTGTCCTAGGGGAGGACGGATGTACGGAGTTTTACGATGAGAAAGCTTGTCCGGTTCATCTGGTCATCGATTGCTTTGAATGTTTCAGAAGTGATATATCCAAGGTCAAGTGAGAGTTGTATAGCACAATGTAGTTCTTCCAATGAACCGATTGCAATTGCATAGAAGTGGGCTTTTTCCTTCTTTGAATGTCGGGCAGCTCCTTCGGCGATGTTCAATGGCATGCTATAAGCGGCACGGCGAATTTGTGAAGCCAGAGCGAATCGTTCGATGTTTGGGAATGCAGTAGTTGATTCATAGAGCATTCGGCAAAGCTTGTAACTTTCCTGCCAGGCAATGAGCCTTTTGTAGGGTCGTTCGTGCATGTATGAATTCTATTCTTCTTTGTCTTTCAGTAGAGTTCTGCCTTGGATTCCACAAGTACATTAGCCAATTTGTGGTATTCCTAAGCCATTCTTTTTGTTCCGATGGCAAACGGAACGCCCTTCGGAAACTTCGGATACCTCGGCAACTTCGGATACCTCGGAAACTTCAGCCTTTTTCCGCCTTGTTTACATCAGATGCCCTCTTTCTGCTACTCTGCCGCCATGTGTCCCGCAGCAACCGACTCCGCCGATTACCTTCACAACATGCGTCACAGTCTTGCGCACGTTCTTGCGCAGGCGGTGATGAAGCTCTGGCCGGACACCAAACCGACGATTGGTCCGCCGATCGATAATGGCTGCTACTACGATTTTCTTTTTGCGAAGCCTATTTCCACGGAGGATTTCGGTGCGATTGAAAAGGAGATGCGCAAGATTATCAATCAGGGGCAGACGTTCGAAGTGGATGCGCTGAAGGTAGATGACGCGATTGCATTCTGGAAGGAGAAGAAGCAGCCGTTCAAAGTCGAGCTTGTGGAGGACTTGAAGGCGAAGGGGGAGACGAAGGTGACGAATTACCGGAACGTCGACGCGAAGGGGCAGGAGATGTTCGTCGATCTCTGTCGTGGTGGACACGTTGAAAATCTCAAGGAGATTCCGGCTGACGGATTCAAGCTCATGAGTCTCGCTGGCGCATACTGGCGCGGTGACGAAAAGCGCGAGCAACTCACGCGCATTTACGTCGTTGCATTTCCCAGCAAGGAACAACTCCAGACGTATCTCAAAAATCTCGAAGAGGCCGCGAAGGTTGATCACCGCAAACTCGGCAAGGAGATGAATATTTTCGTGTTGTCCGAGACCGTCGGCCCGGGACTTCCGATGCTCGCACCGAAGGGGGCAGTGATTCGTCAGGAACTGGAGGGATGGATTCGGGGAGAACTCAAGCGTCGGGGTTACAGCTTCGTCTACACGCCGAACATCGGTCGCGCTGATCTCTACAAGAAATCCGGACACCTCTCCCACTTCAAGAAGGATATTTTCCCGCTCATGCAGGCGGAGGATGCGGAGTACGTGCTGAAGCCGATGAACTGCCCGCACCATGTGCAGGTCTATGAGAGCCGACCGTGGAGCTACCGGGAATTGCCTCAGCGCTTTGCGGAATTTGGAACCGTCTACCGCTACGAACAGAGCGGCGAAGTCGGGGGTCTTACACGCGTTCGTGGGTTCACGCAGGACGATGCGCACCTCTTCATGTGTCCCGACCAGATGCAGCAGGAGATCGAAGGCATTCTCGATCTCGCGTTCTACATCTACAAAACGCTCGGATTCGAAAACTTCCGTTTGCGTTTGAGTCTCCACGATCCCGCGAACTGGGAGAAGTACATCGGGACCAAGGAGAACTGGAAGCTCGCGGAGGATGCTTTGCGCAATGCTCTTGAGAAGCTGAAGTTGCCGTACGAGGAGGCGGTCGGCGAATCCGCGTTCTACGGTCCCAAGATTGACCTGATTGTGAAGGACGTCTTCGGACGCGAATGGCAGCTCGGGACTATCCCGCAGGTGGACTACAACATGCCGGAGCGTTTCGATATCTGGTACAACGACAAGGACGGAACGAAGAAGCGTCCGGTGATGATGCACCGTGCGATCTTCGGTTCCTTCGAACGTTTCATCGGAGTGCTGATCGAACATTTCAAAGGCGCTTTCCCGCTCTGGCTTGCACCGGTGCAGGTTTCCCTTGTTCCCGTTGCAGAGGCGCACGAAGGCTATGCTCACGACGTTGAGGCTGCTCTGAAGGCGAAAGGTATGCGTGTCACGTACTTTGAAAGCACCGATTCTCTCGGCAAGCGCGTGCGCGAGAGTGAGAAGCAGAAGATTCCGTACGTGCTCGTTCTGGGTGACAAAGAAGTGGAGGCGAAGTCCGTTGCGGTTCGCAATACCAGGACCGGCAAGCAGGAGGTGGTCTCTCTCGATCAATTCATCGCGAAGACGGCGAAGGATGTCGATGAGAGGAATCTGGAGTGTTCGATTGGGTAATGTTTGTGCTTTCTTTGTCTGCATTAAACATATTTTTTCACTTTCTTTTGTCTCCGCGACAAAAGAAAGATGACAAAGAAAAACGCACCCGCCGCCAGTTCCCGCACCACTCGACCCTGTGTCTCCTCACCGACTGCTCCAGGGATTCGCAGTCGTCTCGTCGACGTCCGCCTTCGGCGGAAGACAGGGTCTTCCCCTTCACCCCCCGTGGCGGCGGACCTCTCCACTTTTGCTTTTCGAGAAACTTACACAGGTAGCGGACGGAACCCGCTCTGGACTACATCTTCGTCATCCGCAAAATCATATGTCCGAGCGAGCGATCAGTGAGCGAGCGAGTTTATGATTTTGCGGCAGCTTTTCTTTGGTTCATTTCTTTTCGCTGCCGAAAAGAAATGAACTACCAGTCGCGAAGCAAATCTATTTCTTTGCTAGTGCGTTCCGGAGCGTCTCTACTGTTTTCCGTAATTCTTCTTCAGTGGTTCGTTTCCCCAGCGTCATCCGCACATTCTCATTTGCCTCCGCCTCATTGCGTCCCATCGCCTGCAGCACATGACTTGGTTCGGAGGAGCCTGTGACGCACGCAGCGCCGGTCGACACACAGATACCTGCCATATCGAGCTGCATCACGACGGTCTCGCCTCTGTGTCCTGCAATGCGGATGTTCACGTTGTTCGGTAAGCGTTTGTGGCCGCGCGGACCGTTCAGTGTCACACCGCGCAGTTTTTCCAGTTCGACGATGAATCCGTCGCGCAGTGCAGTGAGCCGCGTGAATTCTTCCGGCTGCTCCGCGAGTGCCAGCTCCAGTGCCTTCGCCATGCCGGCAACGGCGGGAACGTTTTCACTTCCTGCGCGGAGGCCAAACTCCTGTCCGCCCCCGAGAATTTGCGGCGTCAGCTCGATAGAGTCGCGGACGATGAGAGCGCCAATACCCTTCGGTCCGTAGAATTTGTGGGCTGCGATCGTCATGAGATCGGGAACGAGAGGGAGGGGGAGTTGTCCTACGGGTTGCACGGCGTCCGTGTGGAAGGGGATGCCTCGCTCTTTGCAGATCTCCGCACAGGCTTCAATTGGCTGGATGGTCCCGACTTCATTGTTTGCCGATTGAATGGAAACGATTGCCGTGTCATTGCGCAGGGCTTTTTCCAGATCCACCGGGTCCAGACGTCCTTCACCATCAACGGGCAGCATGGTCGTTGACCAGCCGCGCTCCCGGAGCTTCTGCAGAGACTTGATGCTGCAGTTGTGCTCGACGGACAGGAATACTGCGTGACCGGGCGTTTTGTGGCGCTGCTCCCATTTCTCACTGAGTCCGAAGATCGCAAGGGTGTTGCCTTCGCTGCCGCTGCTGACGAAAACCACCTCCTGCGTTTTGACACCGAGGAGGTCGGCGATGGTCTGGCGTGAGGCATCGAGCGCGGAGCGCGCTTCGCGTCCTTTGGCATGAGGGGATGACGCATTGCCCCAGTGATCCCGCACATGCGGAAGCATGGCTTCGAAGACGCGCGGATCGAGGGGCGTTGTGGCGGCGTGGTCGAGGTAGATCAAGGTATGTCCATTGTAGAGAGACACGATTCGTGCGTCTCTACAATGGACGGAAAATCATGTAGGATACAAGGCACATGTTTGAAGCATTCTCCGTTGGCCCCGCCATCATCTGGACGCGCGTGGTGTTCTTACTTCTCGGCATCTGGCTCGCCACGGAGTTCTTTCTGAGGCTCGCCGAGAGTGCGCACCTGTCTCTCCAGCATTTCCGTGAAAACAGTCTGCGCTATGCCGTGGCGCTCTTTGCCTGCGGCAGGTTCTTTGCCCTCATCGCCCAGTACCGTGTGTATCTTCGTGATCCGATCAGGATCTTCATCGTTTGGGATGGTAACTTCAGTTTCGTCGGTGCTGCCGTTGGCATTGCCGCCGTTCTGTACTGGGCGACGAAGGAGCATCGGACGACGTTTCTCCAATGGCTGGATGTCCTGCTGCCTGCGACGATTTTCGGACTGGCCTTTGACTGGTTCGGTATGTTCGCTTCCGGTCAGGCATACGGAAAGCCGACAGATGTGTTCTTCGGTGTCACCTACGATGCCATGAGTGTTCGCTACACCGTTCCCATCCATCCGGTTCAGCTCTACTACGCCTTCTTCTACCTCTTCCTCACCTTTCTGCTGTTGGTGATCCGTAAGCAGAGCACACGCGCAGGTTCCGAAACGGCGTGCGGCATCATCCTCGCGAGCATCGCTACGTTTTTCTTCGAGTACTTCCGCGGAGACTTTACGATTCCGGTTTTTGCGACACGCATGGATTTCGCGGTTCTCATTCTGCTCTTCGTCAGTCTTGGCATCTTCGCTGCGGTGGAGAATCGCTTTTCACAGCGCGCGATGATCATCTATGAAGTTCTGCTGCTCCTGACGTTCTTCGTCTATCTCATCGCACGCGCGTGGCTGCAGTATCCCACGTTCGAGTTGCGCTTCAGTCAGTTCCTCGCGGTTCTCGCATCGCTCGGTACGGTGGTGTACGTCATCGTGCACCGGAGGCGGTATCCGCATCTCTAAGAGGACTCAGAGGATTCAGAGGATTCAGATGAGAACTCCATTTCTCATTCCTGTAAGTCCTCTGGATCTTCTGGATCATTTTCCTGTATTCTTCTTCCATGCTTTCCGGATTTCAGTCATTCGCCGAACCGTGGTTGCTCTTCGTCTCGCAGGATCCGGCGCTGCGGATGCTGCAGCTCTACATGTTGGCTATCGGTGTAGCGATGATCTTTCTCGTGTTCTATGTGACGAGGGACATCCTCCTGCGGACGCACTCCTTCTTCCACATGTTCGTGTCCATTCTCCTCACGGCGGGGTTGCCGGTCGTCGGATTCTTTGTCTATCTGCTCATCCGTCCGCCACGAACGCTGAAGGAGCGTGAAATGGAACAGATGCTCAACGAAGCGCTGGCGGCGATCCGTGTTTCCAAACAACGCGAGCCGGGTGAACGTAAGAGTGGCATCGTCAACAGAAAAAAGAGAAAGCAGAATTCCCAAGATGAGGACATCGAGTTGTAGAAGATAATCCGGTAAGGCACTTCACATACCTGTATCCGCTCGCTAGGCTGGCAGTACATTCCACCGGTACTATGAGTGAATTTTTCACGTACATCTTCTGGCCAAATCCCCCTGCTCCCGCCTACAGCAGCCCAAAAGTGATGCTCGCACTCGGCGTGTGTCTTCTCATGGTCGTCTGTTCCTTTGCGGTGAGCCGGTGGAGGAAGGGGCTCCAGAATCCCGTGACCCGAAAGTTGAGCGCATCGTGGAGTGCTGCACTGCTTTGGTTCGGTCTCATCGGCCTCTTCCTTGCGGTATGCCGCGTTGAGGGCATTGCATTCCTCTCCATGCGACTCTTCTGGGCGGTCTGGGCATTGGCTCTTGTTGCCTACGTCCTCCTTCAGTGGAAGGTTTGGCGCATGCGTCACTACGAAATAGTGCCGCAGGTGAAGAACGAGGACCCGCGTGCCAGGTATCTGCCGAAGAAGAAGCACTGAGAGGGGTGGAGTCCCGAGATTTTCGTTAGCTGCTGCGGTTTTCATTTGACGATTCCATGGCAGGGAATGTTTCCTTGACACGGTGTCTGCTTTCGACGACCATGCCCCTCCTATGCCTCTCAAGCATTTCACGGAGACGTTTCTGATTGTGGCACTCGGCGCGATCATCGCGCTGACGGGTCTTCTGATCTCGACGCTGCCGCATCTGCCCGATGGAGCTCTTCCCTGGGCGGTTCTCTTTGCACTGAGTATCATCTATCCGCTTCTGCTCCTTCCGATGTTCCGGGTGCGCAGGGCGGACACATTCTTCCGCAATGTTCACTGGTTCCCTTCGCTCATGCTGCTCATCTGGTTGGCACTTGAGGGGATGATATACAAAGGTGTCCTTGGAGAGACTTCGGTGAACGTCTTCACGTGGGGGTGGGCGCTCGGAGCGGTGGCGTTCGGTTTCCTTCTGATCGTCTACTACTGCCTTCAGGTCATTCGTCGCAGGGTGCCCCGTGTTGCGTTTCTGAGTCTCATACTCGTCCCGTTCGCCGCATTCGCTATTGTCAGTGAGCGCGGTTCCTCATGGGAGTCCGAGCTCTCAGCCAGCCTCTGGGGAGCGGATTTCTGGCAAATGAATGTTTCCTCCGGTGCACTGGCGCTGTTGCCGGGAGGAGGGTCCAAGCCTGTTCTGGAGCCTTCGGATGATGCCAAGGAGGAGCAGTGGCGCGAGAGGCTTCGCGAGCAGGAGCGCAGGGAAGAGCGCATCGCTGCCCGTATGAAGAGTAGGGGAATGACCGAGAGGAAGAGTGCGTCCTCGGAGGCAAAGCTGGTCGCTGCAGTCGCTTCTTCCTCGTCGAAGTCATCGAAGTCCGTCGCTGTCCTCTCTGGAACAGGTGATGAGCTGCGCAATGCGGGGACCATGCCGGGCAAGCTGCCGACATCGGGATTCGGCTGGAGCACGATTATTTCGCTTCTTGCCGTCGGATATGTCACTCTGCTGCAGAGGCGTGCACAGGAGAGAGCGTAAGAATGTTCCCCTCGATACAATCGGTTTTTTGTGTCGTGCTGAGTGATTTTGCGCAGCGCAGCGAAGCAAAATTGTATCGAAGCACAAAAACCGATCACTTGGGATGATAAAATTTGCTACGCTATGCGCATGGCAACAATTTCTTCTCTCAAAGCTCGACAGATACTCGATTCACGCGGCAATCCGACTGTGGAAGTCGATTGTCTCCTGGATGACGGCTCATTCGGCAGGGCGGCGGTTCCTTCGGGCGCCTCTACAGGTTCTCATGAGGCACTGGAGCTGCGTGACAATGATAAGAAGATCTACGGGGGAAAGTCTGTGCTGAAGGCCGTGTCGACTGTGAATGGTGTCATCGTCGGTGCTATCAAGGGATTACCCGTGAGTGATCAGCGGACTGTAGATCAGATGCTCTTGGATTTGGACGGAACAGCGAATAAGGCAAAGCTCGGTGCGAACGCTATTCTCGGTGTTTCCATGGCTGTGTGTCGCGCCCGTGCTGTCAGCGAAGGCAAGCCTCTCTGGCGGTCACTTGCGGACCAGTTTGAAACAGAGGACCCGTCGCTCCTCCCCGTTCCGATGATGAACGTCATCAATGGTGGCAAGCACGCGGACAGCGGCCTTTCCTTTCAGGAGTGCATGATCGTTCCTGTGGATTTTCCGTCATTCGCCGAGGCGCTCCGCGCCGGCACGGAGATTTTCCATGCACTGAAGAAATTGCTGCAGCAGGCCGGTCACGTGGTGTCGGTTGGTGATGAAGGAGGATTTGCACCGAAGGTGAAGGACAGCAGGGAAGCCCTTGGATTCCTCCTTGCTGCCATCGAATCCTGTGGATACCAGGGAAAGGTAAAGCTTGCACTCGACTGCGCCGCTTCGGAATTCTTCGCGGAGGGAAAGTACGTCGTTGACGGGAAGACATTCACATCGTCAGAGCTGTCGAAGTTCTACGGAGAGCTGTGCAATGAGTATCACGTTGTTTCCATCGAGGATTCGCATCATGAGGACGACTGGGCTGGTTTCACGGAGATCACCGCCACACTCGGCAAGAGGACGCAACTCGTCGGTGACGATCTTTTCGTGACCAATACAGAACGTATCACGAAGGGGCTCAAGGAGAAGGCGGGTAATGCAGTGCTCATTAAACTCAACCAGATCGGTACGGTGTCCGAAACCGTCGACGCCATTCGCATGGCACAGGCGAACGGATGGAACGCCGTGGTGAGTCACCGCAGCGGCGAGACGGAGGACACATTCATTGCACACCTTGCTGTTGGCTTGAAGACCGGACAGATCAAGACAGGATCGCTCTCCCGTACGGACCGCGTCTGCAAATACAACGAGCTCCTGCGGATTGAGGAAGAATTGGGGAAGAAGGCGGTGTATAGGAGCCCGTTCTAGGTTCGTCGTTTCCCGATCCACCACTGCTTCAGCGGTGGCAGCGTCAGTGTCGAAAGCAAATAACCGCCTGAAGGAATGAGTGCCTGTAGCAGTTCTTTTTCAAATCCATTGAGATGCATGAACAACACTGCAGATGCGTACGTCAGCGTTGCGATGAAGAGCCTGCGAGTCCAGGATGTTTCCCATGCTTTGTCGGCTTCCACGCGTCTGTTGCGCTCTTGAAGTGCCGCAATGTCGTTCGAAGAATGTTCCATAGATCTGGTCGTGTATGGGCAGCGCAACTCGCACGCCGGCCCCGCACCACTCGCTGCGCTCGGGTGCGGGACCAAGGATCTTCGGCCTCACTGCGTCGCTACGCTCCTTGTTCGGCTCGAATTCACCTTGGTCGGGGTGGCCGGACTTGAACCGACGACCTCATGCACCCCATGCATGCGTTCTACCAACTGAACTACACCCCGAAGCGCGAGGAAGTATGCAGAAAATCCGACGATATGGCCAGAAAGGGATTTTTTACCTTCACGAATTTCGATTGCGTCCTGATTTCACTTCCTAACTCCTTGTCAGGGATGTGGCTCTTTGCTTATATAGCCCCTTATGCCAATTTTTTTCCGCGAACGGCAGCAGAGGAAGGCCATAGAACGGCATTTGCCAATCTATATAAATTATGTTATAATAATAAGTTAACGGTTCGACACGCTCATTGCGAGCCATGCCACTCAATAAGGACCAGATTTCGGCCAGTGAAAGCCTCATACGGGAGAGCCAGCGTCTGCTGATCATTCCGCACGCCAATGTTGACCCGGACGGCCTGGGTTCTGCCCTGGCGTGTGCACTCCTGTTCATGCAGACAGGCAAGGACGTGACGGTGATCTGCCCCGATACCAAGCCCGAGAACCTTGCGTTCCTGCCAGGTTTTGAACACCTGAAGGAGGGGATCGACGGAGCACAGAACTTCGTGATCACCATCAATCTTGAAAAGGGTGCGGAGGTCGACAAGCTTCGCTATACCGTCGAGGACAAACGAGTGAACATCATCGTGGTGCCGAAGAAGGGACGCATCACACCGAACCAGATTTCCTTCGGTGACAGCGGCTACCCCTACGATCTCATCGTTGCGGTGGACACTGCCGACCCGCCACTCTTCGGTGCGTTTTACACCGATCATATTGATTTGTTCTCATCGGTGCCGATCCTGAATATCGATCACCATGTCAGCAATACGCGCTACGGTCAGGTGCAGCTCATCGATACGACGGCAGCGAGTGCTACGGAGGTGCTGTACTCGTGGTGGGTGCAGGCGCCCGAATGGCGCGACCGCATTTCACCGGATATCGCAACGCTCCTCCTGACGGGTCTCATTACGGATACACGCAGTTTCCAGAATCCCAACACGACGCCGAGAAGCCTGGAAGTGGCTGCAGAACTGCTGGAGCGCGGTGCCCGGCAGCAGGAAATTGTCCAGCATATCTTCAAGACCAAGCCGCTTTCGACGCTCAAAATCTGGGGCAGAGCTCTCAACCGCATTCAGATGGATACGGCGTCCGGCATCGTGTGGTCCGCAGTTGCCCGCGAAGACCTGGAAGAGATGGGGGCGACGAGCAAGGAGACAGCCGGCATTCTCGATGAACTCATTTCCACTATTCCCGATGCCAAGGTACACATTCTCTTCACGGAGATGGAGGAAGGTGGGCTCAAGGCGAGTATGCGCTCTTCGCCGGATGTTGATGCGAGTGCGTTGACGGGAAAACTGTTCGGCGGAGGAGGTCATCCGCGCGCGGCGGGATTCCGCATCAAGAACTTCACGAATTTTCAGTTGGAAGTCATCGAGTGCGTCCGCAGGATCCGCGACGGTATTGAAGAGCAACGACGTAGTGCCCAGGAGGGTCCCGTCGGTTCGCAGATGCGCGTACCGGATGCGGCGAAGGCGTTGCCTTCCGAGACTCCCACCGTGCAGAAGGTGACGTCGGACGTACCCCAGAAGCCGTCCGTTGACATCGTTTCGGCGCTGCGTCCGGAGACGAGCGGTGCGGAGGGGGGTGACATCATCGGTGGTTTGACGGGGAAATAGTGTGTTTCGGTGGTGACCTCGTGCCACGCTTTCTGCTAGACTTCAGCGCGATTTTCCCCGTTCTCCCCGTTTTTCATGCGCCTCGTGCAGGTTGCAAAGGTTCTCGGCATGACCGGACAGGAGCTCCGCAAGGAGCTTTCCAAGGTTGATTTTGGCGTCAAACCGACGGATAGAGAGATTCCAGATTCGCTCGCGCAGGGCGTGATCCGGTACATCGCCCGTGTTCGCGGCATCACCGTGGACATAGAGTCCATCTTCGGGGTGTCGGAAGCAGGTGCACCTGCAGAACGACCAGGTGATGAGCAGCAGAGTGCGGAACCCAAGGAGGAGGAGGCGGCAGCGCCGGAAGCTCCTGCGAAGGAAGTGAACGTGCTCAGGAAGTTGACTCTCGAGGGAGTGTCCGCCGAAGCCGTTGCGGCCGCACGGGATTCCGCTGCCAGACATTCACCTGCGAAGCCGCGGGGCAGAGCAGACACGCGAAGAGGACCGGCACCCCAGCAGGCTCGTACGGATGGAATACAGCACCAGGAGCAGATCAAGCGTAAAGAAGGCATCGTCAGCCTTCCCGACCGCATCACCGTGAAGGAGTTTGCAGAGAAGACCGGCGTACAGGTACCCAAGGTCATCAGTGTGCTCATGAAGAACGGAGTGATGGCCACCATCAATCAGCAGATCGACTACGAAACTGCGGCCATCGTTGCCGCGGAACTCCAGGTGACGGTGTCCAAGGAGGAGGGTGCAGTGGAGGCGAAATACCTCCTCAGCCGCAACCTCGAGGAACTCCTCAAAGATGAGCCGGAGAACCTGAAGCCACGGCCGCCGATTGTTGTCGTCATGGGTCACGTCGACCATGGGAAGACATCCATCCTCGATGCCATTCGCAAGACGGATGTCGTCAAGGGGGAAGCGGGAGGTATCACGCAGCACATTGGTGCGTACCAGATCGAGTACGTTCCGGGCGGCTCAGCGGAGAAGAGAAAAATTACGTTCATCGACACTCCCGGTCACGAAGCGTTCGCCGCCATGCGAGCGCGGGGTGCTCAGGTCACGGATATCGTCGTTCTCGTGGTCGCCGCAGACGAGGGCATCAAACCGACGACGGTCGAAGCAATCAACCATGCCAAGGAAGCTGCGGTTCCGGTCATTGTTGCCATCAACAAAATAGACAAGCCTGCTGCGGACCCGGATCGTGTGAAGGGCGAGCTTGCGGGATACGGTCTGCAGCCGGAAGAGTGGGGCGGTACGGTTCCGACGGTCCTCGTGAGCGCCGTGAACGGTCAGGGCATCAGTACCCTTCTGGATTCCCTTTTGCTCATGGCGGACATTGCGGAGCTGAAAGCGAATCCCTCCCGTCTGGCCGTTGCGACCGTCGTCGAAAGCCACTTGGACCAGTCTCTCGGCGCTCTCGCCACATTGATCGTGAATGCCGGCACGTTGAGAGTGGGGGACATCTTCGTGTGCGGACGTGTGCAGGGCAGAGTACGCACGATGACCGATGAGCATGGAATACGCCTGGAGGAGGCTCCGCCCTCCACGCCTGTGCGTATTTCCGGTATTCAGGAAGTCGTCGAAGTCGGTGACATTCTCCAGGTCGTTTCGTCCGATCAGCAGGCGAAGCAGCTTTTGAATGCACTGATCGAGGACGGCGACGTACGCAGGAAGCGCAATTTCGCCGATCTCGTCACCCGTCTGTCAGAGGGGAAACTGAAGCAACTCAAAATCGTCCTCAAGGCAGATGCCCAGGGTTCCCTCGATGCCATCCGCGATACACTGGAGAGGAAGGCGACCGATCAGGTGACGGTGAAGATCATTCACGCTGCCATTGGCGCGGTCACGGAGACGGATGTGATGATGGCCGTGGCGAGCGACGGTATCGTAGTCGCATTCCACGCGCCCGTGGCTCCTACCACCATGAGGGCAGCCGAACGTGAGGGTGTGAGCGTCCGCGAGTACGATGTCATCTACGCGCTGTTCGAGGATGTCGACGGTTTGCTCAAAGGTCTCGTGGAGCCCGTGGAGGACGAGAAGATCTTCGGACATCTTGCTGTGAAAGCCGTCTTTATGACGAAGAAGTCCGAGCAGGTGATCGGTGGCAGAGTGGAGGACGGCATCGTCAAACGTCTGACATTCCGTATTCTCCGTAACGGACAGATTGCCGGAACCGGACGTATTACGTCGCTCCGCAAGGTCGATAAGGACATCAAGGAAGCGGCCGAGGGTACGGAGTGCGGCATGCGCATCGAAGCAACCGTTCCCGTGCAGGAGGGGGACAGTCTGGAGGTGTACCTCCGGGAGCTGAAGAAGAAGGCCTGAGGTGTTAGGCGATCTGCGGTGCTTCCGGATGGGGCTTTGGAACGTCGACCTGTGTCTGAGGCGTGGCCTGTACGCTCGGCACTATTCCCACGCGAGCCCTTTCCGCATCGGTTCGCATTTGTTCGTTATTTGTTCCCAGCGCCGTCGGGAGCTCCTGGCGTACGGTTGCATTTCTGCTCTTCGCCAGCACATCGGTCATTGTTTCGTAATCGGTCGGCTTCACGCCTTGCAGTGAGTTGGCGAGGACGTACCCATCTTCTGGACTCATCGCCATCATCTTCTGTGCGATGGTGGCGGGGATCGCTTTGGTCTCATCTACTTCGGCATCAGGACTCTCATCGGCGGGATTCTTCTTCGGTTTCGTCAGCTTGTCCTCTGTCAGAGACTTCTTATCGTGGTGCCGCACGCTCATCTGCTTCGTCAGAAATTGCTTCTGTTTCGTCGTCATTGCGAAATACTCATTACAGAAGCTTTTGATCTCCGCTTCGCTCGTAAAGTACTTCACCATGATCGGCGTGAAGTTGCTGGCCTTGAGGAATCCGTATTTCGTGTCCTTCTTAAGAAGGAACCACAGGCCTCCCAGTGTGGCGAGTGTGACAAATGAGAGACTTCCGCGCGAGAAGTCCTTGATGCCGTTGAGAATCAGGAGCGCTCCCAGTGCGAGCATGAGGGTCAATTTTCCCGCTGTCTTGATGTTCTCGGGGTCACGGCACGAGCGCTCCGCAAACCTGCGTGCAGCTTCGGGGTCACGGTAGAGGATGCTTTTCTGTAGCCACTCATGTTCAAGCTCATTGAATCCTGCGATGGTACTGAGCATACCCTTCAATTTTTCTTTTAACTCCGGTGGCGCTCCTGTTGCGTTATCCAGTTCTACGAGAAGTGTTTCCAGATGTGCACGTTCTACACAAAGCTTAGGGCTTTTGTCCGGTCCGATTGGCCTCCACACAAGTAGTGAACTCCCGATGTTGCTTCTATTTTCGGGGTCACTCTTTCCCTTCTCTGCAAATTCCTGAGTGGCCAGCAGGCTTTTGTAAATATTCTCTATCGATTTCTTGGACCAGTTTTCCACTTCAGGCTCCGAGAGGCTTTTCAGAAGCTCGCTTGTTCGTCCGAAGATGTGCTCAGGTGTGAAGATTGTATCCGGAGCATTGCCAATAACAGCGTAGGGATTTCCCCCTTCGATCTGCCCTGCTAGCCCTAAGCGTCTCTGTGTTGATCGTACAGAAACCCGGGGCTTGGTACTGAAGGTCGGCGGCCTTTCCGGCCGCACTTCCTGCCCGCTGTTTTCTGATGGTCGAACGGTGGTCATAGTGTGTGTTTATCATTTCAATTTTCCGTCGTTGTTGATTTTTGGTGTGATGAGGTCAGCAATCTGTTGTGATGTGATGGTGTCCGCATCTTTAATGCCTTCCGCTTTGAGTTGTATGCGGATGTCCTGAAGCACTTTTCCGCCGTTTGCGGTGTCATCAATAGCATTTTTTACATCAGCGTTGGTATTTAGTTTATTTCCTCTGCCGGCTGCGGTTTCACCGAGAATCTTGCTCAGGAGCTTGTTCGTCACATTGTTGCTGTCATTCATTGCTTCGCCGAGAGACTTATTAGCATTTGTGCCAGTGGGCGTGCCCGTAGCGTTCCTCAGGGAGTCTAAAGGACTCTTGCCTCCGCTGAGACCTGCGTTGAACGTCTGTGCCGCATTTTTTGCACCCAGGATGGACATGCCACCCTTACCGACCGGGATAATCGGCAACGCGAGCGGGATCTTTATTGCGCTCTGGCCGATGCTATTACCGAACTGCTGGATGCCGGCGACTGCGGAAGCATAGAAGCCGCCGAGCTTCGTGATGGAGCCGAAGAATCCTATCCAGATGACCATGACGCTCATGACCAGCCACATGAGCTGCCAGAAGGTATTCACGCCGTAGATGAGTGCGCCGGAGTTCTCCCCGAGCTTCGCAGCAACATCAGGAGGAGCAGAGCCGTACATCGCGTTGAGGAGGATGAATCCTACGGTGAGGGGTACAGCAACGATCGTCGGCAGGAACGCCGCCTTGATGAATTCGTCGAAGATTAATTTCGTGCTGAACGGGCCCATCTTGTCACCGATGACGACACCGAGGAACATGAACGGCATGAAGGCGATGGTGAGCCAGATGATCGGGATGCGGATGATGAACACGATCACCATCGCGATGAGTGGAAGCGTGAGCATGATGGAGAACACCATGATGAACACGACGTGCATGAGGAAGAACATCAGGTTGCCAAATTGGTTGCCGGAATTCGCGCCTGCTCCGGGATTATTCGAAGGCTTGATGACACGGTTGTACTCCGTCAGTCGTCCGTAGTTGACGACGAGACCGTTGAGCATGCCGAGGGCTGTATTGGCATTCGCGGCAAGCTGCATTTCTTTGTAGCAGATAACCCCCGGGATCAGATTTTTATAACCGTTTCCCGGTGCTTCACTGCACTGGTTATTGAGTTTAATGTCTGTGATGACTTTGCAGGGGGATCGTATGCCGTTTTCGTAGTACCAACATTGCGATTCTAGATGCGACGGCAGCTGGTAGACCGTCGCCGTCAGGACATTAGCGACGTCCAGGATCACTCGGGGGAAGAACCACGAGAAGTTCACGAGGATGACCGCGAAGATGAATTTCTTCCAGTAGTTCATCACATACTCACTGCTGTGAGTGACGACCGTTATGATGCCCGCAAAGATGAGCAGGAATGCGAAAATGATGTTCACGATGTCACGCGAGAACATCCAGATTTGGTTCAGCTGGTTCTCGCCGATGTTGCCGCTTTCCGTAATCCCCATGATGAAGAGGGGATCCAGCAGGTACTGCAGGAAGTAGAACGCGATCATTGCCAGGAATTGCAGGATGGTTCCGATTGCTGCGCCTCCGGTGGTAATGGCGGTGATGGCGCCGTTCAGTGGCGATGTATTCGCACCCTGCGCGTACGCCGCCTCTATCAACCACGGACAATCCTGAAAGAACAGGATGCCGAGAGACAGGAGTGCGATTGCCAGTGATGTTTTTTGTTTCTGAGACATTCAGAAGAGTATACCACATTTTGACCGCATCGCGAAGCCCCATACAGCCATCTTCTGCAATGTACTCCACAACATAAATCAGCGCTTTTGTTGAGTATAAAAATTGTTCACTAAAATTCAAAAAAATGAGGCAAATCGCACTTTTTCGGCTTCATTTAAACATTTTTATTGAACCAATACTTTGATCGAAAGATTGATCACTTTTCTTGCACTTCCTCTGTGTTCTTGAGTACAGTTTGTGAACATGTTCACTCTTCCCAGTGAACGCCATGTCGTCAACTGTCCTCAAAGCACTGTTCAGCAGCCAAACGCGGGTGAAGCTCCTCTCGACGTTCCTCATGCATCCGGAGAGCGAATTCTTCATTCGTGAGCTGACACGTCTCCTCAACGAGCAGATCAACTCCATTCGCCGTGAACTGGAGAACCTCCGCCGCATCGGACTCGTCCGTGCCCGCCACAGGAACCGGAAGAAGTACTACAGAGTAGATGAGGAGTTTCCCCTCTATCACGAGCTTCGGAGCATTTTTGCAAAGGAGATCCAGGCAGACAGTCCCGTTGTGGCCAGTCTGAAGAAGCTCCCGGTCATGGATCTCATCGTCCTCGCGGGAACATTCGTCGGCACGGAGACGAAGGTCGACCTGCTCCTCGTCGGAGACATCCGCAAGGAAATGGTGGAAGCGCTCCTTCTTCAGGATCAAAACCTCAAGAATGTGAAGTACTCCATCTTTGCGCAGGGCGACTTCCTCTACCGCCTCAGTCTGAAAGACCGGTTTATAAGTGATATTCTCAATGACCCCAGACATTTGATTGTTCTCAATACGATTGGCAAACAGATGGAAGAAGCGAAGAAGTAGGGAAGTAGGGAAATAGGGAATGGGGAAATAGGGAAATAGGGAATGGGGAATAGGGAAATAGGGAATGGGGAAATAGGGTGGCAAAACCACTCTTTCCGCCTTTACAGGACTCTTCCTGCCCTTTAGGCTATTCCGGACATGAGTCACCCCCTACATTCCCTTTCGGCGAAACTGCTGCAGAATAGGCCCGATATACGGCCGGGGTTCACCGTTCGCGTTTCCGAGAGGGTTCAGGAGGGAGATAAGGAGCGTCTGCAGGCCTTTGAAGGTCTCGTGATCGCCGTCCGTAAGGGGGCGACTCCGGCAGATTCTTCCTTCACCGTCCGCAAGGTCGCTTCGGGTGTGGGTGTGGAGCGCGTCTTCCCGTTGCACTCTCCTCTGATTGCCAAGGTGGAAGTGAAGAAGGTGGCAACCGTTCGCAGGGCGAAGATATTCTTCCTCCGCGGACGCCAGGGGAAGTCCGCGCGCCTCAGCGAGAGATTCACGACGTCGGAAGAGTTCGGTGTGGCCGTAGCGCCCGTAGCCGCAGCTGTGGAGGCCCCCGTAGAGGCACCTGCAGAGGAGAAAAAAGAGTGAGGTGTGCGCTATACTTGCTGTGTGAATACGATTCTTCTCATCGGCAATTTCGGCGTGGGGAACCTGGGGGATGAAGCGTTGAAGGAGTATTTCCTCTCACGCTTTCCCGGCGTGCGTTGGCGCGTGCTCTCGGCGCATCCCGTTGCAGGAGAGCTTTCCCGTTTGCCGGCGGGGATATGTTCTCTCTTGAGCTTTCGCTGGCTACGGACGCTCTATGTATACGCAACCTGCGACGGAGTGGTTTTCGGTGGCGGGTCTCTGTTTACGGACACGGAGTCTGTCCGGGCGTGTTTCCTGTGGTGGCTGCATGCATGTGCGGCGCGGATATTCAGACGTCCACGGTACTTTGCTTTTCAGGGGGTCGGGCCGTTTCGGACCAGGGTGGGGGAGTGGCTGACGAGGTCAGCGTTCACCGGAGCTGCCAGTATTTCTGTCCGGGACTCCCTGTCGCAGAAGCGCGTGGAGTTGTTTAAATTGAATACTAAAGTTATTCAAACTTTCGATCCTGTTTTCTCTCTTCTTGAAAATAAAAAGCACGATAATCGCACTCAAAAAATATTCGGTGTCATACCACGGAAAAACTCAGATGCAACCCTCCGAAAACGACTCGCAGAATGTATGAGAAACACACCGTTTGACAAAGTTGTCATTCTCTCACTTCAACCGCACGATTCTCGTGAAGCCTCATACTGCTCCGATCTTGCGCGGGATATCAGCGCGGAGGTGATATCAATCCGCACACTTCATGCACTCGGGTATGAAGTAGGGTGTTGCTCCTACATTGTGACGCAGCGCTATCATGGTGCGATTGCCGCGTTGGCTCTGGATATACCGTTTGAAACAGTGATGCAGACGGAGGGGGATAAGCTTTCGACGGTGACTCCGTGCCTCGGGTCGGTTTGTGCGATGTTTGTGGAGGCAGGGGAACGGGCATTGCGGGATTGCTTGTCTTGAGGTCAATAGGATTTCTGCTATGCTCAGGACATCAACTATGAAGAAGCGCAATACACTGTTTTTGCTACAGGAAGAACAACCGCTGTTCATGGCGCTACCTCCTGGTATCAGGGAAGGTTGGACTGCTGAGGTGATCAAACCTGTGTATGAGGACCCGCGTGATTTGATAATCCGATTCAAGAGATTCCTACCCGCAAACCCAGTGTTTAAGCGTCTCGAGACTGCGGTGATGGCAGGCAGCGGTTCCGTTGAAGACATCATTACGCAGAGTCAGGAGCTGAAAATGTCCGATCTTTCCTATGAGCAGATGATCGATCTGTTTTTTGTTCTCGGTTCGAAGATTCTCGGCGGATACATTCGCTATGGACTGAAGAACGTCGATTCTGATGATGATCTGGAGGCGGTAATGACACTCTCGATGATCCGTCATTCTCTTTTTGCGGCAAATGCAAAATACCCCGCGCGCGCATGACCCCAGGTGAATCCAGCAATCCAGAGACGGCGCAGGGCATTGAGCAGATGCTCCCTGACTTTGAGAATGCTCAGGAGATCCGGGAGTACTACGGATTACGCGATGACATCACGCTACAGTCGGAAAAAGACGAAGTCGAACTGCTCGATCGGATGCGTGAGAGGCACCCGGACTTCAATGGGAGGCTGAATGAGGCCCATGAGTATGTTTCCAGTCTCTATCGTCAGCATCTGACGAGGAATGCACTCCAGGAAGACGTGAAGAGTGAGGTTTCGGAAGCTCAGGTCGAAAAGCAGAAGAGCTGGTTCCGCAGACATCCCTGGCTGACTGCGGGGGCAGGTGTTGCTGCGCTTCTGGCACTTCTTTATTTCACGGGCCCTCTTGCAACTACAGCAGGGGAATACGGTGGGGCGCTGATCGAGAGTTTCAAGACTGTTCTTGCAAAGATAGGCATTGGTACGCCTGCAGTACTCACAGAGGCTGCCGGAGATGTAGCGGTTGGTACTGAGGTTGGAGCAGAAGCCGCAGAGCTTGCGGCTGAAGCTTTCCAGAGTGCGGGCAGTGCGGCTAGCCAAACAATGGAGGCGATTCAGTCTGCCGCACAGGCGACAGGAGCAAGCGCTCAGTCGGCAACACTTTCTGCGGAGGCCGCGGGGAAAATTATGTCGTCGCCGCAGGTTCTCGAAGGAATGGAACAGGTTGTCGATCCCCTGCAGAGAATCCTGCAGCAGCTGCCGCCAAAGTGATTGAAGAAATAGTGGAAATGTGGTAGTATCTTCTGATGCCTCTAGAGTCACCAGAGAAACAGGAAAGACTCCCACTGCTTGAGAATCTCACTCGCGAAATGCGTGAGGGTTTGGCATTTCAGGAATCCAAGGAGGACACCCGTGCGTATGAGTCCGCAGCGGTGGCACTCAAGCAGTTTGCAGAACGTGGTCTTTCTGCGGCGAACTCCGTCGAGAAGGAATTGACCCGCCAGAAGACCCTTGATGAGGGGGATAAACGCAAGATGCCTCCCGAAGAAGTGGCGAAGTGGGAGCGCATGCTTACGGAAGTGGAAACATGGACACTCACGGTTCCGAATCTCCTGCAGCAGCTTCGCGTGGTGCAGTATTCACCTCAGATTCAGGAGCGATTATGGGACATTTTCCAGATAATTTTCGATCGTGAGCAGTTTCTCACGCAGCTCGGGAACATGCGTTTCAGGGCGCTCAAAGGGAGTGACAAGAACCCGTTTTCACCATTTGAAGAGCCCGTTCCTGATGAGTTCTTTCAGTTGGCTGCCATCGCAACAACACAATGGATGCTTCGCGAAGGATTGCGTGTCCATCCGGATCTTCTCAAGGGTGATCGTAAAGCAGATCTTGATCAGTATCTTGCAGTCATTCAAGCGCTGATGGACTGGGAAGTAGAGGGGACATGGACAGTGGACACTGCCGGAAAAGTCGATGTATTTATTCTGGCGCAGACGAAAGCGCAGTTTGCTCGCCAAGGTGGAGCTGAGGCATTGGCGGAGCTCTTCAATCAGGGAAGAGTGACGATCATTAAAAAGGGCGAAACAGAGGCGAAGGTCGCGAAGCCAACGGATACTGTGCAGCCTGGAGACATTGTCAAAATGATTACTGTGTTCAAGCGTTCAACGGACCGTGCAGGCACGGCAATGGAAGGAGCACGTGTGCCAGCTGATCAGGAACGACGCAGGGAAAACGCAGAGCGCGTGACGCAGAATCTTCCGGGCTCCGTGCAATTTGCCTTCAACGTCACAAGTCAGACTGACGTCTGGAAGAGGCTGCTTACGGAGATTGGAGGAACGAGTGACCGATCTCGATACGCGAAGCAGTTGAGCGAGGATGTTGAGAGATTTAAGGATGAATTCATAGGAAAGAAGGCATTCGAAGCCTTTAGAAAGGAAGCGCAAGATTTACTGAAGGATGCTAATAAGGACAATGAAAAGGCAAGGCGACTGATTCGTTTTTTTTCATGGGTGACGGGAAAGACGGGCAGTGATGCGATCAGTGAACGACTCACGACACGTCCTGATGAATTCCAGAAGATTTTCGATGAGGTGATGAAGAAAGTTGAGGCGGGATTCGATGCCGTGGCTAAACCGGAAAATGTCGCTACGATCAACGAGCTGACCGGCTTGCTCGGCAAAATGCAGAATGGAGAAAAACTCAATCCTGCGTCTGAAGAGCGACTGAAGGAACTCCTTACGAAGTACGGATCAATTATTTTCGAAACCGGCCAGGCAATGTCCGCAATTCAGGCATGGCAGGTGGGAGAGAATGTGCAGCGTGTCGGCGGTGCGGGAAAGCCGAATAATTTGGAGCTTGTCACACGGGTGAATAATAAATCTCTCGTACAATGGCTCGCTGGCTTTTCACCGTATGGAGCCCTGCAGACCAAGAGCTATGTAGATCGTAATGGCAGAGTTATTCTTCTCGACACTCTTCCGTCCTTCTCCGAGCGCGGAGTGTTCAGTCACGGAGTTGAGTTGACCAAGCTTGGTCTGGAGACTGCAGGTGCCTCGATTATTTTGAGCCATATTCTCACGCGCATTCCGTACCTGAACATGATTCCTGGTTTCAAGGCTCTGATGGGTCGCGTCGCAGTCCCCGTTATTCTGGCGGAGGCGCAGATAGCACTGACGGAGAAAATGGCACGTCAGGAGCGTGTCAAAATTGCCGCGAAGGAAATCGATGACATTATTAAAAAGCTTGAGGATTTACGTCAGCGCCCGCGAAAAGCAAACGCGGAAGGCCTTACAGATACCGCAACTGTTTTAGCTTCACAGTTACGAATGAATCTCACGGTTCTGCTGCACGTTGCAACAGATCAAAAGCCGGAAGACCGGAGACCGGATCTACTCCTTGAAGCACATGTGTTCACCAATCAGCTGATGACTGCTTTCGGTTATCCGCCGTTGAGCCAATTGGATTCGGGGATTGTTCCCGAGACTGTTCAGGATCTTCGCGATCGGCTCGATGCTGAAGGCTACCGTAATGCCAAAATTTCCCCGGAGGTTCAGGAATATATCGAGAGCCGAACAGCGGACAAGAGAATGGACAGAGAAAGGGAAGGCCGGCTCAATGCACAAAAGAGGAGGATGATTCGTGACTCGGTGGAGGCAAAGCAGGAGGATCCGGAGCATCAGGTAGCCCGTGGTCTCATTCCGGATTACCTACTGACAGTTCAGGGGAAGACCAACCTCCAGAAAAATATGGTTGCCGTTAGAGACTCCAAGGAATTTCAGGATCAATCGTATGTTCGCAGTCTTGAACGTCTGGGTTCCAATGCCGAGGAACAGGTTGCCAAAGCGTATACCATTGCTGGTGATGTTTTTATGATGCATCATAAGTGGCAGAAAATGTATGGAATTCTGGGCAAAGAGTTAAAAAGAGCGCCTGTACCGGATGATATGACCGTCGATGTTCTCTCCAGGGAGTTTCCTCTCGACCAACGCGGTCGGAAGAAGGTCCGAATTGCGGAATTGGATCGTGAGATTGAGCAAACGTTACGAAATTATTCACTTCACGATATTTTAACGGTTTCACGTCTTGTGTCACTGAATCCCCCCGATAATCGTGTTCTTGCTGAACAATGGCTGCACGATGCGTATACGGATAACAAGTATGTCAACCAGTATCTCAATTCACAGTTTGGTGCTCCATCCACGCGTACCGGTCTTGCGACATCCATGCTGTCCCAATGGATCGAACTCTATAATTACTACGAGGCGTATAGAAAGAGCCCGGTTGCCTATGATGGTAGTAGGGAATTGAATCTCAGTCGCATCAAGGCTACGAATTTTAAATTATTTTCTTTGCCAGATAATCACTGGATGGTGATACATCTTCAAATTGTCGATAAAAAGTGGACCGGAGGCTTGAGTGTGGAGATGGGAAAGAATTCAGGTAATGGAGATGGCAAGTCAGTGACTGCGGGGCAACTTGTCATCGGCGACAAGAAGTTTGTCTTTTCAGATGAGAAGCGGGTTCAGGATATCGACTGGCGTTACCTCTATCCCGGTGTGAGAATCACCATTCTTGACGCAACAGGTAAAAGGCTCGCGGAAAATGTGCCGCTGATCCTGCAGAATCCGAACTGAAGTTTGTCATCTACTTGATAGGCAAATGCTGGAGTTCATTGTGAGGAGCCAGTACGATATTCCCGCATGAATATCAGGAACTTCTGCATTATTGCGCACATCGATCACGGCAAGTCCACACTTGCCGACCGCATGATCGAACTGACCGGAACCAAGGAGAAACGGGAGATGAAGGAACAGCTCCTGGATTCCATGGATCTGGAGCGCGAGCGCGGCATTACGATCAAACTGACGCCGGTGCGTATGCGCTACAAGGACTGCGAGCTGAACCTGATCGACACCCCCGGTCATACGGACTTCCGCTACGAAGTGAGCCGGAGCCTTGCGGCATGCGAAGGTGCCATTCTTCTGGTTGACGCGTCACAGGGAATTCAAGCGCAGACGCTCGCCGTTCTGTACATGGCGCTGGAGAACGATCTGAAGATCATTCCGGTCCTCAATAAGATTGATCTCCCCGCGGCGGATCCCGAACGGGTCAGCGAGGAAGTCATCAAGCTTCTCGGCTGTGCGAAGGAAGAAATTTTGCTGATCTCCGCGAAGGAGGGCAGAGGAGTGACGGAGGTATTGGACGCCGTTCTTGAGCGAATCGCTCCTCCAAAATCCTCCGGATCGCCGCATGCGCGTGCTCTGATCTTCGATGCGATCATGGACCAGTACCGTGGTGCGGTGGCGTACATTCGTATGATCGACGGATCACTGCTGAAGGGTCAAAAAATTCACCTGCTCGGAACGCAGCAGGAATACGAAGTTCTCGATGTCGGACATTTTGCACCCGCATACATTTCCGACGGCATTCTCCATGAAGGCGAGATCGGGTACGTGGTGACGGGTGCCAAGGACGTCTTGCACGTGAGGACGGGGGATACCGTTGCCTCTTCGCCTGATGCAGCGCCGCTTCCCGGTTACAAGCAGGCGCAGCCGATGGTCTTCGCCGGTCTCTATCCCGTGGAGGCGGATAACTACCCGGATCTCCGCGAGGCCCTCGAAAAGCTCTCCCTGAATGATGCAGCGCTGAACATGGAACCGGAGAGGAATGCCGCCCTTGGGAACGGCTTCCGGTGCGGATTTCTCGGCCTTTTGCACATGGATATTATTCAGGAGCGCCTGGAGCGTGAGTACAACTGTGACCTCATCATCACTGCGCCCAGCGTACGGTACGAGGTGAAATTGCAGGCGAGGAACCCTGCCGAAATTGTCCGTTCAAGTCTCCTGAAGCCCGATGAGCCCGATACGGCGGTCATCAGCAACCCCGCGGATTTTCCGGATCCGACGTACATCTCCGAGATCCGTGAACCATGGGTGAAGCTGGAAGTCGTCTGTCGCAAGGAGGACGTCGGTCCCGCGATGCAGCTGACGCAGGAACGGCGGGGTATCTACAAAGGTCTCCAGTATCTGGATGCAGACCGGGCGCTCATGCAGTTTGAAGTTCCGTTGCAGGCCATTGTCCTTGATTACTTCGACAAGCTGAAGTCTGCGACCGCCGGCTATGCGTCCATGAGTTACGAGCCCATAGGGTACCAGGCAGGAGAGCTGGTGAAGCTGCAGATTCTTCTTCTCGGCGAGCCGGCTGAAGCACTCTCGACGATCGTCCATAAGAGTGAAGCACACGATGTCGGTTCCATCATCTGCAAGCGGTTGAAAGACGTACTGCCGAAGGAGCAATTTCAAATCCCCATTCAGGCGGCGATCGGATCGAAGGTCGTTGCCCGCGAAACACTTTCCGCTGTCCGCAAGGACGTCACTGGTTACCTGTACGGAGGAGACGTCACACGCAAGAAGAAGCTGCTTGAGAAGCAGAAGAAGGGAAAGAAGCGCATGAAGCAGATGGGGCGCGTTACCCTTTCGCAGGAGGCGTTTTTGAGCGTGTTGAAGAGGTCGTGAAGCTATGAGCTATGAGTGATGAGCTGTAAGCTTGGTCAGACCATGTCATTTGTGTTTCC